>Ga0209099_1000164_pt1 | contig 76313 bp, 63 predicted proteins | sample AD_JPNHW2_MetaG_FD_184430 | JGI IMG/M metagenome (GOLD analysis project Ga0209099, IMG submission 184430) | Active sludge microbial communities of municipal wastewater-treating anaerobic digesters from Japan - AD_JPNHW2_MetaG (SPAdes) (version 2) | ecosystem: Engineered > Bioreactor > Anaerobic...
GAGTTGTTAACGGTTTTTGGGTGTTGTAGTATTAAGTGATGGTTTTTTATCTAAAAAATCCCCATACGCATAAAAAAATTTAATGCTCACTGTCAAAATGGGGGACTTTATGGACAGACTCTAATTAGTGTCTGTCCATAATGTCCGATTTTTTCCCCGCCTGACTGACGCCAGTCGGGCAGGGTTATGCTTGTTTTTCAAGTCAGTCATCCGCGGCGGCGGACTCCTGACTTTCAATACTGCGCTGGCCTCAAACTCGAACTTTCTGACTCAGACACTAAGATTAAAGACAAGCACTAATTTGAGTTTGTCCATAATGTCCGACTTCTTCGTTATTCTGGTTCAAACTCTGACTTTGTAAACAAACTTTAATTATTTTCGTTACGGGTTTCCGGCCCTGCAGCCCCTGCAATTCCGGGGACACTATTCCTGAAAGGCGAATTTTTCTGATGAATGTTTATGGCCACAAAAGACAGCCAAACCGATGCTCCCAGTGTTACAAAAGAAAAGATCGCGAGCGCAGGGATGTTTTTCTGGAAAAGAAAATAATCATATAATCCATGGACAAACACGGCAAGGAAAAGTCCTAATAAAATGTTCCCGAACTTGTTTTTTGAAAATTTTGCTTTCCCCACATAATATCCCATAAAAATCGCACAGACCGCGTGAAGCGGCACCGCCGTAAACATGCGCAGCACAGCTGTCCCAAGTCCCGAAGTGGCCACATATAAAACGTTTTCGAGGGTGGCAAAGCCCATGGAAATCATCACCGCATACACTATCCCGTCGAAAGGTTCGTTGAACTCAGCCTTTTTATAAATGTACCTTCTGATCACAAAATATTTACACCCTTCTTCGGCAACAGCAACAACACAAAAAGCATAAATCAGGGTGGTGAACACTCCCTGATTCTCATCGATTCCAACAGCGCCAAAAACCATCTCAATAGCCGCCGCCGGCAAAATGCTGAGCATGCCAAATAAAAAACAGTTTCTCAATAGCCGGAACGGTTCTTTTTCAAATTTATCCCGGAAATATATGAATAAACACAATCCTATGCCGGGAGCAATGGCCAGCGGAATAGCAATTAATAAAATTGAAACAGTATTCATTTATTTTGCAAAAATATCAAACTTATTCAAAAATATTTTTTTTATTTTTTTAATAGTCATTTTGAAAAAAAAACTACTTTTATTCTTTAAAATTATTTCAGACAAAATTATTTGTTATATAACCTTTTTAATACTTTTTTATCATGCATATTGCAATTGCCGGAAATATCGGATCAGGAAAAACAACGCTGACAGGCATTTTAGCCAAACAGTTCAAGTGGGAAGCTCATTACGAAGATGTCGACACCAATCCATATCTCAACAGTTTTTATGAAGACATGCAGCGTTGGTCGTTCAACCTTCAGGTTTATTTTCTGAACAGCCGTTTCCGCCAGGTACTCAAGATCCGTGAAAGCGGGAAGACCGTTATTCAGGACAGGACTATTTATGAAGATGCTTATATTTTTGCTCCCAACCTTCACGCCATGGGGCTTATGAACACAAGAGATTTCGACAACTATAGTTCCCTCTTTGAGCTGATGAGTGCCTTCCTAAAACCACCTGATTTGCTTGTTTATCTAAGGGCGGAAGTTCCTACACTGGTGCGCCAGATACAAAAACGCGGACGCGATTATGAAAATTCCATCCGCATCGACTACCTCACACGGCTTAATGAACGCTATGAGGCATGGATATCGTCTTACAATATCGGCAAGTTGCTCATCGTCGACGTTGATGACAAAGACTTTGCAAACAACTCCGCCGATCTCGAAAAATTTATCGACAACATCAACGGAGAACTCTACGGTTTGTTTAAGTAAGGCCTGATGCAGATCATCGGAATAATCCCTGCACGTTTTGCATCCACACGTTTTCCCGGGAAACCCCTGGTTCAGATCAATGGCAAATCCATGATTCAAAGGGTTTACGAGCAATCGGCAAAATCACAAGCGTTGTCTGATGTCTTTGTGGCTACCGATGACAAAAGAATCTTTGATCACGTTACCGGTTTTGGCGGAAAAGTTATGATGACTGCCGACAGCCACCGCACCGGCACGGAGCGCTGCCACGAAGTGGTGCAAAAACTCCAATCCGAAAATAAAATTTACGATGTCGCCATCAACATACAGGGCGATGAACCTTATATCCAGCCGGAACAAATAGATTTGCTCGCATCCTGCTTCCATGATCCGGAAATTGAACTTGCCACCCTGGTAAAAAAAATTAATTCAGAAGAAGAACTCATCAGTCCGAATACGATCAAGGTTGTCGTCGCCAAAAATCAACAGGCCCTTTATTTTTCCCGCGCGCAAATCCCATATATCCGGGACAATAAAAGCGGACAGGGGTTACCGTTTAATCTGTTTTACAAACACATAGGAATTTATGCCTACCGGACTGTAACCTTAAAGGCCATAACTTCGTTACAACCTAGTCCGCTGGAATTGGCCGAATCGCTTGAACAGCTCCGCTGGCTCGAAAATGGGTACAAAATTTTCACCCGCGAAACACAACACGAAAGTTATTCGGTTGACGCTCCGGAGGATCTGTTAAAATTTGAAAAATTCGGCGACCAATGATTTTTTTTTCGTAATTTAGCATCATCAAATCAAGTATTTGACATTGTATTAAATGAAAGTAATTCAATATATCAGCGAGCTGTTACTGATTCACGATTGTGTGATCATCCCCGGTTTTGGAGGATTTATCGCCACTCATGTCCCGGCGCATATCCAACCTGTTGTGAACAGCTTTTCCCCGCCCCAAAAAGAGATATTATTTAATTCCACCCTCAAGCATAATGACGGATTACTGGCAACCTACATTGCCCAAAAAGAAAATATTTCTTTCGCCGAAGCTCTTGCTGCAATCAATAAGTTTGTGGAAGAAAGCCTTCAGCAGCTAAAAAATAGCGGAAAGTTAGAAATACTTCATGTGGGCACCATGATGCTTGATTCAAATAATTATTTCCAGTTTCAGCAGGACCGGGAACATAACCTTTTATTGACATCTTACGGCCTTACAAATTTTATTTCTCCTGCCATACAGCGTGAGGGCATTGAAAAACGCATTGAAAAAGCATTTTCTGATAACAGGACCTTGCGTTCCGAACATAAATCATCCGGGGTTTGGGCCAAAGTAGCAATGATATCTGTGCCTGCCGCGGCGGTTTTTGTCTGGGCATTTGTCAATGTAGGGCCTATCAGCGATGTTACAAATAATTATACCAACATCACCTCCATCTTTTCAGGCAGAAGTAGTGATATTGCAAACGTTGTAAGATCCGAAAGAACTGTCAATCTCGATATTCCTGATGTGTATGAGAATACCCTTGATATTCAGAACAGCAAAAGTATTTTCAAACCGGAGCCCAAGACCCTTTATCCTGTTTTTTCTGAATTTACTCCAAAGGTAATACCTGAAGAAGAAGCCGTAAACACAGTACCTTCTGTTGAAGAAACACTGAACACCGTTTCTTCCGAAGCGGCAGTTCCCTGCAAATTCTTTATTATCGGGAGTTGCAACCGTGTCAGAGCACTAGCAGAAAACTATAAATCGAGGCTGATAAGCAAGGGGTACAAAAACGCCAATATCCTCGAGCCAAAGGGCAGCGGGCTGTATAAAGTCTATATTGATTGTTATGAGACGGAAGAAGCTGCCAATGCAGGATTGAACGATATCCACCTCAGTGAAAGCCCGGAAGCCTGGTTACTAAAAATGTGATTTTTTCGTGGGAAAGAACAAGTTAGAACGTTTTGCCGAAACCGAAACTTTTAAAAATTTCGTGCAGTTACCGGCTTATAATTTTACAGAAGATTTTTATCTAAAAAATAAATGGTCTTCAGATTTTTTCGGCAATGACCATCCCTTATTTCTGGAATTAGGCTGCGGAAAAGGCGAGTATACCGTGGGTTTGTCGCGCCTGTATCCCGAAAATAATTATGTAGGCATCGACATCAAAGGGGCGCGGATGTGGCGAGGCGCAAAAACAGCCATTGATGAAAACATCAGCAATGCAGGCTTTCTGCGCATACATATCAACCAGATCAACCATTTCTTTGGAGAAAAAGAAGTCAGCGGCATATGGATCACCTTCCCCGATCCGCAGCCGCAAAAAGCCAGGGCAAACAAACGCCTGACCAGCCCCCGTTTTCTTGAGAGGTACAGGCCGCTATTGAAAAAAGATGCTATAATAAATTTGAAAACCGACAATGTGGGTTTGTTCGAATATACGCTTGAAGTTATAGAACAACAAAAACACAGTCTGCTTGCACATACCTTTGATCTTTACGCTTCGGAAATGGATAATGAAGCAAAAAAGATCCAGACCTTCTATGAGTCGCGGTTTCTGGAAGAAGGCAAAAAAATCTGTTATTTACAATTTCGCCTGAATCAACTTGAAGAAAAATAAAGAAGATGTTTCTTTTTTTGCCATGGTTTATGAGGTGGCACGGAAAATACCTTATGGCCGGGTCACATCGTACGGCGCCATTGCTGAATACCTTGGCACAAAAGGCTCTGCGCGCATGGTGGGATGGGCGATGAACCAATCACACAGCCAAACATTACAAGTACCTGCTCACAGGGTAGTGAACCGTAACGGAGTACTGACAGGCAAACATCATTTTAGCGGCAGCACCTTAATGCAGCAGCTTCTGGAAAACGAAGGCATTGTGGTGGTTGACGACCAGATACAGGATTTTGAAAAACTTTTCTGGGATCCGAGGAAGGAGCTTTAGGAAGAATAGTGCCTGCCCGCCGACAAACGCAATGGATGCGTTTACACAAGCCTGGATTACAACAAAGAAAAGCAACATGAATTGCTGATTGAAAATTTGTTAATTTTGCAAAAAAATCGCGTTCCTCAAAATTCAATTAAATGAATAAACTTATAATATTCATTTTTTGTTATTGTCCGCTATATTTATTTGCTCAGCCCCATGAGGTAAATTTTATCTCAGTTGATCACAAATCAAGGATCACAGGCACATCATATGCACATAATTATATTTTAAGTTTCCATCTGTTTAGCACCAACTTGTTTACCCGTACTTATAAACATAAAGATTTTGAGAAATATGGTTTTGAACACGGGAGTATGAAATCCCTCATCAAGCATTACCCGAAATCCGCTTTCGCTAAACACAGGTTATCAGAAAAGCCCGAAGCCAACCCAACAAATCAGAGTTCTGAAATAAATAAAAAAATGAAAAAAATTTTTCATTCCGGCAAATCGCAGGGCGTATTTTCTAATAACACCGGTTTGAATGTAATAGTAGGAGAATTATCTAATGTGGTAGAGGATGGCTCGTTGATGCCGCCTTCATATACTAAAGTAAATAAATTTGTAAATTCGTATCCGCATAATTCATTGATGGGCTATCTTTTGGGATCGGTTTTCACACCCTCCGGCTTCTATATCGGCTTGTCTGTTCCCGTTCCTTATGCCAAAACAGGGGTTTATCATTTAACCCAGATTACGCAATAGTTTACTGCGTTCCTATTGAACAATCTGGGTAAATTGTACTTTAACAACTTACCTATAAGCATAATAATTGCTAAATCCAAATTTGTACAGGACTTGTTTTGACAATTAGAAGGTATTGGATCAGGGATGCCTTTTCTTAAACTCATCAACACCCTGCTGCAGGAATTTTACAAAATTGTCGGGGTTCAGGTCGTAAGCCTTGGGGTTCACCAGTTCAGATTTCGACACATCAGTCTTTTCTTTCAGATCGACAAAAGGATCGAGCAGGACATAATACGGTTGAGCATTTACATTAAAGAAGTACACCTGAAAATCAGCGAATTTTTTTCCTATCGTTTTCTTGATCTGGCCGTCATATTTGGAAGTAACCCAGTCTGACTGGTCCATTTCTTTTTTATCATCGACATAAAGAGTAATGATCAGATACTCTTCTCTCAATATTTTAAGCACCCTCGGGTCGGACCAAACATTGGCTTCCATTTCGCGGCAGTTGACACAGCCATGCCCGGTAAAATCTACAAATACGGGTTTGTTCTGCGCTTTGGCACAGGCAACACCCTGCTCAAAATCAAAATATCCGTTCAGCCCGTGAGGCAGGTGTAAAAATTCGCTGTATTTGGATTTTTCACAGAGGTCCTTGGTCTCGCCACTGCCTTCGCGTACTATTTTATTAATATCAAAATCAAGCGACTGTTGCGGGGGCATATAGCCGGACAGTACTTTCAGCGGTGCACCGAACATGCCGGGTATCATATATGCTACAAAAGAAAAGGTTATAATTGCCAGCATAAGGCGAAAAACTCCGATATGCTTTACCTCGCTGTCGTGTACAAATTTTATTTTTCCCAACAGATAGAAGCCCATCAGGGTAAATATCACGATCCATAATGCCAGGTAAACTTCACGGTCGAGTATGCCCCAGTGGTAGGTCTGATCGGCGATGCTTAAAAATTTCAACCCCAGCGCCAGCTCGATAAACCCTAAAACTACTTTTACTGAGTTCAGCCAGCCTCCGGATTTAGGCAGGCGCTCCAGCCATGATGGAAAAAATGCAAATAAGGTAAACGGAAGCGCAAAAGCTATAGAAAACCCAAGCATCCCGATGATCGGCTCCAGCACCTGTCCGCTTGCCGATTTGACCAATATGGCTCCTACCAGCGGCCCCGTGCAGGAGAATGATACCAATACCAAGGTAAACGCCATAAAAAAGGAACCAATGATCCCGCCTTTATCAGCCTTCTTGTCGGCCTTATTGATCATCCAGTTCGGCATTGTAATTTCAAACATTCCAAAAAAAGATGCGGCAAAAACCAGAAATATCAGGAAGAACAACACATTTGGTATCCAGTGTGTACTGAGAAAATTCGCAAAATTTACACCCAGTGTTACGGCTACAATTGTCCCGATCACCGTATAGATTAAAATGATGGATAGGCCGAAAATAATTGCTTTCACAATAGATTTCGCGCGGCTTTCGCCTTCGTGCATAAAAAAAGATACGGTCATGGGGATCATGGGAAAAACACAAGGTGTAATAATAGCGGCAAGCCCTGCCAGAAAAGCAAAGATAAACAAGCTCCATAAACCCATACTATTCACGTCGGTATTGTCTCCGGTCAGCGTGCCTTTATTAATGGTATCTGTTTTAGCTGCAGACACGGTGTCGTCAGGAATAGTAGCAACGGTATCTGTTGCAACAGTGTCGGCCGTTTCGGCTGTTGAACCTTCTACACTAATATTGAACGGAACATCGTTAGGCGGCAGACAACTTACATCGTTGCAGCACATGAAACTCAAGGAACCCTTAACTTTTGAAGGTTTGCTGCTTAATAGTTTTATTTTCTGTTTAAAAACTGCCTTTTTAGCAAAGAACTTCAACAGCATGTTGTCAAAATTCGGATCCTTTTCCATGATCGGTTTAGGCTCAGTAACGCCCCCCACCCTGCTGTATGTATTGCTTTTCTCAAAAACAAATTCGGTTGGCAAAGGGCCATTTTCGGGAATATCCTGTGAATACAAATGCCAGCCATTGTCAATGGTAGCCGTAAATATCAATTCTGCTCCGGTATCGCTTGTTTTTTTGGAAGAAAACGACCATTTGACAGGTTCCAGAATCTGAGCTTCCGCAATACAAAAACTGAAAACGAATAAAATAAAGATCAGGAGTCTTTTATGTGAAATCATAGAAATTGCTTTTCGTACTTTAAAATTCTGACTTATAAAAATCATATACAAAATTAATCTTTTATTTTAACCTTTTTACCTGCAAAATATTTTGTGTCCGTTTATTAATTTTATAACGGTCATCTATCCGCCACCCGATAACCCACACAATGTTATCATCAGAACATAACAGCCATGTATTCGATTTATCAATGACGGAGAGTTTACTATCCGTAAAAAAATCACTAAGTTTTTTTTTGCCTTTCATTCCAAAAGGATAAAAATAATCGCCTCTTTGCCATTTTCTTATTATCAGCGGGAACACAAGCTTGTCCTTATCAAGTAGCGCCGTATCCTTATCTGTGGAAAAAGTTTTTAACGCTGCTGTTTTTTTTTCAGAAATTTTAAGTTTTACCGGATCAGTGATTTGTTTTACGTCCTCAGCCAGCATAAAATCCTTACAGAGGCTGTTCCCCGCTATTACTTCAATGATAAGGTTTTTGCGGTCTTTGACCATGCGATGAGTCGGCGATAAAAATATTTTCCCGGAAATCTCATCAAGGGAATTGCAGATATCTTCGCACACATGCCGGTTAAAGCCGAAAGGCACAATAAATTCATATAAATAATGTAGAGAAGGCTTTAGCTTTTTAAGTTCATCTATCGCAATTGTGATCAGCCCGCTTTTATCTGTTTTCAGCAAGGAAGCTTTTTCAAGCTGGCTGCGATAAATTATCCCGGTATTTTTAAGGTTGCTGATCGTTGTATTTATGGCCGTACGGTACTGGGGCGAAATAGTTTGCAATAACGGCATCAGTTGGTTTCTGATCTTATTCCTCAGGTATTTGTTGCTCTTGTTCGACGAGTCAGTCCGGTATTCAACATTATTTTTTTTTGCAAAATCTTCTATTTCATTTCTGAATGCAAACAACATTGGGCGGATGATATTTTTTTGTTTTACCGGGATACCGGAAAGCCCTGAAATTCCGCTTCCCCGCAGGAGGTTGATAAAAAATGTTTCGATCTGGTCGTCGGCGTGATGTGCGGTAGCAATAAAATCATACTTCTCTTTCTTTCTGATCTCTTCAAAATAATCGTACCGTAAGTTGCGGGCGGCTTCCTGTATGGAAAGATGGTTATGTACGGCAACCTTTTTTGTATCGAAGCACCGGACAAAACACGGGGATTTATATTTTTTTAATGCGAGATCTCTGACAAATTTTTCATCTGCATCGGATTCTTTGCCGCGCAAATTAAAATTGCAATGTATTATACCAAAATCAAATCCCGCGCGGGAAAATAGTTCTGCCATAACCACCGAATCAACACCTCCGCTGACGGCTAAAAGGATCTTGCCGGACTTTCCGCATAATTTATTTTTTTCGAGGTGTTCGAGAAATTTTGCCAGCATAGGAACAAAATTAAATAAAAAAAGCACATCTCGCGATGTGCTTTTTGTGGCAACGACTGGAATTGAACCAGTGACACAAGGATTTTCAGTCCTCTGCTCTACCAACTGAGCTACGTCGCCTCCATTAAATAAGGAGTGCAAAAATACTAATTTTTTTGTTCCCACAAAAATCTGATGAAAAAAAAGACGAATTTAATTTTTAATAAACTAATTTTGTGTTCGATAAACTACATAAATGAAGCTGGCCATCGATCTGGGGAATACTTTTCAAAAAGCGGCGGTTTTTTCCGGCGATTCCCTGGAATATATAGAAACTTCTGACAACCTGATAAACAGTATAGAAAAGATCTTTATCAAATACCCGGTTACTTCTGCCATTATTTCTTCGGTTGTTCCGGAGTTTGACAAACTTTCTGATCTTGTAGCTGCAAAATGCCCTTTATTGATTCTTGATACTAATACTCCCGTTCCGGTAAAAAATGCGTATCTGACACCCGAGACCCTTGGCAAAGACCGGCTGGCTTCGGTGGTGGCTGCTGCTAATATGTTTCCCGGCACCAATCTTCTTGTAATTGATGCGGGAAGTTGTATTAAATATGATTTTATCGATTCATCGTCAGTATATCACGGCGGGGCCATTTCGCCCGGGCTGAATATGCGGTTAAAAGCCCTGCATACTTTTACAGGAAAACTTCCGTTAATAGAGTTGTCCGAATTCGCACCACTGACCGGCTGCAACACACAACAATCCATACTTTCTGGCGTTGTAAACGGGACGGTGGCTGAAATAAACGGGATAGTTGAACAATACCGTGGCAAATATCCGGATCTTAACGTGGTTTTATCCGGTGGCGATGCGGAATATTTGGTCAATAAACTAAAAAGTAAGATATTTGCAGTTTCTAATATAGTGTTACTTGGCTTAAAAATAATTCTTGATTATAATGACAATATTAAATAAGCATAAATTTATTCTCTTTCTGTTTCTGACCTTAGCTCTTTCAACTTTCAGTTTTGCTCAGATACGCATCAGCTCTCCCTATTCGCGTTATGGCATCGGTGATTTGCAGACCGTCCACTCGGTATATTCTTCGGGTATGGGCGGATTAAATATTGCCTTGCGGAACCCGAATTATATTAATATGAATAATCCCGCCTCTTATTCATCCTTCGACACCAATTCTTTTGTACTTGATATGGGCATTATCAGCACTTTCAGCCAGCTCAAAACAAATCTTGTTACACAGGAATACACCAATCACACATCTCTCGGGCATGTATTACTGGGGTTTCCGGTAACCCGCTGGTGCGGTGTTTCATTAGGGGTGATCCCGTTTTCAAAATCAGGATATCAGGTGAAGACTTCAGACACGATAATCAATTCGGATAAAACTTTCACCGAAAGATTTACCGGTAGCGGCGGCGTTAATCAGGCTTACCTAGGCGTTTCATTCAAACCATTTAAAAATTTCTCATTCGGAGCAAACCTAGGCTATCTTTTTGGCACTATAAACAAAGACCGAGCTGTCGAACGTCCTGATGATGCGTATTCTTTCAATGTTCGGGTTAAAAACGATGTGTCGGTCGGCGGAATTTTCATGAATTACGGATTGCAGTATCAGATATTTTTAAAGAATGATTACGTACTGACACTGGGCTCAAAATTCAATCTCCCGATGAACGTGAACGCGAAACAGACATTACTGGCTGAACGTTATTCGGGACAGGAAGAAGAAGATGTGATAAGCATAAAAGACACACTGGTCAATATCGGTGAAGAAAAGGGAAAGATCTATATGCCCCTGACCCTCGGCGGCGGGCTCACGTTTGCAAAGAAAAATATCTGGATGGCCGGCGCTGAATTTGAATGGCAGAACTGGAAAAAATTCAAGAGTTTCGGGGAATCTGATGAAATAGGAAATAGTTTTATTGTTGCTGCCGGAGGAGAATATACTCCCAAAATCGCTTCACTCACCAGCTATTTTAAACGTATAAACTACAGGGCCGGATTTCGTTTTTCTCAAAGTTATTATGAACTCCGCAATTCAAAGATCAATGATTTCAGCGTAAGCATTGGTGCTGGTTTTCCCTTGTCTAAAACCAGGTCCACGTTGAATTTTGCTTTTGAAGCCGGAAGAAGAGGAACTGTCGGTAACAACCTTTTGCAGGAAAATTATTTTCGCCTGGTCTTTGGTATTTCGTTCAGGGAGTTCTGGTTCTTCAGGCCAAAACTGAATTAAAAATGAACACACGATTTTTCTTACTGAAAAACCTTATCGTTTTTTCTTTTGCGATATTATTGATATTCACCGCCTGTAAAAATAAAATTGAAGATATCAACGCGCTAACCTTTTCTGATACCTGCCCGGTTGAAACAGGAAAAAACATAGAGATCGTTTATAGCGACTCGGCTGAAATTCAAACAATCATAAAATCGCCGTTTTATAAAAAATATGCCGGTAAAAACCCGTACATTGAAATGCCCCGGGGAATAGATGCTGTTTTCTATGATTCAGCTATGCGGGTAAAGACACGCCTTACCGCAAAATATGCTATCAAATATGACAAAAAAAATGTCATGGAAGCCAAAAATGATGTGGTGGTCATTAACGAAAAAGGCGAAAGGCTGAATACGGAGCATCTGATATGGGATGAAAAACTCAAAAGAATATATACCGATGTTTTCGTAAAGATCACAACCGCCGATAAAGTTTTTTACGGCGACGGGCTGGATGCTGACGATTCCTTTATGAAATGGGTGATAAAAAAACCCAGGGGAACATTTTATGTGAACACTGATGAAGAGGAAAGTGATAATAAAACTGAGAAATGAACACCTATATTATCATCGCTATAATCACCATTATCTTCTCAGCCTTTTTTTCGGGTATCGAAATAGCTTTCATCAGCGCTAACAAGCTACAGATAGAATTAGACAAAAAGAACAGGCGGTTTTCGGGAAGGCTGCTGTCAGGGTTTCAGAAAAACCCGTCTGATTTTGTCTCCACTTTATTACTGGGCAGCACCATCACCATGGTGATCTATGGGATAGCTATGTCAAATTTACTTGAATATCCCATCATACATTTTTTACCGGGATTCCTGCAATCAAGCTTTATGGTACTGATCTTTCAGACACTGATCTCCACCCTGCTAATGCTTTTTTTCGGAGAGTTTGTCCCTAAAACCATTTTCCGGCTTAATCCTAACGGGGTCTTGAAATTTTTTTCATTCCCGTTGTTTGTCCTTTACTACCTGCTTTTCCCTTTGCAGTTCATTTTTGTTGAAATTTCTGAGTTTATCCTTGAATACATTTTCAGGGTGAAACTTAAAGTCGAAAAATACAAGTTCAACCATGCTGATCTGGATTATTTTGTCAGAGAGTTATCAGTAGCAGATACCGAAGCCGAAAACCATTTACCTGAAATACAAATGTTTCAGAATGCCATTGATTTTACAAATACCCGGGTTCGTGAATGCATGGTCCCGCGCAACGAAATTGCGGCCATCGAAGAAAACGACACCATCGAAGAACTGACAAAAAAATTCGTAAATACGGGACACTCAAAAATCCTTGTTTATCAAAAACATATTGATAATATCATCGGATATGTTCATTCTTATGATATTTTCAGCAATCCGCGGAATATTAAATCTATCAACAAGCCAATTATCATTGTGCCCCAAACCATGCTTGCCAAGGAAGTCCTCCCGATGTTCATACAGCAGCACAAAAGTGTCGCAGTAGTGGTTGATGAGTTTGGCGGCACTTCGGGTATGGTAACCCTCGAGGATCTGATAGAAGAGATTATCGGAGAAATCAACGATGAATTCGACGCCACCGCTCCTGTTGAAAAACAGATCAGCGATAACGAACTTATTTTATCAGGACGCCTTGAGATCGATTACCTGAATGAAAAATACATGCTCGACCTGCCGGTAAATGACGAATACGAAACTATTGCGGGATACATAATACATTTTCTGGAGCGCATTCCTGCTGAAAAAGAAAAGATCAATATCCCTCCTTTCGACATAACTATTCTTAAGGCAAGTAATAAACGTATTGAACAGATTTATATGATCAGAAAAGCCGAATAGATTTTTTAACATAAAATCTGTTAATAATTCACTTATTGTTGTACATTTGCAAACTCAAAAAAATAAATTTTTATGGCAATTATAGGAAAATTACGTAAACATTCAGCACTAATTGTAATATTGATCGGTGTGGCTATCGCCGGTTTTGTTTTACAGGATTTATTCAGAAAAAGCGGCAGAGGCAATAGCCCGGAAAAATTTGCCATTATCGCAGGCGAGCAGTTAAGCAAGGTTGATTTTAACGCAAAAGTTGACGAACGGATTGAACTTTACAAACAACAAGCCGAAAAAGAAAATCTCACTTCCGAAGAAAATTATCAGATAATGGTTCAGACCTGGGATCAGGTAGAAAAAGAGCTTATCATGCAGAAAGAATATGAAGAACTCGGTCTGGCCATCGAACATGAAAAATCGGCTAAACCATCGATTTCGCCAGAAGAGCTTTATGATCTTATGATGGGTAAAAACCTGCATCCGTTCATCATTCAGAGTTTTACTGACCCCAATACGGGAAAGGTAAATACACAGCAGATTCAAAATATCATCAGCAATTTTGACCAGTTGAAAGATGATGAAAAATTGCAATGGAAACGTCTCGAACAGGGCATCAAGGAAGACAGGCTGAACACCAAATACAACAACCTGGTTGAAAAAGGTTATTATATGCCGAAAGTTTTTCTGCAGCGCCAGATCAATAATGCTTCCAAAACAGCAAATCTTCGTTGCTATGGGATAAAATACCAGACCATTTCCGACAGCGCCATAACGGTTGCCGATGCCGATTTCCAAAAATATTACGATGAACACAAACACGAATTCGAACAGGAAAATGCCCGTGATATCGACTATGTGATTTTTGATGTTATACCTTCGAAGGAAGACCTGGCCCAGATAAAACAAAAAGTGGATACCTTATATAAAGATTTTCAACTTTTAGAAGCTGACAATGTGGAAAATTTCATTAAAGCCAACAGCGATGCCCCATACGACAGCAATTTCTTCAAAAAAGGCACTCTGCCGGTCACCTTGGATTCGTTCATGTTTTCGGCTCCGGTCGGTGCTATTGTTGCGCCTTATATCGACAACAACTCGTATTTTATGGCCCGGCTGATGCAGATCCAGAACCGTCCCGATTCTATTAAAGCAAGCCAGATTCTGATCGCTTATAAAGACGCACCCAACCCTATGCAAAACATCACCCGTTCCAAAGAACAGGCTAAGAAAATGGCGGATAGTTTACTGGTGATTGCCAAAGCCGATAAAAATAGTTTCCCGACACTGGCCAGCATCAATTCCGATTTCCCTTCAGCAAAAAAAGACGGCGGAGACCTGGGTTGGATCATTGACGGTAATTTAGAAACTAAATTCTTCTTTGACTCGTCATTTAATTCTAAAGCCGGAGATATAAAGATCATTCAGTCGACCATGGGCTATCATCTGCTTTTTGTAGCCGAGAAAAAAGCCTCCATGAAAAAAGTAAAAGTCGCTGTGCTTCAGCACGACATTAAACCAAGCAGCGAAACGTTCAACAAATACCTTTCTGATGCCAGTTCTTTTGCCGGTGAGAGCCGTACTGCTGAACTATTCACCAAAAATATTGCAGATAAGGGACTGAACAAACGCTCGGCCCAATTTGTAAAAGAAATGGACTATACCATTCCTGGGATTGTTTCCGCCAGAGAGATCATCAGATGGGCGTTCAACAAAGACACTGAAAAAGGAATGGTTTCGGAACAGGTTTTTGACTGCGAAGGGAAATATGTGGTTGCCATGCTGGTAGAAAAACGTGAAAAGGGAATTGCCACCCTCGAGCAGGTCAAATCATATATCGGACCTCTTGTAAAACGCGAGAAAAAAGCTGCCCAGATCATGGACAAAGTTACTGCCGCATCAGGGTCAACCAAAGACATCTATCAGGTGGCCGCAAAACTGAATGCTGAAGTTGATACCGTAAATTCACTGACATTTTCCACCAATAATTTCCCGAAATTCGGCCCCGAGCCTAAACTTATCGGCACGATCTTTACCTTAAAAAAGAACACGCTTTCTGCTCCTATCAAAGGAGATATGGCGGTTTACCAGGTCTGGATTGACGATATTGCACAGGCTCCGGCACAGATCAATCCCGATATGATGAAAATGCAGATGGAAAGTTATTTCCGTCAAAGGGTCAGAGGTGATCAGTACGGCCAAAGCGAATTGTTCAAAGCTATTAAAAACGAAACCAAGATCACAGACAACAGGATATTCTATTATTAAAATTACTTGAGCCATCCAACGGGCTCTCTGACTTACTATAAAAAACGGTTCTGGTGATTATTCAGAACCGTTTTTTTTGTGATAGCATGACTGCACTGCAAGCCAGACACACGGTGGGTTCGACTTCACAGCTACCGGTGGTTTCGACTTCGCTCAACCACAGGTTAGACTGCGGTCAACCACCGGTTATACTTCCCTCATCCACCAAAAACATGAAATCTTGCGGTGTCTGAGCGCAGCCGAAGACACCGCTACGGCTTTCGTTTAGTGAACGCATGACTGCGCTGCAAGCCACGCACAAGGCAGTCATACCATCACTTGCATTTCGAAAGTGTTGGGGTGACTGACAAGGGCTAAGCCAGGTGTGCAGTTAACCCGGCACTTTATGGAAAAAACATATTTTGTTGCTAACTGAAAAAATCGTATATTTGTATAACAAAAAATCGAAAAAATGACCGCGATAGAATTAAAGAAATTATTGATAAGCAGGATTGCAGAAATAAATGATGTGTCATTTTTAAATGCCATTAAAATAATTCTTGATTCAAAAACACAATCTTATACCTTGTCTTTGACCGAAGAGCAACGAAAAGAAATTAAGAAATCAAAAAAAGAAATAGAACAAGGGTTGTTTATCGAACAAACTGAACTGGACAAGGAATTCAATAAATGGCTCGTCGCAAAATAATATGGTCGCAGCTTGCGAAAATAAAACTCTTTAATATTCTGGATTTTTATACAGAAAGAAATAAAAGTTCGGTTTATTCAAAGAAGTTATACAAAAAGTTTTGCAAAGAATTATCATTTCTTATTAAGCAACCTGATATCGGAATAGTAACAAATGTTGATTCTATTCGTGGCCTGATAGTGGATAAGTTCATATTATTTTATGAAGTAACTCCTGAAATGATCATTGTTCATACTATCTGGGATTGCAGGCAAAACCCGGACGATTTAAGAATTCAATAAGCATACTACCGGGTAGCTGACAAGAGCTAAGCCAGGTAGGCATTGTCATTTATTTTTTTAATTTTACTTTTTAGTATCATTAATTGTAACACCAAATATTTTTTTTGCTGGTAAAAACACAAAACACCGGAATTATTTTTGAAAAATCAAAGGCAATTCGTTTAGTGATAGCATGACTGCGCTGCAAGCTACGCACAAGGCAGTCATAGCATCTCTTTTATTTCGAAAGTGTCGGTAGTTTCGACTTCGCTCAACTACCGTCTCGATGCCGTTAAACCAACTCAAATAATGTAAACGGTATTTTGCGCTGGCAAAGAATTATTACGTCTTGCTCATTTGCAACACAAAATTCACCGGCATATTTATGACCACCCTTACTTCGTGGCCCTGTGTCTTACCGGGTTTCCACTTGGGCATGAGCCTTGTAACCCGCAGTGCTTCTTCGTCGCAGCCGGCTCCGATGCCCTGCAACACTTTAATATTTGACAGGCTGCCGTCTTTTTCGATGATAAATGACACATAGACTACCCCCTGAATTTTGTTCTGCAGAGCAAGTTGAGGATATTTGATATTGTTGCGCAAAAAAAGCATCCGGACTTGCTCGCCGCCGGGAAACTGTGGCGCTTCTTCCACATAAGTATATACGGCATCACTATTGCCGCTTCCGCCGTCAAGGGTTCCCTGGCTGCTGCCCGTTGAACTGTTGCCATCCGAATTGGTATCCCCGGGATGTGATTCGGTACTGAATTCGTTATTTTCTTCTTCAACGTTCACCGTAATCTTGGGAACAACGAACTTTGCCATCTGCTGAATTTTTCTTATACCGGGAGGTGTCTCTTCATCGGGTTTTTGGAGATTTTTCGGCTGGGGTGTTGACATGTATTCAGAATACAAAGGGCCTTCCTTAAGTTGTTTTTCAGGCTGTTTAAAGGTAATCATTGGCAGTACCGACACAAAAACAAAAAAAACCACGGCCAGGATGGTGGCCACCAAAACGTATCTGTTGTATTTTTTCCGCAAATAATATGCGCCATATTCTTTGTTCCTGTTGCGGAAAATAATATCGTCAATATCGTTCAGATAATTGATCACTGTTTTGTTTTTGAAGGTGTAAACTCAATCTTAATGCCAAAAATAAAAAACTCAATAAATATAACGGATTTTTATTGTTTTATTTTTCATCATTTTAATAAATCAAATAAAAAAGCCCTCACAGGAATTGTGAGAGCTTCCGTCGTTATTTTCAAAAAAATTATGCCTGTACCAGCTTAGCATAATCGGCTGCTTTTAATAAAGCATCGGCTTCAGCCGGATTGGTAAGTTTTATTTTAACGATCCATCCTTCACCATAAGGATCTTTATTTATCGTTTCGGGATTTGCTTCAATCACGGGATTCAGTTCAAGAATTTCTCCGCTCAGGGGCAGGTACATATCGGATACTGTTTTTACAGCTTCGATGGTGCCGAAAGCTTCGCCCTTGCCAATGGTTTCGCCAATGGTATCCACTTCCACAAAAACGATATCTCCCAGTTCGTGCTGGGCAAAATCTGATATGCCGACAAAAGCATTTTCGCCTTCAATTCTTACCCATTCGTGGGATTCAGTGTACAATAAATTTTCTGCTATTTTCATGATGATTGTTGTTTAATTTTTTTTCAAATATACTATGTTTTTTTGTATTCAATGATTTTATTGTGCCAAAGTAAATCTCAGGCTCAAACCTCCGTTAATATTTGAGTTCGGATATTGCGACGACACGTAGGGTTTGTTGATAATGTGATCGTAAAACAGGCGGATATTGAATTTTTCGCTAATCTGGTAATCGGCAGAAACACCAATGGAAATTATTTGTCCCCCGGCAGAAACCTGATCCATATTTTCGACCAGTTTTCGCAACGTAGTTTTGTTTTGCCTTACCGAAAAATCGGCTTTAAGGTTCAGGTCACTTTTTATGTGCCTGCGCTTTCCGCCAAGGTTCAGATTAAATGAAACATCTTTGAAACGGTATCCCGCGCCGACAACATATTCGTTGGTAGCAACATCTGTGAGTTGATTATTTGCAAAACTCAGCGCCAGGTTCCTGGATTTTTTCCATTCGAATTTCACCAGGAGGCTGTTAGTCATGGTCATATCAAAGCCTATCAGCGGGCTGAACTGTTCAGTAATTGATATCTGGCCGATTTCTTTTTCTGTCAGAAAATTACCCATCTGATCCCTGATATAAGAAAATCCGTCTTCACCTTCCTTATACCTGACATTAGTGGCAAATGAGCCGACATTATACGTACAGCGGTAGGTATGGCTGATGGTTATTGTTCTGAAATATTTTTTGATAAAGCCGATCTTGGTCAATCCGTTGTATGTAAGGCGCCAGTTAGGCAGGGGTATGGCTTTCAGGATTTTTTCGGAGAAAGGCGTCAAAGCGATATTGTCCGGACTTTTTCCCAGATATGCCGCCAGAAAAGCCGGTATCAGCACTTCCTGCGATGTAGGGCCATAGCCGTCGGGAAAGCCGGTAGAGTCAACGAGCTGCTGGGTGGAGTTGGGGTTTTGAGCAGCAAGGCGCGTAGCGATAGTGAATCGGTAATCTTTAAATTTCTGAAAAATTTTGTTGGAATTATCTTTGTTATCGCCCACAAAGGCAGTTTTTATACCTATGATCGTCATGCTGAAGTTACCGGATTCAACCATGGAAAAAGGCTCGCTGTGCATGTTTTCACCATTCATGTCGTACCGGTAAAAAGCCTGGTTTTGTTTTGCATAATTGGTATTACCGGTAACATCAATACGCATACCATTCAGGGGTTCGAGGGATGCCTGATAGTTCAGCACTTTAGATTGCTTGAAAGCAAAAGGAGTATTCAGCATTGTATCAGTGGAGATCCATCCATTAGCAAATGCTTTACCCAGGATGTCGCCTGTAGAAGCAAACATATCGCCCGGGCTGCCAAAAACAAAACCAAAGGTCGGCGCCATGTTTTTCCAGTCCATACCCAAGGCGACCGGTTTATTCATAAATCCGGGAAGAAACCGGCCATTGCTTTCCTGATAAGAAATATTCACGGTTTTGACCATCATCAGTAAACTCAGCGTATTGTCAAGGATTTCTTTACCATAATTTATCTTTGGCTTTAATGAATCGGGGTTTTCGCCGGGCATATTTGTTTTTATGACAGGTTTATCAGTAACCCCTTTGCGCTTATCATTGATCTTTTTAAGATATTTAACCTTATTATACAAATTGGTAAGGTTGGCCGTAAGGTTTAGCTGTTCGGTGTTTGAGTTTTCAATAGTGTTGCCAAGGGGATTTTCAATGATCTTATCCAAAGAATCTGTAGACAAAGGCAATGCTGTCCATGTGTAGGCGCCCCCATACCTCGCGGTAAGGTTCATCCAGTTAAAGGCAGGTATTTTATTTATCGGTACAGTATAGTTTATATCGATATTCTGAGTGTAATTAGTCATACGTCCGAAATCGAGGACATTTTTCCAGATAGAATCGCGTTTTTGTTTATAATCCGGTTGTCCTTTCTGTATCTTTCCTGCAGGTTCGTCTACCAGGGCAATAGCGTGCGCCTGATAATCAAGCTTAAGGTTTTGTGTCAGGTCCCATTTTAGCCCGTAATCGCGTGTCCAGCCAAAACGTTTGATGTAAGCAGGTTCTAAAATGATAATTGCATTTGTCTTGTTCCTCATCAGGTTTTCCTGAAACTGTTTGTTCAGGTCAGTGCGGAACGACAGCATTTTCGGCGCGTAATAAAAATTAAAATCTTTTATGATGCGCAGCCATTTTGATTTGGATATCAGTTTCCATTTATCAAGAGGCTTTACAATTTTCGGGGTTGCGGAATAATTGTATCCCAGGCCACCCATGTGAGTAACCCTTCTGTCGTATTCGATATCCACATTGCGGTGAAACAGCTCGGTATACGCGTATGTCAGGTCAAAATTTTCCAGATCATAGAAATGGTTTTTGGAAGTGGCTCCGACCTTGGTTTTACGCACATTCATAAAGTTCAGGCTCTTTCTCGTAGTCACATCCTGGGTGATTTTTTTTACAGAATCACGTTCAGTCCCGGAATAGGTCTTGAGATCTTCGCGGTAAAGCACATCGGGGTTTATAGGGTTGTACTCGGGAATGTTCCTGATTTCGGAATAATCGAAGTGCATGGGTATTTTTATGCCCCATTTTTCCGGGAAGAATTTTCCTAATTCAAGGTTGGTGGCAATATCATAAGAAATGATGGTTTCTTTCTGAAGCTGGTTGAGTTTTTTATCGATACTCCCAAATCCCGGCGTGCTGATGGTTCCGGCAAGACTGACATTTCCAAAGTCGGCAAGGTTCGCCGCTATTCTTCCGGTTGCCGCATAGCCTCCGCTTTGATCAAAATCAGTAAGACGAAGCTCATTTAACCATATTTCGGCACATTTTTCCTTACCGTCATCTGAAGGTGTCTGGCTTCCTTTTTTGGGATTCCTGACCCCGAGCATGATCACCTTGACATCGCTGATGCTGGGATTACCAAGCACAGTAATTTTATTATTCTTGCTGTCGTAAGTAATATAAGGCAAAGAAGAAGAAACTGAGGTCCCGGATTCATGCATCAGAGAATTTCTTACTGTTTTAGCATCTACAAGATTTTGCAGCGTGATCTCCATCCTGTTTTGTTCTGGCCAGATCATTTCGGGATCGCTGTTGTACCAGGAGGTTAATTCCAGAGGCATTTCGTATTCATAATAATTGCTCTTAAAGTCGGAACCAAGGCGAATAAACACGGTAAGATCTCCGTTATGCACCGCGGATTCGGTTCCCATGGCCTCGGCATGAACGTACATTTTAAGTGTTTTAAACTTGCGCATGTCAAAATCACAGGTTTTGTAAACAGCTCTTGCATCGCCATCCATGAGATTGCAAACCTTCATGGATAATGATTGCTCGTTGAGCTGCTGCATGGTGGTGCTCTGGTAATTTATCTCGCGTTCGATGCCCGGGGGAATGACATAGGTAACCGGTGAACGCTGGCCATTTTCTTCAAGATTGACCGCCGAGACATCAAAAGTTGTCAGCATCTGATCATCGTTGGGAACATATTCCCCGGGTCCGAGCAGGCTGTAATTGTATCTTCTCCAGTCACCGCGAACCAGGTCGAATGTTGCAAACCGGCAAATCACAGAATCGGTAAATCCGCGGAAAAACACCCTGATAAAACGTATGGATTTAAAATCCTGAATTCCGCCAATGATCTTATCGGGCGACTGAACAGGCACTTTAAACTGGTACCATTTGATGGTTGTAGATGTTCCGTTAGGCAGTCTTCCGGTGGATGCGTCCAGAATATCGGAAATATAATTCTGACCGATAACCATTTTGGCCGGGTTCAGATCGATACGATACTGAAAATAGCGTTCACCTTCGCTGAGGGTATTGTCCCTGTTAATGTCTTCGCCATCGGGAATGGTGGTTGACTGCATGGGATAATTAACGCCGTATTCATCCTGGGTTTGCTGGTCGGTGGGCGAGTTGCCGTCGGTTCCGTTGTAATTCTTGTAACGCTGAAGTATTGTTTTGGCTTCATTATCATAATCCGGTCCCCTGAAATAATGGAAATCATCGGACGAGGGATCTGAAAGAGCCTTTTGGTAAGCCCCTGACCCTGACCCGTGATAATTTAGAATATCATTAATATAGGTACTAAAAAAAAGTGTTTCATTATCATTTGCCAATCCATCAAGCCCTACATCCTGATAAGGGCGTGCAGATTCATTGTTGTCGAAGGAGTTGGTAAGCGGCTGCAGGCTCGGGACAACACCCCAAATGGTCGTGTCTACATCATCCATAACCCCATCGGGTGGCAAGCCATTTTCGATGCTTTTTCTTGAATCCCTCAATACATCTTCCGAGATATCTCCCAGGTCAATATAAACCTGTCCTCCGGCAGCAGAAGGATCATACACAAAAGGATCCATCATCCAGAACTCAATATATTCAATATTGGTTTCTTCAAAGTCGGTAGATTCAATACGGCGCATCATGCCCCCCCATCTTGAATCGGGGCCGATAAGCGATCCATCGGAATTCGTACCTAATGAAAATCCCTGAGAGCCATCTACATCATAATTATACGGGCCGCGTTCTTTAGGATAAAAGGCCATATTGAGTACGGCAATATTTGAGGGTAAATTATTTGCCGGCTGGCGGTTCGGAAAAACTTCCTGTTCGTAAACTTCGCGGACAAAGTGGTTCGAAATATCATCATTTGTAATATTCGGAGGCAGTTGGTTGTTGTTACGGTAAAACACCGATGGATCAATGACATACCAGGCCAATTTAGCACGGTTGTAATTAAATCCAAGCCCGCTGTTGTTCACCGCTTCCGGAAACATATCCAACTGATTTTGCGGGGTACTTGCAATAAACCAGCTGCCGACATTTTTCAGGTCGATAGTGGATTTACTGCTTTCAAAATCATCGATATAGGATGTTCCTGTTTTGCCAATGGCTTTGGAATGGCCGGGGATAAGATTGGCAAACTCAGCATTAATACTGACATTTGATACCGCTTTCGTATTAATCAACGGGATCAAATCAACAAGTTTGGTCAGCCAGCGGGCTTCGGTTGTATAAGCGCCGTCAACCCCCCAAATGGTGTTGGAAATGGGTTCATCACCAAAATTTACTTTTTGAGTTAAAGGTTTTTCATTCAGATTCAGCACGGTACCGCCAAGATTGAAATTCTTATTGACCATATAATCAATACGCAAGCCCATAAGTGTTTTGGTTTGTATGCTGAAGGTGCTGTTGTTTTCAAGCGAAATATTGATGGGCGTTCCCGAATTTAAGATTCCTTCATTAATAATCTTTACCCTGCCCATCGTATAATCGACGGTATAGTCTACGTTTTCTGTCAGGGGAATACCTCCGGCAGTAACCTTAACAGAGCCCTGGGGCACACTCATGGCCCCTAAAGATATCTCAGATCCGGCCGCTGACTTATAAAAACCCTGCAAAGAAAATTTATTCCTGTCGGGATATTGCTGTGCCCCTGTTTTCGTCATGGAATACAAGGAATCGTAACAATATTTGTCCGCGATCGTATTCAGCGCCGGGTCGCCACCGGTAATTGCTTTACGCAAATCGCTTCCGAAAGGCTCGAGCACAGGGAAAAATATACGCCCGTTTGAAGCCTGAATAAGGCCGCCCCGGGTTGTAGCTTCTCCGATAAAATCGAATACTCCGTCGGGCAGGGGATTCTGATTGAGGTCGAGACGGTCGCAACCAAGAACACGTATCAGCGGGACCCCGTTTACAGCGCCTTCGGTGATGTAACCCATGGGTATGCCTTGTTCTTCGCCCGAATACAGTACGTTCAACCGGAAATCCTCAGGATTTATCTGGTAGCCGCCGATAGAATACACATTTTTCATCATCAGCTTATACATCGGAACTTTCGTGCTGAGGGTAGTGCTTTTGATGAGTTTCACCAAAAGGCAGCTTGGTGCGCTGATGCCTGTATTGGTAAGCTCCCCAACCTGGTAAACGGTGGTATCGCCCACCAGCGTATACTGATATGCCACTGCCAGAACCTGGTCGGAATTTAATGATGTATTCAACGAAATAAAACCAAGTTTGCTGTTAAAAGTATATTCTGAAGGCTGCAATTTACGGGCAAGTTCCACTTTTTCGTAATCCAGCCCTGCCGTCATTCCAAGAGCTGCCAGATAATTATTTACGCCATTAAGGTTTCGGAGCTGCGCTTCGTCAACAAAATTAAATAAACTGTTGGCATCGTTGGCGGGATAATATCCCAAAGAAACAAGATTGGGATTACCAATGATCTGTCCTTCTCCCATATCCTGAAAAGCAACGATGTTGCGGTTTTCAGTAGTCGCCGAGCCAATATTGGTGAGCCAGACCTCAATATTTGTAATGTTGATATTGGAGGTAACGATAGGAAGTTTTTTGAGGCCTTCTGTATAATGATCACGGAAGTACTGAGAGATAAAAAAGTGCTTATTTTCTTCGTACTGGTCTGCTTTGACGTTAAACTCGCTGGTTTGTGCGCCACCGGATACGGTGATATTTTCTGTCTGGCTTTCCTGCTGCGACCAAAGCCCGGTAACCGTGGCCCTTCCAAATTTCAACTTGGCCTTAATACCGAACAGCGACTGGCTTCCTGTGATCAGGGTGCTGTTTAAAGGTAATGTAACATCTCCCCCTTCGATAAGCTGAATGATGTCATCTTCTTCTCCTTCGTATTTCAGGTTCATTTTGTTCTCAAAATCAAAAGATGATTCTGTGTTATAATTAACACCAAACTGAATCTTGTCGCCGATCTTGGCGGTTACGTTCATCTGAATTTTTTCCTGAAAGTCGAAATTTGTGGTACGGCGTTGTTTCACATCCAGCGCAGGATTATTTGTCTTGGTGGACACCACGCCAAAGATCAGTTCCGCCGAACCCGAAGGCCTGATGTCGATGGTGTTTCCGCCAAAAATTTTACCGAAGGCTTTTCCACCGATATGTATCTTTGGGATAATATTCCCATCGCCTTTGCTGCCCCGGTTTGCGCTTGTTTTATCGCGCCAGTAATCCTGCAGGGCTTTATCCATATCATAATTGCGGTATTCATCAAACGACATATAGTTCGGTTGACGGTAATCAAGATCCCCGATCTTACTTTTGACTATGTACTGGTTCGTTTCAGGATCGTACTCCACGTCAGGAGTGATATTGGAAGGGTTGTTCAGGTACAAACCGCCGTTTTGCTGGTCATCGTAAGGATTTCCGTTGTTATCATTAAAAGGATACGGCAATGGATTGGTATCGGGAGGGTTGGTGTCCGGAGGATTAATATATTTATCCCTGATAAAATTGTAATCAGGAGTGGTCTTTACACTACCTGCAATTGCTATCGATAAAATAAATACTGCGGCAAAAATTTGAAATATATATCTGGCAGGTCTCAATGATCAAATAATTTAATTCTCTTCAATTATAAAATTTTTAAAGCTTTTTTAATCAGCTCTTCCACGGTATCTGCTGACGGCTCTGACCTTATTATTTTATCAAGAGCTTTTTCAGCAATATTCTTATTAAATCCCAATATTATTAATCCTGACAATGCTTCCTGTTTAATTGCATTGTTTACGCCTGAAACAATGTCATGTTCTAACGCTATTTTTGAATATTTATTTTTCAGGTCAATGATTATTTTCTGTGCTGTTTTTGAACCGATACCTTTTACCCGCTCAAAGGCAGCCACTTGGCCGTTGGCCAACGCAGAAATCACCTCGTTGGGAGTAAGAGACGAAAGTATCAGGCGTGCCGTGTTGGCGCCGACACCATTGACCGATATTAAATTTATATACAAATCGCGTTCTTCTGCTGAATAAAAACCATAAAGCGTAACACCGACAGGCGTTGCCGCTTCGCTTTTTATGGCCATATACGTTAAAAGCCTGCATTTGGTTCCTTCTTCCCCTAATTTCGAATAGGTATTTAAGGAAATATTCATAAAATAGCCTATTCCACCGGTTTCAATCACGGCAAACACGGGATTTTTTTCAACAAGTGTTCCTTCGACAAAGTGAATCATAAACTGAATAAAAAGGGTGCAAAGTTACGAAACTTGTTGAATTGCCCAATCAATTGCTTCCTGTAACATATCTTGGTGTGGTTTTTCAATAAACCCGGCGTCAACAAGTGATTGTGTCATGGCCCGGGCATCCTTAATATCTTTTTCCGCTTTGGTAAATACTTCTTCACGGGTCATGTTTATGCGTGCCACACCGTCTTTAATTGCCTGCATGGCAACATCGGCAGCCTCCTGAGGAAAAACGGAGGCTTCGCTCATAGTCGGGACGATATTATCCGGATTAATGCCGCGTCTTTCAGCATAATCAGCAAGCGAATGTGCGGCGGTGATAGCCATATTGTCTGTTATTTTCCGGGCACGAACCATCAGGGCGCCTTTCAGAATTCCCGGAAACCCTATGGAGTTGTTCACCTGATTCGGAAAATCGCCGCGTCCGGTAGCAACGATATATGCTCCGGCTTCCTTGGCAGCATACGGATAAATTTCGGGAACCGGGTTGGCGCAGGCAAACACGATTGACTTTTCCGCCATCAGGCTTACCCATTCTTTCTTTACGGTATCGGGCCCCGGCGTTGATAAGGAAATCAGCACATCGGCGCCTTTAACGGCTTCTTCCACGGTGAGGATTTTGCCGGGGTTGGTTTTTTCGCAAAGTTCCCATTTACGATAAAAACGCGGGTCATTTTTTATGTCTTCCCTGTCGGAATGCAGGGAGCCTTTGGTATCAAACATGACGATCTTTTCAGGATCCCCGCCATCTGTTATGATCAGGCGTGCAATAGTTGTATTGGAAGCACCGGCGCCGATCATCACGATTTTTACATCTGAAATTTTCTTATTTACCAGTTTCAATGCGTTGATAAGCCCTGCCAGGGTAACACAAGCCGTTCCCTGGGCATCATCGTGCCAAACAGGTATATCACATTCTTCGCGCAAAACATCCAGGACTTTATAACAATTTGGCTGTGAAATATCTTCCAGGTTGACAGCGCCGAAACTGTGCTGAACCATTTTTACAAACTGTATGATTTTATCAGGGTCGTGTTCGCCTTTTTCATTGCGGCTGTCAACACAAAGCGCCACGCCATCGCAACCGCCCAGGTATTTCATCAGAAAGGCTTTTCCTTCCATAACACCCAGTCCGCCGGAAGGTCCGCAGTCGCCATCGCCCAAAACACGGGTGGAGTCGCTTACCACGGCCACCAAGTTTCCCCTGTTGGTAAGGTGAAAAGAACTGTCAACATTATCCCGGATGGTCGTGGACACCTTGGACACTCCGGGTGTGTACCATACATTGAACCAGTTAAAGCCAATGACCGGCGCCTTGGGAACCGTCTGAATTTTTCCCTCATAATAGGTATGTGCCGTTTCTGCAAGCTTTTTTAAAAATAGTGTTTTGGCTTTGGCTATTTGTTCTTGTGTAAAACTATCAGGAAATGCTTTGTCGAAATTCGATAAGTCTAATTGTATTTTTTCCATAGTTTTTTTTTTTAATATTGTATAAACGTGTAAAAATACATTTTTTAAACAAAACATATCATAAAAACTTCATTTTTAACAAGTATTATTTTTCCATCTCAGATACCGGATGGTCATCGTTGTCCGGAAAGTTAATACTTTAGGGTACGTCTAAAAACTTCAAATTTCTTCGTTCGTCTTCGTTCTTCAAATCCTTGCGTTCGGCAAGCTCAGCACAGGCATGTACGCTTAGTAAATTGCGGTTTTAAGAACTTCGACTGCCTCGAACTTTTTTGTTTTTAGAGGCGCCCGATCAAGGTTAATAGAGATGCCCTTTAGTCGTAGGATATGCCCTATGATTATTGGTTTTAAATATTTTTCTATTATTTTTGCGTATAAATCAACATCAACATGAAGAAGATACGTTCACGTACATTTTCCATTCACTTGTTTTTAATTGTTTTCTTTTTTCTTTCCGGAGCCGCAGGAACTTTAACTGCGCAAAACTCCTTAAAGGCTGACGCCCTTTGCGGCGAATGGTGGACACCAGAAAACCAGGGAAGGATCATTTTTTTTAAAGACGGCAGCACCTATTCCGGCAAGGTAAGCTGGATTAAAAAAAACATTGACCCGGAAACAGGCAAACCTGTGCTTGATAAACACAATCCGGATCCTTCGTTACGAAAAAGACCTGTTATGGGACTGGTTTTATTCTATAACTTCAAATACGAGCCTTCAAAAGATAAATATGTTGATGGAAGTCTTTATGACTCTGACCATGGGAAGACATACTCCTGCTGGATAAAACTGATCACAAAAAATGTCCTTGAACTGCACGGCTTTGTAGGCTTTTCCCTGATTGGTAAATCGGTTTATTTTTCCAGGGTTCAAAAATAACGTATCCATGAAAACAATTGTTGTACTGACAGGCGCTGGTATCAGTGCCGAAAGCGGCATCAAAACTTTCCGCGACAGCGACGGGTTGTGGGAAGAACACCGTATTGAAGATGTCGCTACTTTTGATGCGTGGAGGAGAAACCGTGCGCTTGTTTTGGAATTTTACAATCAGCGGCGCAGGCAGCTTGCAACAGTGCAGCCCAATGCGGCACATCTTGCCCTCGCCAGGCTTGAAGAAAAATTTCATGTTCAAATTATCACCCAAAACGTTGATAACCTTCATGAGCGTGCCGGTTCAACCAATATCCTGCACTTGCACGGCGAATTAACCAAAGCCCGCAGCAGCCTCGATGAAAACCTTGTATATGATGTCGGATATAACGACATCCTGGAGGGAGACAAATGCGCCAAAGGTTCGCAGTTGCGGCCTCACATCGTCTGGTTCGGCGAAGCCGTTCCCAATATCATGGTAGCCGCCTCACTGGCACAGAAAGCCGATATTCTGCTGGTGATCGGCACTTCGCTGGTGGTTTACCCCGCTGCCGGTTTGCTGAGCCGGGCTTCCTCATCTATTCCAAAATATCTCGTTGACCCCAGGGCGGAAGCTATGAGTCATATCCGGAATCTTACCGTGATAAGCGAAAAGGCTGGGACCGGAGTACCGGCGTTGGTGGATAAATTATTGGGAATATAATTATCTTCGCTGGTCCTTAAATGTTAATGCTGGCATTTCGTTTAGTGATAGTATGACAGCGCTGCAAGCTACGCACATGCCAGTCATATTATCACTTGTGTTTCGAAAGTGCCGGGGGAACTGACAAGAGCTAAGCCAGGCGCCCAGTCAACCCGACAGTTTAGGTGCATTATTTGTTGTTAAACCTGTTCATTGCGGAGTTCACTCCTTCGAGCACAAAGCTAAGGATGGCGTCAACAGCAAGGGGAATACGTTCCAGCATAATTTTTTCTTCTTCCTTTGTCCATTTGCCCAATACATAATCCACTTGGTATCCTTTTGCAAAATCATTTCCGACACCGAAACGCAGTCTTGGAAAGGCTTCGCTTCCAAGAGTCATAATAATATGATTCAACCCGTTATGGCCTCCGTCGCCGCCTTTGGATTTCATGCGCAAAGCGCCAGTGGCCAGATCCAGGTCATCAACCACGACTAATGAATTTTCTATGGGAATTTCTTCGGCATTCAACCAGTATTTTATGGCTTTGCCACTAAGGTTAACGTAAGTCGAGGGTTTCAATAATACTAAATTTCTTCCTTTGTATTTAACCTGTGCAACCGCTCCGTGCCTGCCGCTTTCAAACGTTGCTTTTACTTTAAGCGCCAAAGCATCCAGAACCACGAACCCGATATTATGCCGGGTATTGGCATATTCGTCCCCTATGTTTCCCAGGCCGGTGATCAGGAACTTTTTTGATTCGGACGGTATCATAACATTAAATAAAAAAAGCTGCCGGGTAATAAATCGTCGGCAGCCTTTGTATCGTTAAAAACAATTTATTTTTTGGCTTTTCCTTTTGCATCAGCAGCAGGAGTTTTAGCGGCAGGGGCAGCGGCTCCGGCAGCTCCGGCAGCAGCGGCAGCAGGGGCAGCGGCTCCGGCAGCAGCGGTAGCGGTGGCAGCTTCAGCTGTAGGCGCAACTTCCTCAACGGCCCTCGTAACGCTAACGCCCACGATGGTATTATTTTTATTATCGAGAATCGTAAATTTTTCAGCCGGGATGTCAGATACTTTAATTCCTTGTCCGATCTCCAAATTGTTAATGCTTACTTCAATAAGTTCAGGCATATTTTCAGGGATGGCTTTTATTTTTAACTTCCTGTATTTCTGAACAACCTTTCCGCCTTTTAAAACACCGGGGGATACGCCTGATACCTTAATAGGGATATTCATTACTATCGGTTTGTCGGCTTTAAGTTCCATAAAGTCGGCATGAAAAATATTATCAGAAACCGGATGGTATTGGATGTCCTGTAAAATAACATCATACTCTTTTTCATTCAGGTTGAGTTTTACAAAGCAAACTTCAGGTGTAAACACGATCTTTTGGAAACTTTTTGCATCCGTGTAAAAATGCAATTGTTCTTTTCCGCCATAAACCACACATGGAACGTTGCCTTCCCTGCGGATTTTTTTAGCATCTTTTTTCCCTACGTTTCCGCGAAGGAAACCGCTCATTGATACTGTTCTCATAATTCTAATTTTTAGTTGTTAATTATTATTTATTGTTTATTTATTGAAGCGCAGTAAATTTGAAATGCGAACTTATTGATTCGCAATTTACCACGCTGTTTATGACATCAGCAAATAAATTGGCTGTGGACAAAACTTTTATCTTGCTGAGTTTTTTACATTCTTCGTTCAGGGGTATGGTGTCGGAGACTATGAGTTCTGTCATTGCCGATTTTTCAATTTTTTCGCAGGCATTTGCCGATAATACCGGATGTGTGCACATAGCCCTTACGCTGGCGGCTCCCTGTTCTTTGATCAGGTTGGCGGCTTTGGTAATGGTGCCGGCGGTGTCTATAATATCATCTACCAGGATTACATTTTTGTCCCTCACATCGCCGATGACCACCATATTGCCTACCTGATTGGGTTTGGACCGCTGTTTGAAACAAATAACCAGGTCGGCGTCGAGGTATTTTGCGTATACCCCGGCTCTGCGGGTTCCTCCGGTATCGGGGGATGACATGGCCAGATTGTTCAGGTTAAGACTCTGGAGATATGGGACAAAAATAGTTGATGCATAAAGATGATCCACGGGAATATCAAAATATCCCTGCAACTGATCGGCATGGAGATCCATGGTGATAAGCCGGCTGATGCCGGCAGCGGTAAGCAGGTTGGCTATTAGTTTGGAAGTAATAGGTACCCGCGGCTGGTCTTTTCTGTCCTGACGCGCAAACCCAAAATAAGGTATTACGGCGATAATATGACGCGCCGAAGCACGTTTGGCGGCATCAATCATCATAAACAATTCGAGCAGGTTTTCGGCTGGTGGAAAAGTGGATTGAATAATAAAAACATCATGGCCTCTAATCGTCTCATCGAATGAGGGGCGAAATTCGCCATCGCTGAAACATGCATAGGAAACATCGCCAAGTTTGATTCCATAGCTTAAAGCTATCTTTTCTGAAAGATAACGAGTCGCCCTTCCTGAAAAAATTGAAATTCCCTGTGCCATACCTTTATTTTTGAAGGTGCAAAATTAGGAAAAATTGAACAATTAAACCAGATAAACATTTTTATTTATTATAAAAGGCTGCCCATAAAAAAAAGCTGCTCTATTTCTAAAGCAGCCCGGGTTCTTTTAAAAACATTAAAATGATTATACTGGCTGTGCTAAGGGATCAACAAAAACCCTTGTTTTTAATTCACGGTCGAGTAACAATAAACCCTGCCCTTTGCCTTCAACAATTTTTAATTGCTCAAGAATTTCTGATGCATTAGCTTCTTCTTCCACCTGTTCGGCGACAAACCACTGGAGTTTATTATTGGTTGCATGGTCTTTCTCCTGTATGGCAATATTCACAAGGTTATTGATCAGCGCCGTTACTTTCTGTTCGTGCTTTAATACTTCTTCAAAAACTTTTATCGGATTTTTCCAGTCGCCGGCAGGTTTTTCGATGGCCTGCAGCTCAACGGTGCCGCCGCGTTCGTTGATATAGTTGAAAAACATCATACCATGGGCGTTTTCTTCTTTTTCCTGAATCCGCATCCAGTTAGCAAAGCCAGCGAGGTTGATCCGTTCAAAATACGCTGCCATCGAAAGATACAGGTACGAAGAAAAAAATTCAGCGTTGATCTGATCGTTCAATGCTTTTTCCATTTTTTTTGATAACATGTTGTCCTCCTTTTTAATTTATATTTTAATGATACAAAATTACATAATTTCTTTCACATAATTAGGTATTAAAATATTTATTTTATCCTTTCAGTGCATTTACCCCGCTGACTATTTCGATAATTTCTTTGGTAATGGCGGCCTGGCGGGCTTTATTGTATGAAAGTTTCAGCGACTTTATGAGTTCTTCGGCATTGTCGGTAGCTTTTTGCATAGCCGTCATGCGGGCGCCCTGTTCCGAAGCCCATGAATCGAGTATTGCTTTATAAATCTGGATTTTCAATGATTTCGGGACCAGCTCTTTCAGAATAATTTCTTTGTCCGGCTCAAATAAGTAATCCGTATTGGTTGGAGAAACATTTACTTTTTTTCCAATTTTTTCGATCGGAAGAAATTGTTCGGTAGTAAGTACTTGCGAAACTGCATTCCTGAACTGATTGTAAATTATTTCAATTCTGTCGTAAGTACCTGCGGTATAAAAATCCATCAGTTTTGTGGCGAGTTCGGAGGTTTTTTCGTAGGTCAGGTTTTCATATATTCTATCATAATTTCCGATCAGAGAATATTTACGTTTAGAAAAAAAATCGCTTGCCGTTTTTCCGATACACAACAAATGAAGGTTCCCTTTTTCGTTGAGTTCCTTATATTCAGAAAGAATACGGATCACCGCTGCCTTGATCACATTACTGTTAAAGGCACCGCAAAGTCCGCGGTTTGAGTTGATCACCACAATTAAAACTTTCTGGACTTTTCTTTTTTTAAAGTAAACGATATCTTCGGGCATATCGGTGCTTCCGCTTAACTCCGAAAGTAATTTGCTAAGTTTGTTAGCATAAGGGCGCAACTTAAGGATAGCTCCCTGTGCACGCCTCAGTTTGGCAGCAGAAACCATTTTCATGGCACTGGTTATCTGCTTCGTATTGTTAACAGACGCGATCCGAATTCTTACTTCTTTTAGTCCTGACATGAATTATTACAGATTTCGATCAAAAAATCAAACTTCATATTTTGGTATAATATCCTTAGCCGCATTTTCCAGCTCTTTTAGCATTTCGTCTGTCAGCAGCCCTTTGCTGAAATTAGCGAGCAATTCCTTATGGTAAACATCCAAATGATTCAAAAATTCATCCTGAAAGTTAATCACCTGTTTCACGGGAACTTTTTGCAGCAGCCCTTTGGTACCGCAATAAATAATAGCGATCTGGTGTTCCACTTTCATGGGCGAATATTGCGGTTGTTTCAGTATCTCCACATTTCTTGCGCCTTTATCAAGAACTGCTTTGGTCGCAGCATCGAGGTCGGAGCCAAACTTAAGGAATGATTCAAGTTCGCGATATTGTGCCTGATCAAGTTTCAATGTTCCCGCGATCTTTTTCATTGGTTTTATCTGGGCGCTGCCACCAACACGCGATACAGAAATACCCACGTTGATAGCCGGCCTTATTCCGGAATTGAACAGGGTAGTTTCAAGGAATATCTGTCCGTCGGTAATTGAGATCACATTAGTAGGGATATATGCAGAAACGTCTCCGGCCTGTGTTTCAATAATTGGCAATGCCGTAAGCGAACCGCCTCCTTTAGCCATGTGCTTGATCGACTCCGGCAGGTCATTCATTTTCTGTGCGATTTTATCAGAGGTGATCACACGTGCGGCACGTTCAAGCAAGCGCGAGTGCAGATAGAAGACGTCGCCGGGATATGCCTCACGTCCGGGGGGACGGCGGAGCAACAGGGACACTTCACGATATGCCACAGCCTGTTTCGAAAGGTCGTCATAAACCACCAGCGCTGAGCGTCCCGTATCCCTGAAAAATTCTCCGATAGCGGCGCCTGCATAAGGCGCATAAAACTGCATGGCGGCAGGATCCGAAGCTGTTGCCGAAACAATGACCGTATACGGCAAGGCTCCTTTTTCTTCCAGTGTTTTTAAAATATTTGCCACCGAAGACCCTTTTTGTCCGATTGCAACGTAAATACAGTACACGGGTTCCCCTTTTTCGTAAAAGGTTTTTTGGTTGATAATGGTATCAATGGCGATAGCTGTTTTTCCCGTTTGGCGGTCGCCGATGATAAGCTCGCGCTGGCCGCGCCCGATGGGGATCATCGCGTCGATAGGTTTGATACCGGTTTGAAGCGGCTGGTTCACAGGCTGTCTGAAAATCACTCCCGGAGCTTTACGTTCAATGGGCATTTCATATACAGGCCCTTCGATTGGTCCTTTGCCATCAATAGGCTGTCCCAGGGTATTGATGACCCTGCCGAGCATTCCTTCGCCGACATTGATAGAGGCGATGCGCATCGTTCGTTTAACGATATCTCCTTCAACGATGTTTTCTGATTCGCCGAATAAAACAACACCCACATTATCTTCTTCCAGGTTAAGAACCACACCCATGATCCCGGTTTTTTCAAACTCCACCAATTCGCCGGAACCTACTTTGGTAAGGCCGTAAACACGGGCTATGCCGTCTCCCACCTGAAGCACAGTGCCGACTTCTTCAAGTTCTGATTCATATTTGAACCCGGCCAGTTGCTGGCGTAATATTGCAGTTACTTCTGCTGGTTTTATTTCTGACATTCAACTAATTTATTTAAAATTTCGATACGTAAATATTAATATTGTATTCTTTCTTCAGGCGGTTGATGTTTCTCCTGATAGAGGCATCGTATTGCAGATCATCTACTTTGAAAATAAATCCCCCGATAAGGTTTTCATTTACCGTTTGGATCATTTCTATTTTCGAAGATAATTCTTTGCTCAGCGCATCTTTTAATTGCTGAACATTTTTTTCATTCACCGCTGAGGCCGTCTGAAAATAAACTGTTTTTATATGGTGATGCTCTTTATAAAGCATCAGGAACTCGCCCGCAATTTGGCGGATGACCCACTCCCTGCGCTTTTTGATAAGAATTTCGAGAAAAAGAAAAGTAAGAGGCGTAATTTTATCGAGAAACAACGCTTTAAAAACAGATACCTTTTTTGAAGTATTTATTACCGGACTGGACAAAAAATGAGTAAAATTTTTATTGCTTTCGCAGACCTCTTTAAGTAGGATCATATCTTTATAAATATCCTCCACCTGCCCTTTCTCAAGTGCGAAGCCAAACAAGGCGCCGGCGTAACGGTTAGCAATTTTTTCTGATACCATCAGTAGTCAGGTTTCTTAGTTAAAATTTATTTCGCTTAAAAACTTTTCGATCAGCTTATTCTGCTTATCATCCTTTGAAAGCTCATTCTGCAAAAGCTTTTCTGCGATATCAACCGACAGAAGGGCTATCTGATTTTTCAGTTCGGTGAGCGCCTGCAGTTTTTCGTATTTGAGGCTTTCTTTGGCTGCTTCAACAATACGGTCGGCTTCTTCTGTTGCCTTGGCACGCGCTTCTTCGATGAGTTTTTCCCTGATAACCCTGGCTTCGCGGAGGATACCGTCCCTTTCGTTTTTGGCATCCCTTAACAGTTCTTCATTGCTGAATTTTAACTGTTTCATTTCTTCATGCGCTTTTTCCGCCTGTTTCAATGAGTCTTCAATTTTGTTCTCCCGTTCTTTCAGCATTTTCAGAACGGGCTTCCATGCAAATTTCCCCAGAATGAGCACCAATAACAGAAACGAAATCGTCATCCAGAAAATAAGACCAATGCCGGGAGTTACTAGTTCCATAGTTTTATAAATTTATTGTTCATTTCAAAAAACAAAATTTCTCCTGAAAAAGGGATCAGAAGTTTTTGCGAAAGATATACTTTTATTAAATAAAAAGTATAAGTAAACAAACAACGATTGCAAAAAATGCAACACCTTCGATAAGTGCGGCGGCAACGATCATATTTGAACGGATATCGCCAACAGCTTCAGGTTGTCTTCCGATGGATTCCATTGCACCTTTACCGATGTTACCAATACCAAGGCCTGCGCCAACTGTAGCGATTCCGGCTCCGATACCTGCGCCCATTTTTGCGATTGGAGCAAAATCGGCTGCTGCTTGTAATAATACTGACATAAGTGACATAATTTTTAATTTAAGTTAATTTATGGTTTTTATTTATTGATGTGCTTCTTCGTGATGCTCTGCCATGGCCATACCAAAATACAATGCCGACAGCAGTGTGAAAACATAGGCCTGTATAAAAGCTACCAGTAGCTCAAGCAAACCCATGAAAACATAAAAAAGTATGGAAAGTATAGAAATCCCGTAGCCCGCACCGGTAGATATCTGTCCGAAAATAAATATCAGGCTGATGAACCCCAGAGCAATGATATGTCCTGCCGTGATATTGGCAAAGAGACGAACCATCAGTACAAAGGGCTTGACAACGACACCTATAATTTCAACAATAGGCATAATAGGCAATCCAAACTTAAGCCACCAGGGGACACCCGGTGCGTTATAGATCTCTTTCCAGTAATGTTTGTTCGCACTCACCGTGGTGATGATAAAGGTAAAAATTGCCAGAACCATTGTTACCGCGATGTTTCCGGTGAGGTTCGCACCGCCGGGAAAAAACGGGATAAGCCCAAGCAGGTTATTGATAAAAATGAAAAAGAATACAGTAAGCAGAAAGGGCATATATCTTTCGTAGCGTTTTTCTCCGATGGATGGCCGGGCAATGTCGTCGCGCACAAAAAGGATCAGCGGCTCTACCCACGACTGTAAGCCCCTTGGCGCCTCATTCCGGTGTTTCTGATACCTGCGGGCTATCGAAATAAAAATTAAACAAATAATAAAAATGCCAATAAAAAGCGACAATACGTTTTTGGTAATAGAAAAATCGAGCGGAGGTTTTGCACTTTCATCAACTTTAATTATTTTCCCTTTTTCGTCCAGTTTATATCCCAGATATTCGGCTTCGCCGTGATGAAAACGTGACGACATGAAAGTTACAATTTTTCCTTCATCATAAAGAATGACCGGCAGGGGGATACTTATATGCTTTTCCCCAACCTTTGCAATATGCCATTCGTGTGCATCGGCAATATGCTCCATGATGGTTGTACCCGGGTTGAAGCCTTCTTCTTTTTCTACGGATTGTTTTTCTTCTGTTTCACAAAATGCTTTCTGCGAAAGAAAAAAAGACAAAAAACACAAGGTGATTAGTATGTAAAAATTTGATTTAAAAGTATTTGCCGGCATTTGTTCAACAATCTCCTCTTTATTAGTAAACAGCGCAAATATAAACAATTTATAAAAGACAAAATAAAAATTAATAAAGACAAAATAATAATAATTTTTTTTGGTAATAATTTTTCAGGAGGCTCTTTCAGATAAAATTTATTGCTTTTTAGGCAGGTTTTGAAGAAGAATAATTACATCAAAAACAAGATACAAAACGAAAAGAATCAAAAAGCTGAAAATGAACCTTACGGCATCATCCCTGTACAGCATGACATAAGCAACCAATACAATAATATAAAACATAAATTTCAGGAAGATTGTTATCATGAAAACCCTGATAAATTTATTCGGATTGCCTGCAGGCACTGATACAAGCCAAAAATTTGAAAGCAAAGAAACAGATAAGAAAAAAGGCACGAGAAAAGGCAGTGCTGGAGAAATCAGATTTTTATTCATGGTAAAGTACATCAAAACAGCAATTACCTCCAATAAAAGGGAAAAGATAAGTGTGTTGACTAATAATTTTTTCATTTACATATTTATTTGTTTTTAATAAAATCTTTGACCGCAACATAAATTGCCAGTACCACTGAAAATAAAGAAAGTAACACCGTAAAAACCGGAAATTTAATATTTATCCACTTGTCTAACAATACGCCGCCAAATACGCCCAGCACAATGATGACCAGCATCTGTAAGGCGATATTGGAATAACGCGCGTAGTTATTCAGCGGGGTTCTTGGATTTTTCATCAGTCACCAATGGCGCTGCCACATGTTTGTGTAAGGCATCTGTCATTTTGCAGGTACCGGTGAATTTGGCGCCGGGTTCAACAGAAAGCTTGCCGGTGATAATGTCGCCTAGTATTTGTGCGGAGGCTTTCATCGCCAATAATTCGGTAACGGTAATTTTTCCCTGAAGATTTCCTGAAAAATCGGCACTCTGACAAATGATCTCGCCATCAACACTACCGGTAGCCCCTATCACCACCTTCCCCTTGGCATTTATCGAACCAATAAGGGTTCCATCAATCCGCATATCTCCTCCGGCTTCGATGTCTCCCTTTATACTTGTTCCGTTTCCAATAATATTAATGACCTGATTTTCGACTTCTGTATTTTTGGCCATAATGTATAGTTTTTATTATTGTTTCTATTTAAAAAGTACTTATTTTTTGTAATTTTTTATGAAAAAGTCGAAGTATTTATCCACATCCTTGCTTTGATAAAACACCGGATAATTGCTTGCCGAGATAATAAAATGCCTGTAAGTGGTTTTTTGTAATTTTAACTGAAGCTCCAGGTTGTTTTCAACGGCCATCATGTATTCCATTGCATCATTTTTATTATCAAAGCGGTTTACATTAAGCACTTCATGTTTATCATCCATGAACCAGGTATCAATTTTGTATTTTTTGGTTGAATAATACTTCGTGTTGAGATCAGAATAGGCGTTTCTTATTTCATTGATGTTGACATTTTTCATTTCAATAACCGCAATATAAAAATGAAATGCTTCGGGCTCGTATTTATATATCGCGGCTTCATTATCTTTTACAACGACCGTATCATTTGAAACAACTTTTTCTTCAGGAGCCGCAGTCGTTTTTTTCATCGCGTCAATAATTTCCTGTGCTTTTTTGGCAACATCTGTTCCGGGGTATTTTGCAACAACATTGTTGAGCGAACTTTCAAAAACTTCTTTTGATTGGGTTTTTCCGATGGAAAGAGCTTTTAGCAGGTGGAATTTCGGAAGAAGCTTTTTATCGGTTTGTGTTTTCAGGACGCTGTCGGCATTACTTATCACGACGGAATAATTACCAGCGTTATAGGCCTGATAGGTTTCTTTGTAAAAAACAGACAAGCGGTTGGCCCGTTCTTCCATTTTGATATAATAATTCGGATCCTGTATTATCTGGGCATAATCACTTTCGGGATACTTTGTGATAATAAGGTTTTTATAATAATCGGCTTTAGGAACATTCTCCTGTATCGTATATATCTGGTACAGATTAAAATAAGCAGGAAGTATCTGTTTGCTTTTCGGGAAGCAGGTTTCCAGTTTATTAAATGCACTGATGGCTCTTTCATAATCCATTAATGACTCTTTGTAAATGTATCCGATATTAAACAGGGCCTCACTGATCATCAGGTTTGAAGAATCAAAATCCTTCTGGGTTTTTGGCAATTTTGAAATATAATAGTTACGGTCTTTCAGGTTTACTACGGCGGAATCTTTCTTGATCCCGCTGCTGTCGGTCTCATCAGCCAAATTCTGAAAATCAAAATCGGTGATCGTCTTATTACTCAGCCGCCACAAGTCCTCATACTTGCGATTGCCCCATTTGCGGACAAATTCAGTATATCCCAGGCTCATCGTTGAGGGGTTATAAAAATACCAGGAGCCTGCATTCTGGATATTCATTTCATTTTCGTTTTGCCTGGCCAATGCGAGGTTGTTCATCCGGTCGTTTTCTTCCTGTCGTTTGCGTTGTTCTTCTTTTATGATCTCAGCGATTATTGCATCAATCTTTGCATTCCGTTCCGCAGCAGGCAATTTTGCTAGCATTTGCAGGCTGTCCTGCAACTCCACTGTATTAATGTTTCTGACAAGGTCGTTCAGGGTATTCTTCTTATTGTCAATAAGCTGGTAATTAGGAAATTTTTTCGGCAGAAACATGATGCAGCTGTCGTAGTATACCTGAGCATCCCTGTATTTAGGTTCTGCAAAATAAAGATCTGCCAGTTTAAGGTAGGACAAGGCTTTTTGTTTATCATTTGATACGCTGGTCCGGGCAGAATTTTTAAGATTCTCAACAGCCTCGGCCATATCATTCTCTTTCAGGTTAAGTTCTGCCAGGGCATAGTATATCTGATCGCGGTATTCCTTATTCTTATCATCACGCAGCATCTTATTAAGCAACTTTTTGATATCCCTGCTTTCTCCCAAAGTTACATCATAGCTTTTTGCCAGGTTGATCTTCGCGGCAAATTCCATGTCGTACACAGGGTTCATTTTGATCACCTTGTTAAAATATTCGGTTGCTTTTTGAGCATTGCCCGTTCGCTGGAATGTCTGAGCCAGAATAAAATACAGGCGTGTGCGGATACGTTTTGATTTATTCAGGTGGACAGCCTGCTGAAGGTAATCGAGGGCTTCTTCATAGTTTTCCTTTTTCAGCAAAACATCAGCATATGCGAGAGGGTACATCCTTTCAGCGACTCGGGTGCTTTTGTTTTTCTCGATCTTTTTTTCAATAGAAGACAGCAATGCCACCGCATCATCAAGCCTGTCCTGCTGAACAAGCACCCTTGATTTCCAGATGGTCGCTTCATATTTGATGCTGCTATTCTTGAACCTGTTCAAAACGAAATTGAATGTCTGCATCGCCAGGTCATATTCCTGTTTATAGTAATATGATTTCCCGATCAGCAGATATCCGTCGTCGATCCATTTGACATATTCTACGCCTTTAATATATATGGAGTGTTTCTGAACTACTATGGAGCCTTTTTCAAGGGAGCGGTCAAGAAGATTATACACCGACTGGGCGTCAGCTTTTGTTCCGAGTTCGAAAACAGGCAGTATTTCGGTAAAATCATCTTTATTTTTCTTGCCGAGTTCAACAACGCTTTCCTTTAAAGCTTCCTTTCCATTGAAATAGGCGTTATAATGCGCTGTAAGGTTGTGATAAACTCTTCGGGTAAATGTATTTTTCTTTGTTGAACACGAAAAAGAAAATATCACAAAACAACAAAAAACACACAACAGAGTTTTATACAAAGATTTTGATTGCACGTTTAAAAGGGTTAAATAGAAATAACTTATTTTTTACAAAATTATTTTATTTTTTTTATTTTACCCTGATTTTTTAAGTTAATTTACCCTGCATTTCAAAAGTATAACAATAATTTCGGATATTTGCACCCTTAATTGAGTATGGCAACAGAAGAACTATCGCGCTGGAAACGCATCAAAAAAAAGCTTCATGATAAATACCGCCTGGTAATCATGAATGATTCTACTTTTGAGCGTAAGATTTCATTCCGGTTGACCCGGATGAACGTCTTTGTCGTTGCCGGTACCCTGGTTATGCTGCTTATCGCAGGCACTACTCTACTGATCGCTTATACTCCCCTGCGCGAATTTATACCCGGGTACGGCGATATCGGGCTACAAAATGATGTTACTTTGCTCATGCGGAAAACCGACTCCCTTGAAAAGGAGATCACCCTCAGAAGCATGTATATGGATAATCTGAAATATATTATTGAAGGCAAGGATGCTCCCATGCCTGAAATTATAAAGCCTTCTGACAGTATGTTGCCCAAATACCAGGAACTTGATTTTGAAATTTCCCCTGAAGATTCCGCCTTGCGCGCAGAGTTCGAAAACGTCGACCGGTATAATCTGACTTTTTCCGACGAATCGGGAAAAAGCGGCAGCATCAGCAGTTTTTTCTTTTTCACGCCCATCAAGGGCATTGTCGATAATGGCTTTAACCCTGTCAAAAAACATTACGGTGTTGATGTTTTAGCCAATAAGAATGAAGCGGTAAAGGCTACCCTTAGCGGAACGGTTGTATTTACAGGTTGGACATTAGAAACAGGATATGTAATATCCCTGCAACACAGTAACAATATTATTTCGGTGTACAAACACAATTCGGCGCTGCTTAAAAAATCCGGCGATTATATCAATGCCGGCGAGCCGATAGCTATTGTAGGCGGTACAGGCGAAATTTCCACAGGCCCTCACCTGCATTTTGAACTGTGGTATAATGGAAACGCCGTCAACCCCAAGGAATATATGTCGTTCAAATAATCCGGAAACTTTGAAAAAAAGAATTGCCATATTAGGTTCGACAGGATCGATAGGGACACAAGCCCTGGAAATCATACGGGATTTTCCTGAAAAGTTTTCAGCAGAGATTCTGACCGCCGATTCAAATGCCAGCTTGTTGATAGAACAGGCGCTGGAATTTATGCCGGATTCCGTTGTTATAACAAACGACAATTTTTACCCTCAGGTTAAATCCGCCCTCGAAAAACACGACATCAAGGTGTTTGCCGGCAATGAATCTTTGGAGCAGATCGTTGAATCGGGAAACGTTGACATGGTACTGACGGCCATCGTCGGCTTTGCAGGCCTCCGCCCAACCCTGAACGCCATCAGGCACAAAAAACCGCTGGCACTGGCCAATAAAGAAACCCTTGTGGTGGCCGGAGATATCATCACGCGGATAGCCAAAGAAGAAGGTGTAAATATTTTCCCTGTTGATTCTGAACATTCAGCCATCTTTCAGTGCCTGGCCGGCGAATTTCACAACCCGCTTGAAAAAATAATTTTAACCGCTTCGGGAGGGCCTTTCAGGGGTAAAGACAGGGCTGCATTAGCTGAAACTACCAAAGCAGAAGCTCTGCAGCATCCCAACTGGGTGATGGGCAACAAGATCACTATCGACTCGGCAACGATGATGAACAAAGGCCTTGAAGTTATTGAAGCCCGTTGGTTATTCAACCTGAAACCCGAACAAATTGAAGTGCTGGTACACCCTCAGTCTATCGTACATTCCATGGTTCAATTTGCCGATGGTTCGGTAAAAGCACAGTTAGGGCTGCCCGATATGCGCCTGCCGATCTTATACGCCTTCGGTTATCCTGCAAGGCTGAAAACAAATTTCCCGAGGCTCGACTGGCAAAAAACCAGGGAGCTGACCTTTGAAACTCCCGATACCGATACATTTCGTAATCTCGCACTTGCCTATGAGGCGCTGAAACTTGGCGGGAACATGCCCTGCATCCTTAACGCCGCCAACGAAATCGCTGTAAGCGCTTTTTTAAACGACACCATCCGGTTTTTAGACATTGCAGTCGTTATCGAACAGATTATGCAAAAAGCCTCCTTCATTAAAAATCCTTTGCTCGAAGATTATTTTATGAGCGATCAGGAAACACGAAAAATCACAGAAGAAATAATAAAAAACAAATATAAATGAGCGCAATAATTATGATTGCCCAACTGATACTGGGCTTGTCGATACTGGTTTTCGTCCACGAACTCGGCCACTTTTTGGCAGCACGTGCTTTTAAGATCCGGGTAGAAAAATTTTATCTGTTCTTCGATGCCTGGAATTTCAAGTTTTTCAAATTTAAAAAAGGAGATACTGAATTTGGCATGGGCTGGCTGCCCCTGGGCGGCTATTGTAAAATCGCCGGCATGATCGACGAGTCCATGGACAAGGAACAGTTGAAACAACCGCCCCAGCCGTGGGAATTCCGTTCAAAACCCGCGTGGCAGCGCCTGATCGTGATGGTTGCCGGTGTAGTTATGAACCTGATCGTAGGAGTGGTCATTTTTACCGGTGTCATCATGCATTATGAAAAAGAATACCTCCCTGTCAGCAGTATTGAAAATGGCATCTATGCTTACCCTGCCGGCCGCGAGATCGGTTTTCAGACCGGTGATAAGATCCTGAAAATAAACGGGAAGGAAGTTGAACGTTTTAAAGATGTGGCAACCGCTAATGTACTAATGGGCGCGGTAATTACCGTTGACCGCAACGGAAAAAACATGGACGTAACTGTTCCTGATACCATGTACAGAAACTATAATAAAAATATCCGCGACTTTTTTATAGAAGCCCACAATTTTGACTTTAAGATAGACAGCGTTCTGGATACTATCATTAATAAAGACAATTCAAAAAAGGCCAGTTCAGCCTTTGTCGCGGGATTAATGGCCGGAGATAAAATTCTCGCCATTGATTCCACGCCTATCAACAGTTACGGACAATTCCGTGAAATCATCTGGGATTCAAAAATGAAAAACCTTGCGGTACAGGTTCTTCGCAACAGGGATACCCTGGGACTGAGCCTTTCCGTTGATTCAACAGGCCTGATTGGCGTGATCAGCAAACATCCTTATAAAACCAAAACTTACGGTTTTTTTGCCGCTATCAAATACGGCAACAAAGACGCTATGACAAATCTGTGGGCCAATGTCCGCGGATTGGGAAAAATCTTCACCGGGAAGGAAAGCGCCAGCGAGTCCCTGCAGGGGCCTATCGGCATCATGAAAATTTATGGCGGCATATGGGACTGGCACCGTTTCTGGCTGATCACCGGGCTGATTTCCGTGGTGCTGGCATTTATGAATATTTTGCCGATCCCCGCTCTTGACGGAGGACACGTGATATTTACCACCTGGGAACTGATCACACGCAGGAAAGTTCCGGAAAAAGTACTCGAACGCGCACAGGTTGTTGGTATGGTTATCCTTATCGCTATCATGGTGTTTGCCGTTTTCAACGATGTCTGGAAACATTTCATCCGTTAGCTTTACGATGAGTGATGTAAATGAAAAACTCAGCGGCCTAAAAACGATTTTACACAGGGCACAGGAATATTGTGCCTACCAGGAGCGGTGCAGGTTTGAAGTAGAACAACGGCTTCAGTTATGGGGTGTTGACAAAGAACGCAGCCATAAGATCATCGTTCAACTCGAAAAAGATAATTTCATCAACGACCAGCGTTTTGCCGAGACTTTTGTGAGAAGCAAATTCCGCCTGAAAAAATGGGGAAAGAACAAAATTGCTTATGATCTCCGTTTAAAAAAAATTCCCGATACGCTTATTTCGCAATGTCTGCAAACCATAGATGAAGGTGAATACCAAGCTGCTATTAAGTTGTTGATAGCCCAAAAATCAAAGGAGTTGAAAGAAAAAGATATTTTCAAGAAAAAGCAAAAAACAGCACGTTTTCTGATTTCAAAGGGATTTGAATCTGCACTGGTTTTTGCAATTTTAAAGATCAGTGATTAATACTTTCATGAAAATATTGGCGGCCATCATAAACCTCATCGCAAAATTGCAAATTCGGGCAAGTTTGACAAATCTCTGGACCTCGGCCAGATTCAGGAAGGCCATATTATATACCCTCGCTGCTTTCACGTTACTGTTAATCCTGTTTTTACTATTCCGCAACACCATCCTTCATTCCGTTTTAGAAAAAAAATGCCGGGCGTTCAAAGAAAAATACAATGCAGAATTGGTCATAGGACAATCATCTTTTACAGGTTTTACGGGTGTTACACTTGAAAATATCGCTGTCGTTCCCCATCAGCGCGAGGTATTGTTTCGCAGTGGAAAAATTTATGCACATGTTCGGTTTTTACCTTTAATAACCGGAGCATTACGCGTTGACGAGGTGTTGCTTGAAAACACCATGATCAACCTGGTCAGGCATGGCAAAAAAAATAATTATAGTTTTTTGTTCAACACGAAAGACAGCACGGGAAATACGAACGGCACCACTTACAATTATGCGGCAAGGCTGGATAAAATATTTTCAGGGGTTTTTTCCAACATTCCGGAAGATATCAGGATAAACAACTTTCTTTTGCGCGCCACCTCCGACACCAATTCTTTTTCGGCATTTCTGCCGGCTTTCAGTATCAGGGATCACCGTTTTCTTTCCGCTGTGGCCACTTCGGAAAAAAGAATCCAAAGAATTTGTTTTGTCAGGGGTGAAATCAATAAAAAAAGGAAGTTGCTGAATTTCATGATCTACGCGGCTTCGGGAGATAAGGTACATATTCCGTATATTGAATCAAAATACGGTTTCCGCTGCGAATTTGACACCTTGTATGCCGGGTTGCATGTTGACGGAAACAGCTCAGAACTTGATATTTCAGGCGAAAACCTGATCAGCGGACTGGTGATCAATCATAAAAAAATCGCACAGACCGATGTCGCGTTCAAAAAGATCGCGTTAAAACTCAACATCAAAGCTTATGAGACTTTTATAGAACTCGACAGCAGTTCGGTCATCTCATATAACCGTTTTGCTGTAAATCCATACATCAAAGCATCGCATAAACCTGTTGTCAAGGCGACCCTCAGCATCCATAAAGTATTTATTGCACAGGACCTGTTCGAATCATTGCCTGCAGGCATGTTTGCAAATTTCGAAGGGATAAAAACAAAGGGGAAGCTGAGGTTGTTTGTATATTTCGACCTCGACATGAGGCAGCCTGACTCGCTAAAGTTTAACGCAACGCTTACAGGGAAAGATTTCACCATTGTTAAATATGGTGTCACGGATTTCCGGAAGATCAACGGCACATTCAGCCATACGGCTTATGTCAACGGGCTTCCTGTAAGGACCTTTGACGTCGGGCCTGAAAACCCCGCTTATACGACGCTCGAAGCTATTTCGCCTTATGTGAAAGAGGCCGTGCTGATCTCTGAGAACGGGGGCTTCTTTTATGGTGACGGGTTCAACCCGGAAGCTTTCCGGGAGTCCATCATTGCCAACATACATGCCGGGCGATTTGTCAGGGGCGGCAGCACTATCGACATGCAACTGGTAAAAAATGTGTTCCTGAGCAGAAACAAAACCATTGCCCGCAAGGCTGAAGAAATACTGATCTCGTGGCTCATCAACAACAACCATCTTTGCAGCAAAGAAAAAATGTACGAAGTCTATCTGAACCTTATCGAATGGGGGCCTGGTGTTTACGGCATTTCCGAAGCTTCGGAGTATTATTTTCAGAAAAAGCCTTCGCAGTTAAGCCTTTCCGAAAGCATCTTTTTAGCCAGCATCATCCCGAAGCCGCGCTGGTTCAAATCCTCATTTGATGAAAACGGGAAACTCTCGCCAAGAAACCAGGGATATTTCAGCCTGATAGCAGGAAAAATGATAGACAAGGGAAGCGCCACCCCGCAGGACACGGTTGATATGATAAAAAAAGTGGAAATAAAAGGGCAATCGAAGATCTTCATGGCAAAAGATACGACACACTTTAAGATTGATTCGGTGATGATGGAGTGATAGGGAGGTGAGATGTGCGGTGGTTTCGACTTCGCTCAACCACCGGTTATACTTCGCTCAACCACCGGTTATACTTCGCTCAACCACTGGTTATACTTCAGTTCAGCAAGCTCACTGTGGCCGCTCAACCACGGAAAATATGAAATCTTGCGGTGTCTGAGCGCAGCCGAAGACACCGCTAAGGCTTTTGTTTAGTGATAGCATGACTGCCCTGCAAGCCTAACACACGGTGGTTTCGACTTCGCTCAACCACCGGTTATTCTTTGCTCAACCACCGGTTATACTTTGCACAACCACCGGTCATTCTTCAGTTCAGACAAGCTCACTGTGGCCGCTCAACTACGGAAAATCTGAAATCTTGCGGTGCCTGAGCGCAGCCGAAGACACCGCTAAGGCTTTCGTTTAGTGATAGCATGACGGTTCCGCAAGCCGCGCACGTGCCAGTCATACCATCACTTGCACCCCAACCCTATGTTAGCCAAGTGAAAGTGCGACTTTAAAAAGTGCCCTCTCTGCAAACCCATAAGTACCTGTAAACCTAACAGTCTAACTCCGCCGCGGCGGACTAACAGCCTAATAGTCTAAAAGTCTTCAGCCTAAAACCCCTTCCTCCTAAAAACGCTCTTTTCACTAAAAATTCCCTATCTTTGCAGAAAATTTCCATACCATGATCACCAACGAACATATCAAAGATCTCGAAAGGCGCCTGGAAGACCTTAGGAGGTTTCTTTGACATCGACAGACAACTAACACAGATAGCAGAAGACGAAAAAACCACTCAGCAGCCCGGTTTCTGGGACGATCCCAAAAAAGCCGAGCAATTAATGAAAAGCATACAGGAGAAAAAAAACTGGACAGAGGCCTTTGCAAAAGCAAAAAGCGCTTTCGACGACCTGGTGGTGATGTGGGGATTTTTTTCCGATGGCGAAGCCGATGAGGAGGATATCCAGAAACAGTTTGATAGCGCCACTACGGACATTGAAAAACTTGAGTTTAAAAAGATGCTCCGCGGCGAGGAAGACCGGCTCGGCGCGATCATAAACATCAACTCCGGGGCGGGCGGCACCGAAAGCCAGGACTGGGCGCAGATGCTGATGCGCATGTACCTCCGCTGGGGCGAACGCAACAATTATAAAGTAACCATTATCAATGTACAGGAAGGCGACACCGCCGGAATAAAATCGGCATCCATTGAGTTTGAAGGTGAATACGCTTTCGGCTACCTCAAGGGTGAAAACGGCGTACACCGTTTGGTACGGCTATCTCCGTTCGACTCCAACAACCGCCGCCATACTTCTTTTGCTTCCGTTTATGCCTACCCGATCATAGACGACAACATTGTGATCGAAGTTAACCCTTCGGATATTGTATTTGATACCTTCCGTTCGAGCGGCCCCGGCGGGCAAAACGTCAACAAGGTGGAGACAGCCGTGCGCTTAAGGCACATCCCCACGGGCATCATAGTGGAATGCCAGGAAACCCGCTCACAGGGCCAAAACCGTGAAAAGGCCATGCACATGCTCAAATCGCAGCTTTACGAGATTGAACTCCGTAAGAAAAAAGAAAAAATAGACGAGATAGAAAGCAACAAAAAAAGGATAGAATGGGGCTCGCAAATCCGCAGCTATGTAATGCATCCCTACAAAATGGTGAAAGACCTGCGTACCGGGGTTGAAACGTCAAATGTACAGTCGGTGATGGACGGTGACCTGGAAGAGTTCACCAAGGCTTTTCTCATTCAATACGGTTAATTTGAGACCTTTTTCAGTATTTTTCGTTTTGTTTTTGTCGGCAAAAAAGACAGACATATTGTTTCTTTTTTGGCTTTCGTGCTTAAATTTCCTGTAATTTAGCAAAAATTATCCACCATGAGAAGACTAATCCCTGTTTTTTTAATTTTTGCCTTTGCTTTTTCAGTTTCTCACAGCCAGACCGTTCCTGTTGAAACAGCGCGACAGGTGGCAAAAAACATCTATTACGAAAGGGCAAATATCGTAAAACCGGTTCCTTACAAGGATGTGAATTTTAACAACGAGTATACCATAACAGAATACGATCAGCCGGTTTTATATATTTATAATGTTTCACAAGACCGTGGTTTTGTAATTATTTCGGCCGAAAAGCGCACCATGCCTGTGTTGTTTTATTCATTTGAAGGCAATTATTCCCCGGGTGTCCAAAATAAGAATTTTTCATATTGGCTTGGCCTGTTTAACAGGCAGATTCAGGCTGTCCGCAAGCACAACATTCCCGCAGACAAGACCATTGATAATATCTGGGAAAAATATTCTTCAGCAACCATCACACTTGCTAAGGACATAGATGCGGTATCGCCGATGGTTGATGCCAACTGGGGACAGGATTGTTATTTCAACGCCTCCTGTCCTTCGGCGCCGGGCGGTCCCTGTTCTCATGTTTATGCCGGTTGTGTGGCAGATGCCATGGCTATGGTGATGAAAAAACACGCCTGGCCAACCCATGGTTACAGTTCTCATAGTTATGCGCATACCACGGCCAATGGCTTCCCCAACAATTATGGAACACTGACGGCCAATTTCGGGGCAGCCACCTATAACTGGAGCGCCATGCCCAATAATGTTTATGCTGCAAATTCGGCCATTGCCACACTCATATATCATTGCGGCGTTTCTGTCAACATGAGTTATGACGACCAGGGGTCTGGTGCCATGTTATCGGATGCTGCCGGTGCCTTGCGGACCTATTTCATTTATAATGCCGAATATGTTATCCGCGACACGTATAGTGATACCGAATGGGCATTATTGTTAAAAAACGACCTCGATCTTGGCAGGCCGGTTATTTATGGTGGAAGTGATACACAAGATGGTGGTCATGCTTTTGTCTGCGACGGCTATCAGGGCACCGGGACCTATACCAGTTATTTTCACTTTAACTGGGGCTGGAGTGGCACCTCTAACGGCTATATCTACCTGAACAACATTGCCCCCGATGGCACCTCCTTTGATTTTGACGACTATCAGAACATCGTATATAACATTTATCCCAACACCAACGTTCAGACTCCGGTTTCTGATTTTACGGCCAATAAAACAAATCTGGAAGTCAACGGCATAGTGGTTTTTACGAATACTTCCACCAACGATCCCCTGGATTATCTTTGGACGATCACCCCCGGTACAGGATCATCATTTCTCGGATCAACGTCAACAACGACTAAGAATGCCATCGTTAAATTCTCTATTCCCGGTTATTATACCATATCTCTCAGATCAACAAATTCAGCAGGATCTGATACGGAAATAAAAACCAATTTTATTCATGTTTATTCAACGGCAGGTGTTGAAGAAAATGACCTCGTCAAAAACACTCAGATATATCCCAACCCCGCCATAGACATTATTACTATTCAAACAGGAGCCATAAATGCATCTGATATCGGTTTAAATGTTTATGATATACGGGGAAATAAAGTTACAGAAATGATACAAAGCAAAATCAATGAAAACGATCAACTCACGATGGATCTTTCAAATCTTCAAAAAGGCATCTACTTCATTACCATAACTACCAACGATGAGTCGGTTACGCGAAAGGTTGTTCTAACAAAATAACAGGGCTATCTGTTACTTTCTTTCATAACTTGCCGGAACAGTAAAAGGGAATGTTTCTTTTTTTTCAGGGTTGACACGCGTATAAACAATACCTCCTTTAGTTGTTTTTGTATCGCTGACCTGAAAATCAATTTTCTGAGGAAATTTTTGACCATCAAAATCCTGAAATTCTGAATAATCAAACTCAACTATTCTTGAAGAATTCAAGGGGTCTTCTCTTATGATGTTCTTACAAATCTTATAATCTCCGGAACTTAGCCATAATTCCTGATTGATAGACCCCGGATCAATATCTCCTGATTTCTTCTTTCTGTTCCCGTTCACAAGAATGATAAATCCATTTTCGTTTTTCTCAGAAAAGCCGGCTGTTTCATAATTATCCGGATCATTGCCGGTAATTAAGGCCTGAAGTATATCAAAGTCAAAATCAGTTTTCAGTATTTCATTAAGGGCCATATAGTCCCCGGCAATAAAGATCTTGTTGATGCGGTCAAGAATTTTCACCGAATCCGGTGTAATTAACAACCTGAACGCCTCCAGCCCGAGTTTCTGAACCGAAATCCAAATCGTGGTGTCTTTTACGATATATATGTTTCCCGAAAAGTCATTGATCTCCTCGCCAGTCTGCACGTCCGCGGTGAATTTCAATGACAGTGTATGAAACTGAAACTGATTTTTTTTCATCAGCCTGATGGTATCCGCTTTATCAGAATTAATAGGCGTCTCAGAAATTACCGGCTGTTTTGTTTTGCAGGAGATAAGCATCATGAGCACTACACAAAAAACCGCCAGAACAAAAATCCTGTTATTCATAAAGTTTTTTATCGGCGATCTTTTTATCGAGGATTTCGGTATTCATCCCGTTTTCTTTGGCTTTTTTCCAGGAATCAACAGCTTGGTCGACCAGGTTTAACGAGTATAAAATATCACCGTAATGGTCGAGGATGTCGGCGTTTTTGCTGTAACTTCCTGCCACAGCTTTCTCGCTCATTTTTTTAGCTTCTTCGTATTTTTTTTGTTTGTATAATACCCAGGCATAAGTATCCTGAAAGAGCGGGTTGTCGGGATACAGGGAAAGCAGGCGCTCACAAAGCTGCACGGCCCTGCCCAGGTTGGTATTTTGAAGGGCAAGATAGTAACTGTAATTGTTCAGCACATAGGTATTGTTCGGCTCAATGCTGAGCGATTTTTCAAAGGCTTCAAAACACAGGTCATATTTCTTCATTTTATAGTAGGAGTCGGCCAATGCGGTCAAAAACTTCATTAAGGTTTTATCATCGTCAACGACAAAGTTCTTACCATTGTTCAATACGGTGATCGCCTGCTCATATTCGCCGGCCCTCATTTTTGAAGTCCCATAAAAAAGATACGGTTCCGGTTGTTCAGGGAACAGTTCCATGGCTTTTTTACTTTCCACACTAAGAGCGTCAAAATCTTCAAGTGCCCGGTTAATTTGCAATAGTTGTTGCCACACCACATATTTACTACTGTCAAGCTCGGTTACCCTGCGAAAAGCGTCACGCGCACTTGCAAGATCTTTCCCCTGGTATAAAATATCTCCATAAACAGAAAAAGCTTTGGGTTCGTCAGGCGAGGATACAGTAACAATTCTGGCAAGTTCCGGCAATGAAGGCATGTATTCTTTGTTTTGCGAAGGGTTATTTAGCAGAGACAAGAGAATTTTTACCTTTGAATCTATATCTAAGTCTTCTGAGGCAAAGGCGATTTTCAGTTCGTCAATAGCCTTTTCGCTGTTATTCTGAATACGGTAATAATCTGCAAGAGCCAGATGCGCATAAGGATCCGACGGGTTGATTTTTAATATTTTTTCGTATTGTTCAAATGCTTTCAACGGTTGATCCGACGCCATGTACAGTTCTGCGAGCGCCCCGTAATATTGCGTTTCGCCGGGGTATGAGCTGATAAGTGCCTCTACTTCTTCAATAGCTTTGCTTGTCTTGCCCAGTTGCATATAAAGCTTTTCCTTTTGCAACGTAGTTTCCGGCTGGCGGCTGAACCGGCTTTCGATGATATCATATACTTTTATTGCTCCGGCATAATTTTCATGAAGTATGCAGACATCCGCCCACTCGTAAAATATCTCCGCATTATCAGGATTCTTATCGGTGAGCGTTTTATATACTTTTTCTGCACTTTCATAATCTTTCTGCGCTGAATATATTTGTGCAAGTAAGAGCGAATACCAGACATTATCCGGCTTTTTTTTACAGGCATCTTTGGCAAGCACCAATGCATCGGCGTACTTGTGTTCATCGTATAACAGAAAGGCCATCTCATACAAAGCCCCGTCGTTAGCGGGATTCTGTTTGATACACTGTGCAAAAAGCCCAAGCGCTTTTTCGTTGTTGTTAAGGTATTTTTCCCTCAGGCCATCCATGAACAATGCGGTATTTTGAAGTAATTGCTGCTGGGTGAGTTTTTTCGGATTGACAGTAGTACTTGTGGCTGTCGTGGTCTTTGGCGTTTTGCAGGCATAGAAAAACACCGGCAACAAGAAACAACCGAAATAGAAAACTATTTTAATAAATTTCTTCATCTGTATTTTTAACACATGGTTGTATAATCGCCGATACTCATTTCATACAATTTTCCTTTAAAATCCACAAAACTGCCTATCATCGAATTGTCCAGGTTGGCATCCTGTATCCTTGAGTTTTCCTGTATGATGCTGTTGGTGATGATCGAATTTTGTATCTCCGAGTTATTTCCGATGGAAACGTGAGGCCCGATAACCGCATCGCTAATCACCACATTTTCACCGATAAAACAGGGTTTTTTGATCACTGAATTTTTGATCTGTGCCGAAAGGGCGATCAGTTGTTGCTCTTTCAGCATTTCGAGCACACGCTGATTGGTGTGGACAGTAGCGTCTTTATTCCCGCAATCGAGCCATTCATCCACATATTCGGCAAAAAAGCCCAGACCATTGTTCAGCATGTTCTTCAGGGCATCGGTAAGCTGATATTCGCCGGATTTTATGACGTTATTATCGATCAGATACTGAAGTTCCTTGCGAATATTTTCACCATCTTTAAAATAATAAATACCTATAATGGCCATATCCGAAACAAACTCTTTCGGCTTTTCGACAAATCCTGTAATTTTATTATTTTCGTCAGTGCTTACCACGCCAAACTCTGAAGGATTTTCAACCTTTTGCACCCAGATAATACTGTCTTTATTGTTATCGATGGTAAATCCGGCTTTGAATAAGGTATCTGCAAAAGCAACAATTACCGGCCCTTTGAGCGATTCGGCGGCACATAAGATCGCATGGGCCGTGCCCAAAGCTTCCTGCTGATAATAGATCGTGCCTTTAACGCCCAATTTTCCGGCGATGTCAAACAATTTTTTTTCTGCATCTGCACCAAAATTTCCAATAATAAAAGCGATTTCATCCACCGGTTCGTTGCACGATTTCATAAGGCTTTCAGCAAGATGTTGCACAATAGGCTTTCCGGCAATGGGTATCAATGGTTTGGGAATGGTAAGCGTGTGAGGCCTCATGCGTTTACCGATCCCGGCCATAGGTATAATTATTTTCATAAACTATCGTTTTATATAACAAATACTTATGCTATTTTCACCTTACAAAAGTACGAATAAATATTATTTATGGACGACAAAAACAATACGGCAGTGTGTTCTTATAAACAATGCCTTGTTTGTAGTTTTTTCTTTTGAAAAATATGGTGTTTTGAAAAATAATTATTTTTACGTTGTCGAAAAATCGTTATGAACAAAAGAAAAAAAATAAAAATATTTCTGTTGCTGTTTTGCTTTATTTCAGCCATAACAGGTATTTGGTTTTATCCTTTTGCCCAGAACCAGCAAAACAAAGAAAAGCTTCTCGACAAAAAGAAAAAGATCGAAGAGGAAATTGTTTATTATAATAAACTACTTGACGAAACCAAAAAAAACAAAGACATCTCCCTGAACCAAATTGTCTTATTAAAAAACCAAATTTCAAAACGGGAGGAATTAATTACCGGCATAAACGATGAAATTGGCGGACTTGAGCAAAAGATCTCCGAAAACAACCGTGATATCCAGCGTTCGAACGAACAGTTGACCTCCATGAAAAACGAATATGCAGAGCTGATCTATAACGCATATAAGAACAAGAACTCTTACGACCGCATCATGCTCATTTTTGCAGCTAAAGATTTCAGCCAGGCTTTCCGGCGCATAAAATATTATCAGCAATACAATGAGTATTTACGCAGGCAGGTGGCTCTGATTCAGGAAACAAAAGAGTACATCGCCCAGAAAAACAAAGAACTTGTTCAGCAAAAATTATCCAAAGAAGAACTTTTGCAGGCCAGCGAACAAGAAAAACAAAAACTGAGTACCGAAAAAGCAAAAAAAGACAGCGATCTTAAAAAACTCAAAAAAAATGAAGCTGACCTAAAGAAAAAGCTCCAAAAAAAGGAAAATGAAGCACGCGAATTAAAGAAAAAAATTGAAGCAGCCATCTCTGCGGAAATTAAAAAATCGGCCATCAAAACGAATAAGACCGTTACCACAACGACAACAGTAAAAAACGTTTTAACGCCTGAGGAAAAAATTGTTTCCGACAATTTTACAAATAACAAAGGGAGCCTGCCCTGGCCTGTCGAGCGCGGGGCTATCACCAGTTATTTCGGTGAACATCCCCATCCCGTTCTTGATGGGATAAAGGTAAAGAACAACGGTATTGATATATCCACAACGGCCGGGGCATCGGCACGGGCAGTTTTGAGCGGCACCGTCGCGAGTGTGATAACCATCACCAATAATAATATGGCCGTTATTATCCGGCACGGTGAATTCTTTACCGTTTATTCCAACCTCGCATCCGTCCGTGTAAATAAAAACCAGTCGGTATCAACCAAACAAAGTATCGGCACCGTTTATACAAATGCCGATGAGGGAAAAACCGAATTGCATTTTGAAGTCTGGCAGGGAAAAGCCATCTGCAACCCCACCGAATGGCTGGCAAAAAGGTAATTTTCACGGGGCCCCGCCACGAATATTTTTGAAGAACAAATACCATAAGGCCTGCAGGTTGTTCTTGCCAAATAATTTCAAAAAGACAAAAGAAAATATTATTTTTGTGAACATATTGCTATATGAGGCCTGACAATAGGCACAAGCCATTTTCAGGCTAATTTTATAAGAGAATAAACAATATCATGGCCGTAAGTAAACTCTTAATTAAACCCATGCCTTGTGCGTAAAAATTTCCTTGGAATTGATATCGGCTCCGTTTCTGTTTCGGTTGCATTGCTTGACGGCCATTTTAATGTAATAAAAACATACTATGCATTTCACAAAGGCCAGATTACAGAACATCTTGATAAAGCTTTTGAAGATATAACTTTCAGTGAGGTTAAAGCTATCGGATATACATCCTCAACCCCGGATATTTTTAAGATGGGTCTGAAAACAGATTCGCGGGTAGCTTTTATCAAGGCAGCCAAACACTTTCATCCTTCTATGGACGGCCTGCTGATCATCGGGGCAGAGAAATTCGGGCTGGTAACCTTTGATGAGAACGGCGATTATCTGAATTATAAATCCAATACATCCTGTGCGGCGGGTACCGGCAACTTCCTTGACCAACAGGTGGAGCGGATGAACTTAGGGAGCATCATGGAATTCAGCCGTATTGCCTATGAAAACACCGGGCACATTCCCCTGATCGCTTCGCGCTGCGCAGTATTTGCCAAGACCGACCTCATTCACTCTCAGCAGGAGGGCTATACACTGGCGGAGATATGCGACGGGCTGTCATACGGTCTTGCCCGTAATATTGTTGATGCGGTTTCACTGAAAAACTCTTTTTCTTCTTTGATCGCCGCAGGTGGCGTGGCGCTGAACAAAGCGGTGATAAAACACATAGAAAGCCTTAGCCGTGTCAGCATTATTGTTGATGACAAGGCCCATCTTTACGGAGCAATCGGAGCCGCTTTATGTAGGGCGGAAGAAAACATTCCGGAAGAACATCCTATAAATTCAAAATCAGATATTCTTTCTTTAGATAAAAAAGAAAAAAACCTTTATTATCCTCCTCTGAATCTGGAGCTTTCGGAATATCCTGATTTTGATAGCCATGAAAAATATGAATTTCAAAGTAAGCTGTTCACAGAAATAAAACCTGTTGAGATCGACCTGTATTTACCACTTCAGAAAAACACAGAAATTTACATGGGGATTGATGTTGGTTCTACCAGCACCAAGGCTGTCCTGATAAACAAGAATAAAGAGGTCGTCGCCGGCCTGTACACCAGAACCTCAGGACGTCCGTTACAGGCTGTACAGTGCATCTTTGAGGCCATCCGCGACATGGAAATTAAAAACAATGCCTGGTTTAAGATTGCCGGTATCGGAACTACAGGATCCGGAAGAAAATTTACAGGCACCATACTTGGCGCCGACATCATACTGGATGAAATTACTGCCCATGCCCGTGCCGCTTTTGAACTCAACCCCGAAACAGACACTATCATTGAGATAGGCGGACAGGATTCCAAGTTTACCGTCATGCATAAGGGCATGGTTACTTTTTCGGTAATGAACAATGTTTGTGCGGCAGGGACAGGAAGTTTCATTGAAGAACAGGCAAAACGGCTCAATTGCCCACTCTCAGAATTCTCTGACCGTGCTTCCGGCACCAGCGCACCGCTGACCAGCGACCGCTGCACGGTTTTCATGGAACGCGACCTGAACCACTTTCTCAATACAGGTTATTCTGTTAACGAAATACTGGCTGCGGTACTTCATTCCACCTGTGAGAACTACCTGACAAAGGTCGCCGTACGGGGAAGTATAGGAAATAAAATATTTTTTCAGGGAGCTACTGCCAAGAACAAAGCCCTGGTTGCCGCCTTTGAGATGAAATTAAAAAAACCCCTCATGGTGTCGCGATATTGTCATCTTGCCGGCGCTTTTGGCGTAGCACTCGAACTGCATGACAAAACAATTCAAAACTCGAAATTTCGCGGGATAGACCTTTATAAAAAGAACATTCCTGTTACTACAGAAACCTGTAAACTGTGCACCAACCACTGTAAACTAAAGGTCGCTGATATTGATGGCACTGTCGAAGCCTATGGTTTCCTGTGTGGGCGGGATTATGCCACTGAAAAATACGTTAAAAATTCAAGGTCTTGTTTTCAACTCATCAACAAAAGAAAAGAAATTTTCAGGTTTAAGGCTCATGCGGATAAAACGGGGATCACCATTGGCATTCCGGCGGGATTGTTTTTGTACGACGATATGCTTTTCTGGCAAATGTTCTTTGACATTCTTAACATAAAAACGATCACCAGCGAAGATTACAAAACCGTGGTTCAAGACGGGAAGGCCTTATCCGGCGCCGAATTCTGCGCCCCTGTTGCCGCCATGCACGGCCATGTGAATTATCTGATGAATAAGGCGGATTATGTCTTCCTTCCGGTTTATCTGCAGGAGCATAGCGAAATGAATGAAATTAAGCAATATTGTTACTATACCCAGTTTATTTCACCCGTCATTGCTGTTCAAAACCATGAGCGCTATAAAGAAAAAATAGTAAGCCCAACGCTGCAATCGCCCCGTGGCGTGCTTTATGTAAGACACGAATTGCAAAAAATGCTGAAGTCTATCGGGCTTAAAGACATAAGCATTGTGCAGGTATCACAAGCCTACGCCAGGGCAAAAAGCGACGTGCAACAGCTTCGCAAGAAATGGAAAAATCTGTACAACGATGAGATTAAAGATGATGCCGGCATTCATGTGGTGCTTCTCGGGCGTCCGTATACCGCGATGTCTCCGGTCATGAACAGCAATATTCCGGAACTCATAGAAAAGAACGGTGTTAAAACATTTTTCATGGATATGCTCCCCGGGGGACGACAACTAAGCCCGAAAACAGAAGGCTTACTGAAGACCATCAAATGGAAATATGCGGCAAAAACACTGTACGCCGCCGATGTCGTTGCACAAACAGACAATTGTTACCCGGTGCTGGTCACCTCCTTTAAATGCACCCCCGATTCTTTTGTAATTGAATATTTCAAGGAAATTCTTAACAGCTACCATAAACCCTACCTTGTTCTTCAACTTGACGAACACGACTCTTCTGTTGGTTACGAAACCCGTATCGAGGCGGGCATCAGGGCTTTCAGAAATCATCAGCAAGCATCCTTAACAAAAAATACAACGTCACAAATCGTGCAAGATCCGGTGCTTGCTGCCACTCACAATGCTCATCAGGATCAAGGTTGGAGCAACTACATCCGGTCGCTGAAAAATGAAGCCGGAAGGATACTTGAAGCATATTCTATTGATCTTAAAATCTTTAACAGCTCTCTAAAACTTCTTAAAGCGCCCACAGGAGATTTCACCGAACAAGTCCTCACCGATATTTCGAAACTCAAAAACAAAACCCTGCTGTTGCCGATGTGGGATCAGTATGCCGGCCCGCTGCTTGAAGCCGTCCTGATAAATTCAGGCGTTGACGCGCGCATTGTAACCAGCACACAGGAGTCCATGGTCAGAAGCTTGAGCCATAATACCGGACAGTGCCTTCCGTTGAGCATCATCGTTCAGGATTCGATTGACTTTATTACTAATAACAATCTGGACCCTGCAAATACCGTGATATGGAATGTTGATTCAGATATTTCGTGCAATCTTAGTATGTTCCCGTATTTCATGAAAAAGTTACTGAACGATCATGGCAAGGGTATGGAACGGATATCTGTGTATATAGGAAGAATTATCTTTTATGATTTCTCACTGCAAACTGCAATCAATGCTTACCTTGCTTACCTGTTCGGCGGATATTTACGCAGGATCGGGTGCATGATACGTCCCTACGAAAAGGAAAAAGGCGCCACGGACCATGTAATCAAATGGGCTTTGGAATTATTGTATGAGGCTTTGCGTTATGGAAAGCCTAAGGAGCCTGCCGTGGAACAAATTGTAACCGCTTTTGAAAAAATAGAAACAAAAAAAACATCACGTCCGAAAGTGGCTATTTTCGGGGATTTGTATGTGCGCGATAACGAAATGATGAATCAGGCCCTCATCAAAACCGTTGAGGATAATGGCGGAGAAGTCATCACCACGTCGTATAGTGAATACATGAAAATCATCGTGGATCCTTTTTTGGATCGTCTGTATAAAGAAGGCCTTTATATAAAATACGCCAGGCATGTTTTTATGAAATCCTTAATACCGCTTGTAGAAGGTAAATTCACAAAATATTTTTATCGTATTGCAGCTCCTCCGGTTGCCGTTGAAAATGACGAAATGCATCAATGGCTCCAAGAATTTGGCCTTAATCCTTTTCACCGTGGCGAATCAATTGAAAATATCCTGAAGATCCAAAGCCTGGCAAAGAACCATCCGGACCTTTCGCTTTTCATACAGACAAATCCTTCATACTGCTGCCCGTCACTTGTAACAGAAGCCATGACCTCCAAAATAGAAGAAATGACCGGCATTCCCGTAGTCACCATCGAATACGACGGAACCACCGCGCTAAAAAATGACGTGGTCATCCCCTATCTGAAGTTCAGGAAGAAAAAGAATAATTGACCTTCCCCCAGTCAATACTTATTGGCATCTCTAATAACCTTGACCGGCTGCCTCTGAACAAAAAATAGTTCGAGGCAGTCGAAGTTATGAAAAACGCAGTGTGCCAAGCATACATGCCTTTGCTGAGCCTGCCGGACGCAAGGATTTGAAGAACAAAGACGAACGAAGAATTTTGAAGTTTTTAGAGTTGCCCTTATCAGTGCAGGTACTGATCAACGTAAACGGTAAGTTTTTCCAGCAGGTTGACATAACTGCCAAATTCGTTGTCGTACCAGCCGAATATTTTAGCATGGGTAACCGGAATATTCATGTCCACCGGGTTTTTAATGCCAAATGATTTAACAGTTTCGGCGGGGAGTTTGATAAATCCTGTCCTGGTATGATTTTCTGAACCTTCAATCACGACGGCAGCTTTGTACCCGGCAAGGTCAGCCGACACATTCTGACGGTCAGAAAATACCAGCAAGCCTTTTTGCGGGCCGGCAGCGGCAGTTTTATAAATATTATTGATATGCTGACGGTTGATGATAGGGTTTCCTTTTTCGTCAAGGCCGGAATTAAAGGTAATATTTAAGGTGATCAGCGATACGGTGGTGGTAGGGATACGCACGGAATCGGCCATGAATCCAATCTCCTGTATTTCGGGGATGATTGACTCCAGGGCTTTGGCTGCACCGGTGGTGGATAAAATGATATTGTTGAAAACCGAACGTGTCTTGCGGAGGTCGCTGGCACCGGCTTTGGGCAACGAGTCGAGCACCGACTGGGTGTTGGTGGCCGCGTGAACGGTTGACATGGAAGCAGTGAGGATCTTGGAAGTATAACGGTCTTCCATCAGCGGCTTGATCATGTGCGACAAGCCGGTAGTAGTGCAACTGGCAGCAGAAATAACATCGTGCTTTTGAGGATCGTATTCAATGTGGTTGATGCCATAAACCATCATGATGCTATCGGCCGGGGTTTGTTTTTCAGCATCTTTGATTTTAAAAGGTGCGCTGACAATTACTTTGCGTGCACCGCCGGCCAGATGGCCTCTCAGGCTTCCCTTGGGAGAATCTATGGGAACCGTGGGATCCACAAATTTTCCTGTGCAGTCCAGTACAAGCTGCACCTGTTCTTCTTTCCAGGGTATTTTGGCCGGGTCGCGTTCTTCGGTGAGTACTTTCACCATCATGCCATCAATGTCAAAAATGAACTTTTCGGAATCTATGATCTTGATCAGATCCCTGCGTGACTTTTGTCCGTAGAGAAAATTGCTGAGGTTGCCGTAGGTGGAATCATTTTCGAGGGCCTGTACCATGGCTTCGATGTTTTTTCCGGTTTTACGCCCGATATTGATCACAATGCCATCAAAATGCCTTGTTACCAAATGGTTCCACAAGGACAACTTTCCAATTCTGCCCAGGCTGTTGATTCCCAGGTAGTTTTTGTTTTTTATTTCTGTTTCCATCTTAAAAATAATTAAGTATAAAAATTTATAAAAGGTTAATAGGTTTTCATGACAGCTTATTCGTTTTCCATCATGTGGTAATGACCAAGGTAGATATTTCCCAGATTTCCGTCGATAGCAATTTTGTCACCCGCTGTTAGCTTATGGCCTTTGATGCTGCACGTGCTTTCTCTTTCGTTCACCACCAGTTCGGTACAGTTTACAATACAGATTTTTCCCAGCCGTGCTGCAGTAACAGCGGCATGTGAAGTGGCTCCGCCTCTCGAAGTCAGCAGTCCGTCGCAGCGGAAAATCAGGTCGATATCATCAGGCACCGTATCGGGCCTCACCAGTATCAGTTTTTTGTCGGGCTGCTCCTGGCGCATTTCTTTCAGTCCTTTATCGTCAAATACCAGTATCCCGTTGATGGCGCCGCCGCCAATGCCTACGCCCTGTCCCAGCAGGATCATATTTTGGTCCGAAATGGCAAACATTTGTTTTTTATTTTTCGGCCGGGTATCCTGGTCGCGGGTTTGCAATATGTACAGGTCGTTGGGGTTGTCCGATTCAAAAGTGAATTCTATTTCCTGGTGGCTGAATCCGTGCACTTCCACAAGCTCTCTGGCAATGCCGTACAAGCGTTCATAAAGGCGCGGAAAAGCTTCCTGCAGCGATTTTTCCCTGCCCTGCACATGAGGCTGGTCTTGTGATATGGGAAGCACATGTACCAACCCGCCAACGACATCCTCGCCCTGGCTTACCAGTGAATAATCCCCGTATAAGTGAATGCCGGGCTCCCGTTTATGCGGGTTGTTGGTAAAAAACACCCCGGTGCCCGAAGTATAATTGATGTTGCCCAGTACCATTTTTTGTACGATGACGGCGGTGCCCCACTCATCGGCAATACGCAGATGATGCCGGTACACCTTGGCCCGCGAAGAATTCCACGAATCAAAAACACTGAGTATTGCCTGCCTGACCTGTAAAAACATATCTTCTTCAATGTGGATGTTGTTTTTATCAAGAATTTCGCGGTAAGCAAAGGCCATATCCCGCATACGCTGCGGCTTGAATTGTACTTTAAGGTCAACTTTATCCGCTTTCTTAAAATCAATCATTATCTGGTCGAAGGTATCGCGCGAAATACCCGAAGCCATGCCCCAGCTCTGCAAAAACCTCCGGTAACAATCCCATGAGGTCCATCCATAGTTGGGTTGTTTGCTCAGTTCTTCAACAATTTCTTCATTAATGCCGATATTCAGAAAGGTGTTCATGGCTCCCGGCATCGATACGGCGGTACCCGATCGGACGGACAACATCAGCGGCTTTTTGGGATTTCCCAGTTCCAGTCTGGTTTCTTTTTCCAGCCGGCGTATCTGTACCAGAATCATATTATCAATTTCCCTGCTCAGCATTTTGTGCTGCAAAATGGTGTTTTTGCGCCTGAAAACTTCTGTGGTTATCACGAACCCGGGCGGTACCGGATATTGCAGCGCTTTTAATTTTTTCAAAAAATATGCTTTCGACCCTATGAAAACCTGGTTGTCCACCACGCTTGCCTCGCCATATAAGGGGCTGATTACCATGTCGGGATTGTACGACATGATGTCGCGGATTCTTTCCGTGCTCAGGGTTTCTACCATGTTCCTCAACGAAGTGAGTATTTCGGTAATGAAATTGTCGAGGCTTTGTAACAGGAAAGAAGAGGACAACATATCGCGGTAAAAAGTTTCCGACTGCATGTGGAAAAAGCTGTTGTCACTGAGACCCGGGTCGGGGTGTCCTTCGCGCATGCGTGGTATCACGATCTTCAGGATGTCTTCATAAGGACTGAAAAAGTACTTGCTGATGATCTCACGGATGTTTTCGCTCATGAACTCAAAAATATTGATGTACTGATGCAGTGAAAAACTCTGTGATTTCAAGCTGTTGCTAAACATCCCCATATTGGAAATGAACACGTCGTTGGTGATGCCGTCGAGTTCCAGCCCTTCTTTGTATATGGCAAGGATAGCGTCGATTTTTACAAGGATCTTCGCCGTGATATAATTAAGATTAACAGATTTTACCCACTCTTCCATAATCAGGTGGGCCGCCTGTTCCAGTTTAAAAATAAGTCCTGCGGCTTCAAAGCGGCGTTCATGATAATCGCCGTACATCGAAGGTATTCCGAAGGCCACATGCCTTTTGTGATAGATATTTTCCCATCCTTCGGTTTTTTCTTTGCTCAGAATGACTTGTTTGAGCAGTGAAATAAAATGGAAAATCAGTTTTAAAGCTTCTTCGCGGTTTTTTTTCTGGATGGCATCTTCCAATAACCCGATTTCATTCTCAGCGATAAAATTGTATTTCCGGATGCTTCTCCCTAAGTTAACCGTGTTAAAAGAATATTTTTCTATCAGGATAAAATATATCCTGCACAGCATTTTCAGCCTTTTTTTGTTGATCTGTGAATGATCGTTCACGGAATCTACCCATTTGTCCACCTTGTCAGGATGTTCTTCAATAAGCTGCGTTGCCTTGAGGTGGGCTTTTTCGGCTGTTTTCAGTATGAGTTTTTGCATGGAGCCGGCCCATTTCGGGTCGATGGCGGCTTTTACATCATCGGGCAAAAATGGTTCAAGCGGCTGCAGGTTGCCGTCTATCCAGTAGTTGAACACTTTTTTGGTAAAAGAGATATGTGTGTTGTTGCTTTCGATGTGAACAAGCTTGCGCAAAAAGTGAATCAGCTTGTCGTCGCGGTGTGTCATTTCGTCAATGGCCGTGGTAATATCACGCAATTCACCTTCTGCACCAATTTCATTGAAATATACCGGGAAAATCCTGCACAATTGCTTGACCGATCTGAAATACGGATGAAAATCAGCATTCAGCAGTGCAGAGATGTCTTTCTGAAACAGGTCGGTATCAAAAATAAAAATGCCCTTCAGTTTCAGGTTCACCGTAAGCGCTATGATCAGCTTGTGATAGAGTTCCGGCTTGGCCTCGAACAATGAAAGCCACACACGAATGTTTTTGATATGGCTCGGATCAACTTCGGTGCGCCACTCTTTTCCCATACGCAAAGGGCCGGGCGTTACAAAGGGAAGCTCGATGATCTTATTTACAAAATCTTTGGTGTTTTCCACCTTGCTGCTATTGACAATTTCTTTGCCCAGGGTGAAAATACATTCGAGTACCGTGGAGCTGTGTTCTTTTTGCAGCTCGTGAAAAAGCTTGAAAATATTGTCAATAAAGGGTTTTACCTGTTCTGTTTCAATTTTTTCAAGGATCTTTTTTATCAGGATGTTCAGATTGATCAGCAGGGTGTTGGTAACATGCGCCATGGTGGGTATATGCAGCAGGTACACCAGGAAATAAAAACGATTGGTAATGACTTGAAAAGTATCGGTACGTCCGATAAAATATTTTGTGATCTCGGAATATAATGGGATGGTTTTGTCGAGTTCTTCAAAAGTTTTTATCTGGCTCCATTTTTCCAACAGGGCATCAAAAAAAGGCTTACCAATGAAAGATAACTCATCAGCAAAATCTTCGCTGAACAGGTCTTTGTTTTTTTCGTACCATGTTTCAGCCCACGAATTTTCCGCCCAGTATCCGATAACACTTCCTGCAAGCAGATGGATCACCTCAAAAAACTTCTCTTTCAGCCCGGGGTTGTTGTTTAATACCAAAAGTTGATTCTTTACAAAAGTGGAATTTCGCAGTACCGACACCTCTTTTTGTTTCACCCATCTTTTTATGATATCCAGTCCCCGGGATTCCAGTTCCATTTGAAGAGTTTCCAGCTTTGTGATCATGGCGAGAAATTCAACCATTGCCATAAAAACCATTTCGAAAACCTTGGTTTTGGCTGTTTTTTCCAGCGATTCTTCAAACAGCCGCAAAATAATATCGAGGGCTCTTGCCTGATCGGAACATTGGGCATAAAACCAGAAATCGCCTAATGCCAGCCTCCTCAGTTCATCACTGACATGGTCCCAGTTGATGTACCCGTGATAATATTCATCAAAAAAATTCTTGGTTCGCTCATGGATGCCGTAATGTGAGTCCGAAAGGCTCAGCAGCCAAACATGTTCCTCTCGCAAGACTATGTCTTTGGTAAGTTTGGTAAGTTTTAGGTTCGCAGCTAATCCGGTAGATTTAATAGGTTTGTTCATATTCCACAAATATTTTTAAACTCCTTAAGAGTATAAACCCGCACAAAATAAGAAAAAATTCAGAGGTAATACATATTTTGTGTCAACAAACAAAAATAGACTTTTTTTTGATATGGACATTATCTCCGGAACTCATGCCGGGAACCGTACCAGGAGCTTTCAAAAGAGCAGACGGCTATGGCAGCCTATTCAGGCAAAAACAATTTTATTGTTCCGGTGAAGCGTTGGGCAGATATTTTCGCAATAAAAAGCCCGTGCATATTTTCTGGCAGGGATATTTCCAGGGGATGATCTTCAATTTTGGAAATCCTTTTTTCAAAAACTTTGCGGCCTTTCAGATCGAACAGTTCCAGAAGATTTTCTGAACAATAATGCTTTGCGCTCAAAATCAAAGATCTGTGTACCGGGTCAAAATAAAATAAGCCATCTTCTGAAACAATCTCTGATGTACCTAAAGACATCTCATTAAAGCGCGTCATAAACTCTTCGTAATACATCGCGGCGATCTGCCCGTCGTGAATGATAAGCGTGTTTTCGTCATAATCCTCTTCAGCCGAGTTGGTCCAGTTGTGTGAGCCGGCAATAACCAGGGGATCGGAAGATTGATTAGTGGCGTCGGCCACCCCGTATTTATGATGAAACGAATTGGGGATATTAGCATGTGAAAGCACGGGGATGCCTGCAGCAACAAGTGAAGAGTATTCTGAACCTATATAAGAAACATTTTCAATAATTCCTTTAACAACGGCGCCTGAATTATGCGCAGCCACCACCGCATCTCCGATACCATTGTGAATAAAAGTGAACATGGCAAAGCAGAAATCAGAACCGGCCGTACTGATCGCCGTTTCAATATGGGCGGAAGTTCCGTCACTTGGCGAAAAATAAAGTTCAACGGTTTTGCCGCCGATGGAAAATGAATGGGGCGTATTATCTGTTTTGTCCGCCCCAAATTTTGAGTTGGACAAATTGGGTGTTGCCGTCGTTGAGCCCCACATTTCTTCAAACTCAGTCGTATAAGCCAGCGCCAGTTGTTTATCCTGAATAATAACGAGATTGTTGGGGTCAACGGTTAAATTATCCGGTGTATGATTCGTCGAACCGGTAATCAGCCAGGCATTGGCCTCGCTATCCCTGTCGATGATCACAAATTTATTATGCATGACTTTTGTCCCGTCATCCCTTTTAAGCAATGCTATGGAAGCATTTAAATCTGCCAAGGAAGAATTCAGGGATGTGGTTTCCGAAATAAAACGCACGGTAACACCTCTTGAATAAGCCTGGTTGACAGCAGTAATGATGGCATCGCTCCGGTTGTCGTAAACACACATGTCGAGCGTGGTCTGTGCTTTATTGATATAGGCCACGATAGTGTCTTCCATGTGTGGATTATAAATACCATCCGCATACAGGGATATCGTATTATCAACCGTATTTGTAAAATATATCCGGATGATCCCTGATGATTTTGAAGTACCATCCTGAGAAAAAAGTTGTTGTGGACTAAAGAATAATATTGCGCAAAGAATCACGCAGAAATGAGGTATATCAGGGTATTTTATGAAAGTTCTTTTTAAAATATTTACAGGCATCAACATTCTCAACCTTTCAAGTTGATTTTTAATTTCTGGCCGGGATGAATGACCGTTTTGGAATTCAGATTATTTAACCTGCGTATATCTTCAACAGTAACCCCGTTATATTTACCGGCTATTCCCCACAGGGTGTCGCCTTTCTGTACCGTGTGATAAACATATTTGCCGGAGGTATTGGTTTTTTGAGGTGTGGTTTTTGCTTCAGCCGCCACCGGTTTATTTTCCTGTGTTGGTGTCTGGGCCTGTGCGGTTGTTTGCACGGGTGTCTTTGCCGGAGTTTGTGTTTTTGCGGCGACAGATTTGGCCATCACCGGACTGGGCGCTGTTTTTGCCGAGGACATCAATTTTAGTTGTTCCTGATATTTTGCTTCCTGAGGGGTTTTATAACAATATATTGCATCCTGATTAATGATAAAATCGCTCATGTATTTACGCGGCAGGCATAAGACATAGGGTTTTTCTTCTGTAGCAGGAATGATTCCTTTTTTGTAGGCTGGGTTTAGGAATTTTACATCTTCTGCAGAAATACACAGGTAAGACGAGATCTGATTGATATTAAAATCCTTAGTTACATTTATAGTATCTATGTCGCAATGCATTATCGGTGGCTGAATGGGATAAAGATTGTGCTCCGTAGCATAGGTCATCACATAAGAAGCCCCGATAAAAGCCGGCACATAATTTTGTGTTTCCACAGGCAAAAAGGGCTGAATTTTCCAGTAAGTAATACGTTCGCTTGTATCGAGGTTCGCTGTACGTATTGCCCGGTTAATACATCCGGAGCCTGCATTGTATGCAGCGAGTACAATAGCCCAGTCATGATAGATGTTGTAAAGGTCGCCGAGGTGTTCACAGGCAGCAACCGTTGATTTATAAGGGTCAAAACGGTCGTCAACATACGATGTGACTTGCAGATCATACATTTTACCGGTATTCAGCATGAACTGCCACAGCCCGCTGGCGCCACACCTCGATTTCGCGATCGGATTTAATGCCGACTCAATGATTGCAAGATATTTCAACTCAAGCGGCAGATCATGTTTATCTAATTGTTCTTCAAAAAGCGGAAAATAAATCTCTGCCATGCCAAGCAATCTGGAAGTCAGTTTTCTCTTTTTTACCGAATATACATCAATGTAGTTTCTGACCTGCTGATTATATACGTACTCAAAGGGCGAATTGACGCCCATGTTGGTAATCCGTTTGCTGTAAACACTATCGCTGTAAACAGGAACAGAGTCCGCTGGAAAATGATAAATATTTAATTTTGAAACGTCGGTCGTAAAGGTTGAATTAGTGAAAAAAGCAAGCGTTGCAAGGCTGTCGAGTTGGGCAACTACAGGATTGTCTTTTAAAAAAGTTGAATCCGGCTGATGTTGAGGTAAGGGAGAAGAAAAAGGAAAAGCTGATGCTGAAAAACAAATAATCGACGATAAAATGAAGGTAAAAAAGCCCTTGTTGTAAGAATTCATGCGATATGATATTGATTTAGTGATTATTATATGATATAACCTCAATTTTGATTTTACAAATAAACACATTTTATTTGAAAAACCAAAACTTTTTTTGCATTTTTTCGCAAAAAAAATTTATAACCAGTTAAAAATCAGAAAGGTGTTTTACGGAATCCGGTAAGGTATTTATCAGCAAACTCACGGACACAGCCCTGGCCGCCGCGAAGCGACAAAACCATATTCACTTTTTCTTTTACCTCTTCTGCGGCATCAGCAGGACAGGCGGACAAACCAACTTTGTCAATTACCGGAATATCATTGAGGTCATCTCCAATATAAGCCACATTTGCAAGGGAAATTTTCAGTTCTTCACACCATTTTTCCAGTATCTCCATTTTTTTCCAGGTGCCGATATAAACTTTCTTAACGCCCAGCACTTCGGCACGGTGCTTTATGGTATTCTGAGTAAAGCCCGAACTGAGAAAACCCACCTGGTATCCGGCGTTGACAAGGCTGATGATGGCAAGCCCGTCTTTGGCATTGAACTTTTTGATCTCGTCTCCCGCTTCTGTGTAAATTATTCCGCCATCGGTCATCACCCCATCAATATCAAGCACCAGAAATTTAAAATCAAAAGTTTTAATAATGTGTTCGTTGGCCGAAATATCTTCGGTAAGCAGCCTGCTGAGCGGAAAATTCAAAAATTCAGAAATTTTCACGAGCTGTGCTGCATCAGGCAAATCCTTTTTACTGAGAAAATCTTTTATTTTTTTCTCTGAAATACCTGTGGCTTCTGACCATTTTGCTGCGTCAAGGTTTCGCTGAGCGGACAGGTAATAAAAATTTTCTGAAAAAAAACATTTCATATAATGGTGCGGTTTACAGCCCGGGCAATAGGCTTAAGTGTCTCAAACAGGCTGGTAAATTGTTCATGGGTGAGTTGCTGTGACGCATCAGACAATGCTACAGACGGATCGGGATGAACTTCTATCAATAGGCCTTCAACGCCCATCGCCATGCAGGCCCTTGCAAGATCAGGAACGCCATAGGCATAGCCCATGGCATGGCTGGGGTCGAGGATCACAGGCAGGTTGGTATTTTCTTTCAGATAAGACGCCCCGCACAGATCGAGGGTGAAGCGTGTTTTAGTTTCAAAAGTGCGGATGCCCCGTTCACAAAGCATCACATTGGGATTGCCTCCCGAAAGAATAAATTCCGCTGCCTGGACAAATTCCTGCAAAGTCGTTCCAAATCCACGTTTCAGTAATACAGGCTTCTGTGTCTTTCCGCATTTGCGCAATATCCCGTGATCATACATCGCCTTGGCGCCGATCTGAATGATATCTGCATATTCAATAACATCGTCCACATGGGTGGAATCGCGTACCTCGGTAATAATGGTATAACCGTATTGCCGGCGCATCTTATCAAGCAGTTCCAGTCCTTTTTTGCCCAGCCCCTGAAATGTATAAGGCGAAGTTCTTGGTTTAAAACAACCGCCTCTCATGGACTTAAGCCCCATTTTTTTGATAAACTCAGCCGATTGGATGATCTGCTCTTCCGACTCGACAGAGCAGGGCCCTATCGTGATCAAAACATTATTAGAATCTCCTCCGATGTAATTATCGCCGATCCTGATGCTCCTCTTTCCGTTGATATATTTTTTACTCGCCAGTTGGATGTCGGAGTCGAAAACAAAAGATTCTTTAATAAATTCCCGGTCAGATTCTTCAGTTTTTTTTAAGGCCGAAGGAGTGATCAGCACCTGATGATCTTTTGTTTTCAAAATAATGGCTTCATATTTATCAGCCAGTTGCTGCAGCTTCTGCGGGTCAATATTTATGTCAGTATGGAGTATCATGATTCTCCTTTAATTAAATTATTAAATTTTATAGCTCCGGTAACTTTTTTCTGCCCGTTTACTACCGGTAAAAATAATACAGGAAAGTGCAGGTTTTTAATGTACGAAAGTACGTCCGACACCGTCTCATCTTCATAGATAAATGCCGGGTTTGGGTTGATCATGTCCGACACATCGATATTGTTCAGGTTGCCAATGTTGCGGATCAGTCCTTTGCGGATATCGGCATTGGTAATGATCCCCATAAGTATTCCATTATTGTCGGTAATATTGGTAAATCCCATCTTGTACTGGTCGATGGAGAGTAAAACCTTTTCGAAAGTAAGATCATCCTGTTGGATGACGGGAATCTCTTCGTATTCGAGCATAAAATCACGTATGCGGTAATGCGAGCTGATATCTTCGTTTTTCAGGTTCAGCATGGCAGAGCCGATAAAAGAATTTTTAAAAAGGTACGAGCCGATCACGGCAGCATAAACGCCCATGTTGCGCAGTATAAATGACACTTCGGCATTGATACCGCCATCCACATGAATTTTTTTATCGGGAAATTTACTTCTGAAATCCCTGATTTTTTTGAAGTTTTGTTTATTAAACTCTCCGCCGCTCATCCCCGGAGTTGTCGTCATAAACAAGATAAATTTGCAGCACTCAGCATAACGGTCAAATACCGAGATATCTGTTTCTGAAGTGATGGCAATACCGAGATCTGATTTAATAAAATCAGGAATTTGAAGCCCATTGCGGAGATTTTCATATTGAAAGGTCACAAATTCGATCTGGTTTTTTGCGATAAGATCGAAATATTTTTCGGGTGTAGGAGTGATCAGATGCAGATCGATAGGTGTTTTGCTCAGGGTGCGAATCTGCTGAATATCTTCAAAAACCCGCGGATCGTCAAGGCTGTCGATATGAAAAAAATTAACATGGTAAGCATCCAGTTCTTCAATCAATTCTTTCAAACTTTTATCTTTATTGGAATATATGGATGCGGAAATTTTCATCGCATTATTAATTTTTTTCGCAAAACTACAAACTTTTGTCCACAAAACACTATTTTTACGATTACCTATTTCTTATAAAACAGATCATTATGACGATAGAACAAGCCCAGCAAGCAGTTGACAAATGGATAAACACCACCGGTGTAAGGTATTTCAGTGAATTGACCAATATGGCCATGCTGACGGAGGAGGTGGGCGAAGTGGCACGCATCATTGCCCGTACCTACGGCGATCAGTCTTTTAAAGAGTCCGACAAAGAAAAAAATCTTGCCGATGAACTGGCCGATGTGATGTTTGTGGTTATCTGCCTGGCCAACCAGACCGGCATAGACCTGACGGAAGCTTTGCAAAAAAATCTGGAAAAGAAGTCCGCAAGGGATGCGGAGAGGCATAAAAACAATAGAAAACTGCAGTAGCATTGTTGGCCTTCCGATCTTTCGCCTTATGAGAAAGAGTTTCAACCTTAGGGTTCCATATTTATGACTGGCAAAATGGATTAAATATGTCAAGTTTTTTGCGCAAAAAACTTGACATTTATTAAAAACATAAAGAACTTTCCACCTGATTTTATGTTTGAGCTAAACAAGGATGAGATTCAAAATTGGAGGAGCCAATTTGGCACCTCCAATAGTCTAAAAATGGGCTTACGTATTTCGCCTTTTGCTTTTACGGATTATGGAGTATTAATGCTTTCAAGTGTGCTGAACAGTGAAAGAGCTACCCCAGTTCGGCTGAGGCTCCTGCCTCAGCCGGTTTATCTCTTTTAAATAAAAAAGGTCATCCTTTCTCAAGGATAACCTTTTGTACCCGAGGCCGGAATCGACCTATTTTAATCATTATTAATTTAGTTTTTATAAATAATTTAATATCAAGAATTTAGAAAAATTAATTTAATTCGTATTTGCTCATTTATTATTTTTTTTGTCAAATATTGGGTACTCATATTGGGTACCCATTTTTTTATATCTTTGTATCCTCAAAACTCAATAATAATGGCAAAAATAAACTTTTATCTTAAACCGGGCAAAATAAATAAAAAAGGTGAAAAATCTTTAATAATGAGAATTACCTACGGGAGTTCCAGAACAGTTATTTTTCTCGGGCACATGGTTCATCCTAAATTCTGGAATAATAAAAAACAGATATGTAAGGAGTCAGGAAACCCGGAAATGGATAAGGAACTCGAATTTATTAACGAAACGATAACTCTTGCTAGGGAAAAGGCTAGGGATGCTATAAAAAATGCTATTAAAAACAACATCATACCCTGCGATGCTTATTTTAAATCCTGGTTTGCAAATAAACAAACAAAAACAAAACTTGATGCTTCTGATTTCTTGGGCCTTTTTGATGCCTACCTTGACTCTATTCGTCCTGACAGAGAAGCACAAACTATTAAGGGATACACTACTATCCGCAATTTTCTTCAAACATTTGAAGAAAAAACGAACTACCATATAAGTATAGGTGCCATTGATCATTCGTTTTATGATGCTCTGAAAAAATATGCTCTAACTGATTGTAAAATAGCACACAATTATTTTGCAAAGATTGTCAGCGTTTTGAAATCGTTTTTAAGGTGGGCAGAGGCACATAAAATAAAAGTTTCCGATGAATACAAGAGCTTTTCCTTTGCTGAAAAGGAAAAAGAGGTCATTTTTCTGACCATGGATGAATTAATGACCCTGTACAATTTCAAATTTGAGAGCAAGAGATTGAACAATGCCAGAGATATTTATTGTTTTGGATGTTTTACTGGGCTTAGGGTATCAGACATCCTTGAATTAAAAAGAGACCATATTCGGGGAGATAATATTCACAAAACGATTAAAAAAACAAAACAACCAGCAGTGATTCCTCTGAATAAATTTGCACAGGCAATACTTAAGAAACATGTTGATCTTTCCGATAGACCTCTTCCAAAAATTTCAGCGCCCAAACTGAATGAATATATCAAAGAATGCTGTAAAAAAGCAGACATAGATTCACCAACAAGCATTACTAAATTTTATGGGGGTAGGGCTGAAGAATTTATACAACCCAAACATGAATTAATCACTACGCATACAGCAAGAAAGACTTTTCTTACTAACAGCATTATTTTGGGTATGAATTATATGGCAGCAAAGGGTATAAGCGGTCATAAAAAAGACAAGGATTTTAATAAATATGTCAAAATAGCCGAAGATTTCAAAAAAACAGAGATGGAACGGACTTGGGGTAAGTTTAAAAACACAAAAAAGCGTAAAAAAAAAGTGAAAAATGAGTGATTTTTAAGTAAAAAATGAGTGAAAAATGCCTGATTTTCGAGTGAAAAGTGCAAAAAAGGTTATTTTTTCTGGCATTTTTGACAGAAAAATAAAGATGTTCGCAATGGATCATTTATTTTCGTCATTTTCTGATAAAGGAGAATCCAGAAAATCATAGATCATTTTAATTTGCCAGGCAAGAAGACTTCTCCGGCCTTGTATTTTTAGTGAATTCCAGATAGGCTTAAGCCAATTTTTTAAAGTGTGAGGGTGAACGCCATATTCGTTCGCTACTTCTGACATGTATTTTACTTTTCCGGGCATGAGATTTAAGTTTTCTTCAAAAATAATAAGTATTTTTTTTCATTTTTACAAGAGCATTTCGTATTCGAGTATTTTCAAATCTTTGCTTCGATAATCATAATTGGTGATAAAAATTTTATTTAAATGAGTTCTCATCAATTTGTCATATTTTTGAGTTTTAAAAGGAAACTATGAGATTTTACCTTGGTGTTACGGATTTTGACTGGTATAATTTTCTTTCAAAGAGAGATAATGAGGATATCAATTTCTGGCAGCCAGGTGGAAACTCAACTTTTAAAGTCCTAAGCCCAGGGGCACCTTTCCTTTTTAAGTTGAAAAGCCCATATAATGCAGTTGCCGGAGTAGGTTTTTTTTCTTCTCATTCAATTTTGCCATTAGATGTAGCCTGGGATATTTTCGAGAAGAGAAACGGACTAGATTCGTTAGTTCAGTTTAAGAGGAAGATTATTGGTTATCGTTCGGGTGATAATCTTTTTTCTGCTAATCCTAACATTGGTTGCATTGTGCTCACAGATCCGATTTTTTTTAAGCCTGAAGATTGGATCACTGTTCCTGAGGATTGGAGCAGAAGTATTGTTCAGGGAAAATCTTACGATGATAGTTCGGAAATTGGGCGAAGGTTATGGGCTAAAGTTGAACTGGTTTTGCAATCGAACAGACTTTTTGAACGGATTGATAACAATAAAAGTCAGCTCATTCTTGAAGAACCTGAATCTGAATATACCAGGAAGTATTTGACAAAGGTCAGACTTGGTCAAGGTGCTTTTAGAGTTCAACTAACTGATGCATATTCCAGGAAATGTTCTATAACTGGCGAAAAAACACTTCCCGTTCTTGAAGCAGCCCATATAAAACCCTTTGCTGATTCAGGACCTAATCACATTGCAACTGGAATCCTGCTAAGAGCTGACCTGCATAAACTTTACGATGGTGGATATATCACTTCAACAAAAGACTTAAAGGTTGAGGTTAGCAAGAAAATTAAAGAAGAGTTTCAAAATGGACGCGAATATTATCAGTTCCATGGGAAACCCTTGCAGATTTTGCCGGATCGTTATATTGACAGGCCAAATGAGAAGTACATAGAATGGCATAATAACAATGTCTATAATGGATAACAACCTAAAATATTTGACTCAGCTCGTCCTTAAGTTTAGGGATGACCGAAATTGGAAACAATTTCACACGGGAAAGGATTTGGCGATGTGCTTAAATGTTGAATCCGGTGAGTTATTGGAGCTGTTTTTATGGAAATCTGATCAAGCCGTTGATAAAGGCAAACTCGCAGATGAATTGGGGGATGTGTTTTATTCTTTGATTCTCTTAGCTGATAACTTCGATATTAATCTCGCGGATGCTCTTAAAAATAAGATTGAGAAGAATGAGAAAAAATATCCTGTTGAAGAGTTTCGTAATTCAAATAGAAAGTACAACGAAGAATAATAACGGAACCAACCCATGTTGAATTATTATTACCGAAATTCAATTGATAATTTTTTAATCTCAAGTGACAATGAAATCTTGGGGGCAATTGACTACGGAAATAATTTTGATACAATTGCTCTTCAAAAAAGAGCTTGGGAGGAGCAAATACCCATATTAAAAGAAGCATTAGAAGGATATAGGGGTGATATTTTCTTTGAGTTTTCAATTCCCCGTATGGGTAAACGTGTTGATGCATTAGTTATAATACACAATGTTGTTTTTGTCATTGAATTCAAGGTAGGAGAATATCAATTTCTCAATTACAATATTGACCAGGTTTGGGACTACGCTTTGGATCTTAAAAATTTCCATAAACCAAGCCATAGCGCATTACTTGTACCTATATTAGTTGCGACTGAAGCAAGTTCAAGGA
>Ga0209099_1000165_pt1 | contig 76157 bp, 71 predicted proteins | sample AD_JPNHW2_MetaG_FD_184430 | JGI IMG/M metagenome (GOLD analysis project Ga0209099, IMG submission 184430) | Active sludge microbial communities of municipal wastewater-treating anaerobic digesters from Japan - AD_JPNHW2_MetaG (SPAdes) (version 2) | ecosystem: Engineered > Bioreactor > Anaerobic...
TTATATCCCCTAAGGTAGTCTTTTCTAAGTTAGCTTTCAACTTTTTTACAGCTTTTTGTGTAGTTGAAGTCTTAGCTTTTTTCTCAACTTTCTCCTCGGTCTTCTTGCCATCCTCGAAAACTCTACTATGTGAAAGGATAATACGTTTTGCAGCTTTATTAAATTCTATAACCTTGAATGATAGTTTTTCTTCAACTTTTGCAGTTGAACCATCTTCTTTGGTTAAATGTTTTGGAGTTACAAAACCCTCAACACCATAAGGAAGTGCTACAACAGCACCTTTATCAAATACATCGATAATAGTACCTTCGTGAACTGAATCAACGGTAAATAATGTTTCGAAAACATCCCATGGATTCTCTTCAAGTTGCTTGTGGCCAAGGCTTAAACGACGATTTTCCTTGTCGATTTCTAGAACTACTACTTCGATATCTGCACCAACTGTAGTAAATTCTGCTGGGTGTTTAATCTTCTTAGTCCAGCTTAGGTCTGAAATGTGGATTAAACCATCAACACCTTCTTCAATCTCTACAAATACACCAAAGGTTGTGAAATTACGAACCTTTGCGTTATGATGTGATCCAATAGGATATTTCTGCTCAATATTTGACCATGGATCAGTTTTAAGCTGCTTCATACCTAATGACATCTTACGCTCATCGCGATCGAGTGTTAGGATTTGAGCTTCAACAACATCACCAACTTTTAGGAATTCCTGAGCGCTACGTAGGTGTTGGCTCCACGACATTTCTGAAACGTGAATAAGACCTTCAACACCAGGTGCAATCTCAACAAATGCACCATAATCAGCAAGTACTACCACTTTACCTTTAAGTACATCACCAACCTTTAGGTTAGCATCTAATGAATCCCATGGATGAGATGTAAGCTGTTTTAGACCAAGAGCGATACGTTTTTTAGCATCATCGAAATCAAGGATAACAACGTTTAGCTTCTGATCAAGCTGAACGATTTCCTCTGGGTGAGTAACACGGCCCCATGATAGGTCAGTGATGTGGATAAGACCGTCAACACCGCCCAAATCGATGAATACACCGTAGCTAGTAATATTTTTAACAGTTCCCTCAAGAACTTGTCCTTTTTCAAGTTTAGCAATGATATCTTTCTTCTGTTGCTCAAGTTCAGCCTCGATAAGCGCTTTGTGAGATACAACAACGTTTTTGTACTCTTGGTTGATTTTTACAACCTTGAATTCCATTGTCTTTCCAACGAAGATATCGTAGTCACGGATAGGTTTAACATCAATTTGTGAACCTGGTAAGAAAGCTTCAATACCAAATACATCCACAATCATACCACCTTTAGTACGGCACTTGATGTAACCCTTAATGATCTCGTCTTTCTCAAGAGCTGAGTTAACGCGATCCCAAGATTGCATTGCGCGAGCCTTTTTGTGCGATAGCACAAGCTGACCCTTTTTGTCTTCCTGAATTTCAACGTAAACTTCAACTTTATCGCCAACCTTTAAATCAGGGTTGTAACGGAATTCGTTGATGCTGATTACGCCTTCAGATTTATAACCAATATTAATAACCGCTTCGCGTTTGTTCATTGCGATAACAGTACCTTCCATACATTCGCTTTCGCCAATAACTGAAAGGGTTTGGTCGTACATCGACTCAAAATTCTTTTTTTCAGATTGAGAGTAAATGCTTTCATCAGCATATGATTCCCAATCAAAATTTTCAACGCCAGCCTCTACAGATTTTGTAGCCTGCTTTTTAGAAGCAGCCTTTTTTTCTTTTACTTCATTCTCAGCCTCGTTTGAAGCCATTTCTTCTTGATTAGTCATTAACTTGCTTTAAATTAATTAGTTAGACATTATTCGTAGTTAAAACTCGGACTGCAAAAATACATAACTTTTTCATTTCTAGGAAAAAAGTTAGAAAATAATAGTTTTAAGATTGTAATAGATGTATAAAATTGTTTATTTCTTGCCATTATACGTGCAAGAGCGTAACAATCCTTTTTTAGAAACTCATTTAAAACTTACAATGATGGACGTGCAGGATAATCTTTTCCACTATTACTTGAAGTTTTTATACTGTAAGTGGAATTTCCTGTGGTAATTTTAAAGTATTCCACTTCCATTTTACAATCCTTAACTGCACCTAAATATACACCTAAGCGAGAACCACTATAATCAATATTATCAACACTGTTAACAAAAACTCCGTTTATATAAAAGCTGGTTTTATTTCCTTGTTTTTTTATCTCGAGTTTATTTCGAGCAAATTTTTGGTTTATACTCGAAGATGTTGTCCAAGAAACCAGTGATCCTGCGTCTCCATTTTTATAGTGGTTAACAACGTACTGTCCATCTCGATCAGTGATCAGAAATCGATAAAACTCATCTTTACTCTTATAGTTCCATACTATTCCATTACCAATCGCACCTTCCTTAAGTGTCATGCTGGTTTCAATGGTAAAATCATTATTCTGGTTAAGCTCAATAGGACATAAAACTGATCCGTTTGGGGTTGATGGTTCTTCGTTCCAAGCAACATAAAGTTTGTTGCTACCTGAATAAACATAGGTATTTGAACTTGGCACCCATGTGTAACCTGTATTGTTAAAGTTATCATAAAACAATACGTTTTGGCTAAAACCATTTGTGCAAAGGAAGATCATAATCAGAGTAACTAAACTATTTTTCATAGAGCCAATTTTTACGAATTATAAATTATTTTAAAATTAACCACAAGTATAACAGGAAGTTAAGTTCTTCAATGTCATTATTTTTCAAAACGAATTTAGCAATTCATTTTTCGTTCTCAAACTCATTTCGGTGTTATTTAAATAATCATCAATCTGAATCTTCTTTTTTGTATATTGGTTCGTTAAATCAACTAGCTTTTTTATTATGTCTGAAAGTCACTTTTACGCCATCTCTAAAAAAGGAATAATATCTACAATAAACTCCGTAAATGATATTCTTTCAAGTAAATCAAGCGACAACTTTTTTTGGCTCGATTATTACCAGCCAAGTAGAGATGATCTTTCGGCACTGATTGAACCACTTGGACTTCATCCTTTAACTATTGAAGACTGCACAGATGAAAACCTTATTCCAAAAATTGAGGATTACCCAAAAAATACATTTATTATCATTAATTCGTTTAGCTACTCACAAAAAGTTCTTTCAGTGGATGAGGTTGACTTTATTATAGGTGAGAACTACCTTATTACTGTTAGCGGATATTACTGCGATGGGCGCCATCCTTTAAATGATATCTTTAAAATTGTTGAAAAGGAGATTAACCAAGCAAAACATGGCCCCGCTTTTCTATTACACATTATAATGGATTATGTGGTTGACAAAAAGTTTGCAGCAATTGAGTTATTAGAAGATGAACTTGATGATGCAGAAGAACGACTCTTAAACGATCCTTCGCAATTCAGCCCATCTGATGTTATTAAGCTTCGTAAATATCTGCTTACTCTGCGCAAAAGCCTTTTTCACGAAAGGGAAATTCTTGTTAAGATTTGTCGAAAGGATTGCCAGTTTATTACCGATAAAGCAATTTACCACTTCAGGGATATTTACGATCATCTATCCAAATTCTTTGAGCTAACAGAAGCATATCGTGATATCGTTTCAAGTTTACTCGAAATGCATATATCTATGCTAAATAATATGATGACTAAGAGCGCAAACCAAACTAACCTATCGGTTAGGCGCTTAACCCTTATTTCTACGATTTTTATGCCATTAACACTACTTGCAGGTATTGGTGGAATGTCGGAATGGTCTATGATGACAGGTCCCTCAAACTGGAAATTTTCGTACCCTCTATTTTTATTGGCAATGGTAATAATTGCAATACTGAATTACCTACTTATCAAGAAACTTGAGCGAAAAGAAAAGTTAGACATACTGTAATTATCATTATATCAATATCTTTCAATTCATGTTTTTTAAACCGCAAGTTTACACTCATTTAGGTGTCATATCAGAGAATGTTTGATATTTAGCAATAAATGGAGGATCGAGAGCTCGTACAAAAAATTATTCAGAACAACGACCACATAGCATTTTCATTACTGGTTTACAAATACCAAAAACTGGTAGTAAATACATGTAGAGGGTTTGTTGATAGTTATTCCGATGCTGAAGATTTATCACAAGATGTATTTATTGAGCTATTCGAATCGCTGCCAAACTTTAGGAATGAATCGAAGCTATCGACCTGGATTTACCGCATTGCAGTAAATAAATCGCTTAATTATATTAGAAAAAGAAAAAGAGAATCCTTTTTTGGAGGATTTTCTTTACCATTCAACTCAAAGGAAAATGAAACCCAGATTATACAACCAACTGCAAGTGCATCGAGCGAAGCCGATCATGGTTTAAAAACAAAAGAGCTTCATACGGCAATTAAGAGCGCCATAAATAGTCTTCCTAAAAATCAGCGAATAGCTTTTGTACTTAATAAATACCAGGATTTATCTTATAAAGAGGTTGCTGAGGTTATGGATATTTCCCTTTCGTCAGTTGAATCATTAATTTTTAGAGCAAAAGGAAACCTTCAGGGGTTGCTCTCAGATTTTTATAAAAATATTGGATAACAAGTGCAAGTTTTCAGAAAATTGATTGTCAAACCTATAAATAGTAAGAAAATGAACTGCAAGGATTACAATAAACTTTTTTTATCATACCTCGATGGAGAACTCCATCAAGATTTGGTAAGTGATATAAAAAGGCATATTGAAGGTTGTAAAAGTTGCGCTTCTGAATTAGAAGGGTTGAAAAGAGTATATATGATAATAGAGGAAGAGAAATCAGAATTTAATCAAAACCCCTTTTTAGCAGCTAAAATTACTGCTAATATTCAGAACAAAGATGTCAATACATCTCAAAATACCTTTTCAATTAGATACCTTACTATTGCTAGTCTTGCTGCTGCTGGACTTGTAATTGGAATCCTGATTGGAACTCTATATTACACACCAAGTTCAACAGTTCAAGAAAATAGCGAAACTACTCAGGTTTGGGACCAGCTTGCTGACGATTACATGCCCGAAGTAGATAATAATCCATATAATGTAGTAATTAATAGTAACGAAACACAGGAAAAGCCATGAACTTCTTTACTAAAACAAAAATTTTAATAGGTGTAATCATTATCCTATCTGCAATAATACTTGCAATGTTAGGAACAATGAGCTACCACAGGTTTGAGTCGCACCAAAGAGATTCTAGAGAGAATAGAGAAAATAGGAATGATAGAGAAATAGGAGAAAACCGTCAGCCGGGTAAATATATGGCAAAACAGCTTCAGCTTACCCCTGAACAAATTAAAGAATTTGATCAACTAAGAAATAAATATCATTCTGAAACTGATGTAATTATGAAAGAAAGCCGAGATATCTCCAATAAAGTAATGGAGGAAGTATTCTCTGATAATCCAAACAAAGTAAAACTTGATTCGCTTTCGAAAAAGTTTGGAGAACTTCAATCAAAGCAAAAACAATTAATGTACGAACATCTTCTTGAAATTCGCAGTAAATGCACCGATTCACAACAGGCAAATTTTAAGAAATTGCTAAGAAAGATTGAAAACCATAATAGAATGTATAGAGAAAGGCGCCAAAATACAGAATCAAGACAAAAAAATTAAAAGAAAATACTAACAATTTTAATGATAACAGTATGAAAAGAAATGTGATTTTTAAAGGAATGGTGATGTTGATGGTTTCAACATTGATGGTAGTGATTACAGGTAGCTCATTTGCACAGCAGGAGCACAAACAGCACATGATGAATAGAGATTCGTCGAAACATGAAATGGGAATTCCAAATCTTACTGCCGATCAAAAAACAAAGATTGATGCTTTAAGAACGAAGAACCAAAAAGAGATTACTCCCCTCAGAAATGAACTTGCTGAAAAACAAGCACATTTAAATACCCTTGAATCCGCCGAAAAGGTTGATAAAGATGCAATAAACAAAACTATTGATGAGATTACTGCAATTCAAAGTAAAATCATGAAGCTTAGAGTTAACCACAGGCTAGAGGTTTCAGCATTACTCACCGATGATCAAAAGGTTTATTTCAATTCACATCACGGAAATGGAATGGGAATGGGTAAAGGAATGGGAAAAGGTATGGGAAAAGGTATGAAAAAAGATATGAAGGGTCCAAATTGTCCAAACCCAAATTGTCCGAACAAGAAGTAACCCAACATCAATTGCAATTAAGCAAAGGTCTTTGGTTTCAAAGACCTTTGCTTTTTTATATATACAGTACTGATAATCTTATTATTAAAAATAAGTTACTATCAATAAAAAAATTATAAAACGAAATCACAAACCATTTTTTTTTCTATACTTGCAGCTTAATTGAAAACAAATTATCTGTACTTTTTTTAACTCGCTTTATCAAGAAAAACAAGTCTTTTGTTAGGTTAATACTAATTTCAAATAATCGATTAAAAGCTATTCAATGTATAATTACGGAGATTTACCTAAACAGTATTGTGAAGAATCAACCGCTAAAGTTGTTGTTCTCCCAATCCCTTATGATGGAACAAGCACATGGGTTAAAGGTGCCGATAAAGGTCCCGAAGCATTACTCGAAGCTTCTGCAAACATGGAACTTTACGACATCGAAAGTGATTCTGAAATTTATAAAATAGGCATTTTTACTGCACCGGCTATTAAAGTAAAAAAGAGCCCAGAAGCAATGGTCGAAGCAGTAAAAGCAAAAGCTGACGAATATATTGATAAAGGTAAGTTCTTAGTTTCATTAGGCGGCGAGCATTCCGTTAGTATTGGAGTAATTCAGGCACATGCCGCTAAATTCAAAAACCTTAGTGTTTTACAGATTGATGCACACACCGATCTCCGCTCAAGCTATGAGGGGAGCAAGAATAACCATGCTTGCGTTATGGCTCGAGCAAAAGAACTTTGCCCAATTGTTCAGGTTGGTATTCGAAGTATGGATGTAGGCGAAAAGGTAAACTTAGATGCCAGCAGAGTTTTTTGGGCTCATAAAATTGTTAATAACAATGAGTGGATGGACAAGGCAATAGACCTTCTTACCGAAAATGTTTACCTAACAATTGATCTTGATGGATTTGATCCATCAATAATGCCATCAACAGGAACCCCTGAACCCGGAGGCTTGCAATGGTACTCAACATTGGAATTCTTAAAAAAGCTGATTGAACGCAAAAATTTGGTAGGATTTGATGTTGTTGAACTTTGCCCAAATCCAAAGGAGCGTTCGTCCGATTTTCTCGCTTCGAAACTTCTTTATAAGATTCTTACGTATAAGTTCGGGAATATTTTAAAAGAACAATTTTAAAACTATTTAGCTATTTTTGCACCAAATAAAATTTTAAAGATGGAGAAAAAAGATCTACTAAAGGACACCATTAAGCACATTGACATTAAGTCGTTTGATGCTACACCTATTATTGATTCAATGCGTGAGATGTCCTTTACATCGAGAGATACAGCTGTTGCTGCAGATATTTACAGCCGTATGATTAACGATACCGAATGTACAAACATCCTTACACTCGCTGGTAGCACAAGTGCTGGTGGATGTATGCAGGTATATGTTGATATGGTAAAAAGCAAGATGATTGATGTTATAGTAGCAACGGGTGCATCGATAGTTGACATGGACTTTTTCGAGGCCCTTGGATTTAAACACTTTAAAGGATCACAAACCATAAACGATAATCAACTTCGCGATCTTTATATCGACCGTATTTACGATACATTTATTGATGAAGAAGAATTACAAAATTGCGATGGTACAATTAAGACTATCGCAGATGGTATGAAACCGGGAGCTTATAGTTCACGTGAATTCATCAAAGAAATGGGTAAATACCTAACAAAACATTCTGTTAAAAAAGATTCTTTAATTCAAGTGTGCTACGAACATAACGTACCAATCTTCTGTCCTGCTTTTAGCGATAGTAGTGCGGGTTTTGGTTTAGTTAAGCATCAGGTTGAGAATCCTAACGCACATGTTTCAATTGACTCAGTAAAAGATTTCCGTGAGCTAACCATGGTTAAAGTTAAAGCACATATTACTGGTCTGTTTATGATTGGTGGTGGTGTTCCTAAAAACTTTACTCAAGATACCGTTGTATGTGCTGAAATATTAGGCTATGATGTGCCAATGCACAAGTATGCCGTTCAAATTACAGTTGCTGATGTTCGTGATGGAGCTTGCTCAAGCTCAACGCTTAAAGAGGCATCATCATGGGGAAAGGTTGATACAACCTTTGAGCAGATGGTTTATGCTGAAGCAACAAGCGTTCTTCCATTAATCGTAAGTTACCTTTACCATAAGGGCGATTGGAGAAAACGCAACTTTAAAGAAATGTCCAAAATTTTCGATTAGAAGCCTTATAAATAAACCTATGAATAAGTGTAAATGTGTTAAAACACCTGAATTGGCAGAGGTTAATCAAAACTTCAAAGTAAATAGCTATTACGAATTTGATTACATCCCGCCAGTGAAAGACAATCCTTCATACTACAGGGTATTTAGCCTTGAGGAAGGGTTTTCGATGAATTTTAACCTGAAAGATTTTCAAGTGCATTTCAGGAAGTATTAACCCATTAAACTAAAAAAACTGAAATAAAAGGCTGCAAAAATGCAGCCTTTTTTGTTTATCATTAAATGGCACTTTTAAGGATTATTTCAATCCTATTTGGAGTAATATTCTTCCGCTCCCCAAGCTTCCACTGGCGAGTTTGGAATCGCTCAAATATAGGTGTAAGCTGATCGGAGGTAATTCCATATGCAGTTAGTTTTGTTTTTACCCCTAATGAATTAAAGAACGAAACCGTTCTAATAATTGCCTCCTCTATCCTATTGTCATCGGTTCCTGTCTCTATCCCCCAAACATTTTTACCATACTGTAAAAGTTTTTCACGCTTATCGCTCTTCATTTCACGAAGCAAAGCAGGCAATACAATTGCTAACGTAACACCATGATCGAGGCCAAAGAAAGCAGTAAGCTCATGCCCTATCATATGGGTTGCCCAATCGGTAGGAACTCCAGTAGCAATAAGGCCATTCAAGGCCATAGTACAGCTCCACATAAAGTTTGCGCGAGCTTGATAATCATTTTCTGAAGAAAGAACCTGAGGCGCAATTTCAATTAATGTTTTTAGAATACCCTCGGCATAACGATCCTGAATGGGGGAATTTGAGGGGTATGTTAAATACTGTTCTGTAGTATGAATAAAGGCATCAACTATTCCATTAGCTAATTGCCTTTGTGGTAATGAGTATGTAACCGTAGGATCAAGTATTGAAAACTTTGGGAAAAGTAAAGGGCTCCCAAAAACCAGCTTCTCTTTAGTAGATTCTCTACTTATAACACCACCTGAATTCATTTCGGAACCAGTTGCGGGTAAGGTTAAAATTGTACCAAGGGGAATTGCATTTTCGATACTTGCCCCCTTTTTTAGGATATCCCAGGGATCGCCGGGGAATACAGATGCAGCAGCAATAAATTTTGTACCATCTAAAACAGAGCCACCTCCAACTGCAAGTAAAAAGTTAATCTTTTCTGATTTTACTAGTTCTACTGCTTTAATTAATGTTTCAAACTTAGGGTTTGGCTCAATTCCTTTAAACTCAAAAAAAGGAAAGCCCTTTAGAGCATTTACAACCTGATCGTAAACACCATTATTTTTAATGCTACCACCACCATAGGTTATCAATACTCTAGAGTTAGCAGGTATCTCTTGTGGAAGTTGGCCAATTTTTCCTTCGCCAAAAAGAATCTTAACTGGATTATAGTAATCAAAATTATTCATAGAAATAAAAGTTAAATTAAAGACAATAGAATAACACTAATAGTCGAAAATTGTTAAAATCAATATGTATTATTGCAAGCGAAAGAGAGGTTATACGATGAGTTGGAGTATTTTTTTAATATCAACAAGAATATCCTCTTCCTCATCTTTATTTTGTGGCTTAACACCTAAGTACAAGTAATTATCATCGCTCTTAACTAGTCTAATAAGTTCAAGCTCAGGAAGGGCTGCAAGTAGGTTCTCAAACAGATCCTCATCAGAAAGAAATTCAAACCCACCAAGTGCATTGTAACGAAGAACTAAAACTAAATCGCTTACCTCAGACTGGAGAACATTCTTAGCAAGCTTCTCGGTTAAGTACTCCCTAACGCGATTCTTAGATAACTGTACGCTCTTCATACTTTAACTTATTTATTGGTTAAAGAAAAATGTAAAGCAAATTTAACTGATAAAACGAAATTTAAGCAATTATGGTTATACCATTTTAAATGATTTTGCAGATGTTTTGACAAGCAACCAATCATGCGGCTTAGAAATGGTTTATATTTGGTTTAACGAAAAAATATTACTGAATTAATATACTATTCATACTATATTTGTCATATTAAATAAGTCATGCCATGAAAACCATCGAAAAATTAAATCTTCTACGTGATTTGATGAAAAAAAACCGGATTGATGCATACATCATTCCAAGCAGTGATCCTCATATAAGTGAGTACTTACCGGATTACTGGAAATCAAGAAGCTGGCTTTCAGGTTTTACCGGCTCGGCGGGTACAGTGGTTGTTACATATAAAAAGGCAGCTCTTTGGACCGATTCAAGATATTTTTTACAGGCTGAAAAGGAATTAGCTGGTTCAGGAATTGATCTTTGTAAAATGGGTTTGCCTGAAACCTCTTCTATGGAAGAATGGATTATATCTCAACTCAAAAATGGCAATGTAGTTGGTTTTGATGGAAATGTTTTTCAAGCTACTCTTGCAAAAGGTTTGATTGAGACTTTATTAAAAAAAAGAATCGAATGTAATCCAAACATCGACCTGATAAAACCTATTTGGGGCAATCGCCCAACCCTTCCAAAAGGAAGAGCACTCATTCAGGAGCTAAAATATACAGGTAAAAGCGTTAGTGAAAAACTAAGTGAAGTAAGAAAACTAATGCAAGCAAAAGGGGCAAGTTCATACATTATTTGTGCCTTGGATGAAGTTTGCTGGCTTTTCAATATTCGTGGAAATGATATTAGCTATAACCCTGTTGTGCTTAGCTATGGATACATAGATGCTCAGAAAGCAATCCTTTTTATTGATACTGAAAAGATTGATGAGCATATTGCAAATGATCTTATTGAACAAGGAGTTGTTCTTAAAAAGTATATTAAAGTAGAGAAGCAACTTGGCAAACTTAAAAAGCATGATACAATTTTTGTTGATCCTTCAAAAATAAACTATTTCCTATACTCAGAAATTCCTTGTAAGGTAAAAAAGATTGAAGGTATTGGAATTGTTACAGAGCTAAAAGCGCATAAAAATAGTATTGAACTGGAAGGCATCCGCAACGCAATGGTTGAGGATGGAATTGCAATGGTTGAGTTTCTTAGCTGGTTCGAATCAAACATTGGAAAAACAAAAATTACAGAACTATCAACCGCAGTAAAACTTGCTGAATTCAGGAGAAAAAGAAATGAATTTATTTCAGAATCATTCTCTCCTATTGTTGGGTATGCTGACCATGGCGCAATTGTTCACTATAGTGCAACAAAAGAATCAGATTATGAAATAAAATCAAAAGGTTTCTTACTAATCGATTCAGGAGGACAATACAAAAGTGGAACTACCGATATTACAAGAACCATCCATTTGAGTAAACCTACCGATGAAGAAAAGGTAGATTACACTTTGGTTTTAAAAGGTCATATTCAACTTGCAATGGCAAAATTCCCAGTGGGAACAAGGGGTTCGCAGCTCGATACCCTTGCCCGCATGGCAATGTGGAATCAAAATATCAATTATGGACATGGTACTGGACATGGTGTTGGTTGTTTCCTTAATGTTCACGAAGGGCCTATGCAAATTCGTCCTGATAACCATTTACCAATCGAAGCTGGTGAGGTACTTTCGAACGAACCCGGACTTTACCGTGCCGGCAAACATGGCATACGCATAGAAAACTTAGTTGCTTGCACCCTCGATACTGATAATGAGTTTGGAAAATTCCTTAAGTTCGAAACCCTTACCCTATGCCCCATTGATACTAAACCAATTAAGGTTGATATGCTACTTGAAGAGGAAAAAGAATGGTTAAACAGCTACCATAAAATGGTTTATGAGAGAATTTCCCCTTTCCTCAAAGGTGAAAGCAAAACATGGTTAAAAGAAAAAACAAAAAAGATCTAAGAATTTAATGGAAAGTATACGCAATATCTACCGCATTGGCTATGGGCCATCAAGTAGCCACACAATGGGTCCAAGAACTGCCGCAGAAACATTTTTAAGTCGTTATTCCGAAGCCGCAAGTTTTCAAGCAACTTTATTTGGAAGCCTTGCTGCAACTGGGAAAGGACACTTAACTGATAAAGCCATAAATGAAGTTTTTAGCGGTAGACAGCTAAAGATTATTTGGAAACCTGAAATCTTCCTTCCTCGTCATCCCAATGGGATGACGTTCGAAGCCTTTGATGAAAATGCTAACAAAATAGGCGAATGGACTGCTTATAGTATTGGCGGCGGAGCCGTGGTTGATGACAATACAAAAACCGAAAGCGCTGAAGTTTACCCATTCACTACTCTAAACGAAATTATGAAATGGTGCAACAAGCACGGACGTTCATACTGGGAATTCGTTCAGGAGTTTGAGGATGAGAGCATCATGGACTATATGAATGAGGTTTGGAAGGTGATGAAAGAGGCTATCTCCCGTGGATTAGAGAACGAGGGTGTTCTTCCTGGTTCGTTGAACCTTCCTCGTAAAGCATCAAGCTATAATGTACGTGCTGCAAGTTTTACGGGAACTCTTCGTAAAAGAGCACTCCTGTTCTCTTATGCCTTGGCCGTGAGTGAAGAAAATGCTGCCGGTGGTAAAATTGTAACCGCTCCTACTTGTGGATCGTGCGGAGTTCTCCCTGCTGTACTATACTATCAAAACACAGAACACAATCATAGCGAGACTAAAATACTTAGAGCCCTAGCAACTGCTGGACTTATTGGAAACGTTGTTAAAAAGAATGCCTCAATTTCTGGAGCAGAGGTAGGTTGTCAGGGCGAGGTAGGCGTTGCTTGTGCAATGGCCTCGGCTGCTACCACACAACTCTTTGGAGGAACAATATTCCAAATAGAGTACTCGGCAGAAATGGGTCTTGAACATCACCTCGGTTTAACCTGCGACCCCGTTTGCGGTTTGGTGCAAATTCCTTGTATCGAACGCAATGCCTTTGCTGCAGGTCGTGCTCTTAACCATCATGTTTTTGCAATTCTTTCCGATGGGAGACACCGCATCAGCTTCGACAAGGTGGTTGAAACCATGAAGCGTACCGGGAAAGATTTACCAAGTCTCTACCGCGAAACATCAATGGGTGGACTAGCAATATTCGATGGTCAAGTAGATGAGTAGCTTAGAATAAAGTGAAAAATGAAAAATGAAAAGAGAAGAATGAAAAGTAATAAATGGCAAGTAGTAAGTTGAAAAACAACTATTACAAATTGTTAAAGGCATTTAAGTATTTATCAATATATTCCTGTTTTCGCTTTAGGCGGTATTGCATCACAAATCGAGGATGATCAAGAGGAACAATCTTTCCGAAAAAATTGTACTTATCGTTTAGTGAATTAAGAAAAACAAAGTTTTTGCCAGTACCAAAACAAAAGCAGGTATCGCGTTTAATGGGAAATTCGAGCTGTTTCTCAATACATTTTATGACAAAGCCGCTTACGGCTTGGGTAAGTTCTTTACTATCGTAATAGTTATAGTTAACCTCCTTGCCAGTTTTACCTATTGCTGTAAAACCAAGAGGGCAAACAGAATTAATGTAAAAATTGGAATAGAATTTTTCTGCGCCACCATAAGCATCAATAACATCATATACAAACACCGACGAGGTTTCGTGGGTTTCGAAGCCATCAATATTAATTTTACATTTCTCTCTCATCCGTTTTGTATCGGTAAAAGGAACGCCCGTAACACCTGCTCCAAATCGACCGGGATTAATACCTAATATCAAATGTCTTGATCGATTATCATTGTAGAATTTTCGGTAGAATTGTTCCGTGATATGATTGATGCTTGGATTATCTTTAAAAGGATTCATAATACCAACTCCCTTGGGAAGTTTTCCTGTAAAGTCGAGTTCTTGGTTAAATTGAAGAATAAAATCTGCGAATTTCATTTTAAGAAATAGATTTTTCAAGAGGTTTCTGCTTTACCCAAGCAGCTTGATAAAGAGGCTAACGACTCCTCTCCATCGGCCATAATGTAAAGCACATCACCCTTAAGGAGTCTGGTTGAACCATCGGAAATAAAGAATTTATTGTTTCGTTCAATTAGAGCAACGATAATACTATTGGGTAAGCCAAGCTCCACTATCGACTTTCCAACGCAATGAAACCCGGGCTCTATGGTTACAGTAGTATATAGTGATTTTGTTTTCCAAGCAAGTTCAATATCCAAAGTTGATTTCTTTTTAAGACTAACAGGAACTGTAAGCTTAAGCCACTTTGCTACAAGAGGTAAACTTGTTCCTTGTATTAGTACTGAAGTAACCGAAATAAAAAAAACAAGATTGAAAATCTCATTCGCTTTTCCAACGCCAGCAGTCAACGGGTATGTTGCAAGGATAATTGGAACTGCTCCACGTAATCCAACCCATGAGATGAATAGTTTTTTTCGAAAATCTAATCCAAATCCAATTAAGGAGATAAAAATACTTAATGGCCGTGCTAAAAAAATTAAAATAAGTGAAATTAGAAGGCCAATGCCAATCTGAGGTACAATTTGTTTTGGAAAAACAAGTAGCCCGAGGGTAACAAACATTATAATCTGCATCATCCATGCTTGTCCATCAAAATGTTTGGTTAAACTTTTCTTATGAATAAAATCCCTATTACCAAGCACGCAGGCTGAAATGTAAATAGCAAGGAAAGGGTTTCCACCTATAAAATCGGAGAAAGCATAAACAAAAAGGGCTAAAGTAATTAGCAGGACAGAGTATAACCCTTCGAACTCCAGCTTTATCCAGTTAATTATTCGGTGCATGGCTATTCCCATCAAATATCCGATGGTAGCACCAATAATCATTTGCTTAAAAAACATTGGAATTAGGCTTACATACGAAGCATCCTTATTCGATAATAGATAGGTAAAAACAATGGTTAGGAAGTATGCCATTGGATCGTTACTACCACTTTCGAACTCCAGTAATGGTCGCAGATTCCCTTTTAACCCGATACTTTTCGATCGAAGGATGGAAAATACCGCTGCGGCATCAGTCGACGATACAATTGCTCCTAGCAGCAAACCCTCAAGAATTGAAAGGCCTGCTATAAGACTAGCAATTAATCCTATTGTTATGCAGGTAATAATAACCCCAAGTGTGGAAAGAAGTAGCCCTTGCCTTATAACCGGTTTAATATCTGCCAACCTGGTTTCAAGACCACCCGAGAAAAGGATAAAACTTAATGCAACACCACCTATAAATTTTGCAATCTTAGGATCATCAAAATAAATACCACCAAGTCCCTCCGATCCAGCCAACATCCCTACGGCTAAAAAGAGCAAGAGAGTAGGAACACCATACTTAGTTGTTCGGCTAGCTAATAAACTGATAAATAGAAGAATAGATCCAATAAGTAAAATATTATCAGCAGTAATACTCATCGAAAACCTTATTTATTTCAAAAATACGAAATAAACCCTCAGGCATAACTGATGAATAAAGATATTTTAAGCAAAATACCCAAAGTTGGATTAAAAAAATGTTTTGTTCAGAGATTTATTTAGGAATGTATGAGTTGAATTTACTATTTCTGTTTCTTTAAATTCTTCTCGGCTATCTTAAGTTTCTCCTTCGCTCGTTTTTTAAGTTCTTGGGCACCTTTGAGCTTTGTCTGCCCTCGGGATAATAGCCTCTTTCCATCATTCAGCAATTTATTGCTCTCCTTAAGATTATCTTTCAGCTCTTTAAGCTCATTCTTGTAGTTTGTTTTAAGCTCGGCCAGCGAATTTTTTGCCTCAGCTCTTGCTTCTTTATCTTTTGAGGCTTGTTGCTTTTTTAACTTACCAGTGTTTTTATTGTAGGTTTTGGTAAGCGATTTAATATCCTTATTTAAACGCTTAACACCTTTACTCCCATCTTTAATATTTTGCTTAGCATCACGAATCATCAGCTTTGCCTGCTCAATTTTTTGTTCGGCTTGCTCAACTTTGGCAACAGCAGAGTCATATTTTGTTTGATAATCAGGGGGTGGAGCCAATCTCGATGCTACAAGTTGATTTGAAATACCTACAAAGAATAATGTGATAAGCAGGTAACGTAGTAGGCAGCATTTTTTCATAAAATCAGACTTAAATGGAAAAACAATAATTCTTACCTTCTGAACTCTTTAGATTCTATACTTTGCCAATTTGGTATAAAGATAGCAATAATTAACACTTAAGCATCAGAATGCAGCAATTCTGTGATAAGTTACTCAAAAAAAACCAATCTCAAAATGTTGTAACAATTCTCTAAACTACTTTGTTGCAGTAATTTCCATTTAACCTTCTATAATTTGCGTGCAATTTAGAAACAAGTTATCTTTATTGGAGTTGTAAAACTATAGTGGTATAATAACTTTTTATCATTTTTTCTAAAAATAGTATTTAACATGCCCTTCCGCTTTAAATTTCAATACATACCCCTTTTACTAATTGGACTTCTCATCACAACTAAATCGTATTGCACCAACATTGATTCGCTTAAATCCCTGATTTCAAAAAATAACGATACAACAAAGATTAACCTTCTCAATAATATTTCAAGAGAATACTATAACGCCTCAAACTACGATAGCGCTATTAAGTATGCAAACCTCGCACTAAAAATCTCGGAGAAAGAAAAGTATATAAAAGGGCAAAGTATTGCTTACGAAAACCTAGCAGAGGTTTATTACGATCTTGAAATATTCGAGAAATCAATTGAAAACTATACCAAGAGTATTGAGGCTAAACAAATTATTTGGGACAGAAAAGGCGAAGCCTACTGTTTACACGTTATTGGCATGCTATACCGTAAGATGAATAACAACGATAAAGCCATTGATTACGAATTTAGAAGCCTTAAAATTGCTGAGGAGATAAACGATAAGCTTAGGATTGCCTACGTTTCGAATGGAATCGCCTTGATTTACCAATCGCTAAAACAGTTCAATAAGTCACTTCAGTACTACCAAAGGTTTCTGGATATTTGTCTCGAACTCAACGATTGCGCCGATGTTGCCGATGCTTACAATAACATAGGGACTGTTTATATTGAGATGAAAGTACGCGATAAAGCCCTATTTTACTATAAAAAATCACTTCAAATTTATATTAGTACCAACTACCGAAAGGGGTTGGCACGATCGTACAGCAACATTGGAAATATATTCTTGCTTCAAGGAAAACTCGACTCAGCTATAATTTATCAGGATAAAGGTCTCCATATTGAGTTTGAATCGAATAATCGTGAGGGGATTGCTTACTCCTACTCCAACATAGCCGATATCCATTTCACAAAACGCAATTTCGACAGCGCAATAATATATAAAAAGCGAGCGTTGGATTACACCCTCGAAAACGATCTTCGAGAGGGCGTTTACGATGACCTAACCCGATGCTATATTCTTAAAAGCGACTCTGCAAATGCGATGAAATCGCACAAGCTTAGCCTAGCTTTTAAGGATTCGATCTACAACCGCGAAACGAAAAATATTATTGCCGAGTTACAAACCAAGTACGAAACCGATAAGAAAGAAAAAGAGATTCAAATACTTACTAAAGAGAACGAGGTAAAAACCCTACGTTTAAAATCAAACCAGATTCTGCTCTACTCAATCTCAGGAATTCTCATTTTAATAGTTTCGTTGGTGTTTGTTATACTTCGTGCTTACAGGACTAAAAACAAGGCCAATTTACTTCTGGTGCAAAAAAACAATGAAATTCTTAACCAAAAGGAGGAGATTGAAGCCCAACGCGATGAAATTGAGATTCAGCGCGACACCCTTGCAAAGCAAAAGAAGAATATAACCGATAGCATTCTCTACGCACAAAGAATTCAGCAAGCTGTTTTGCCAACCCCCGAGGTGCTCAAGATGGCTTTACCCGAGCATTTTGTGCTATTCAAACCTCGCGATATTGTCTCGGGCGATTTCTACTGGTTAAAAAGGATTAACAACCTTGTAGTTTTTGCCGTTGCCGATTGCACTGGGCATGGCGTTCCCGGAGCATTTATGAGCATGCTAGGGGTTTCCTTCTTAAATGAAATTGTAAACGATAAGGGTGTAAATTCCGCAGGGGAAGTGCTAAGCCGCATGCGCGAAATGGTAAAATCATCGTTGCACCAACGAGGAGTCATTGGCGAGCAGAAGGATGGAATGGATATGGCCCTTTGCGTACTGAACATGGAAACACTACAATTGCAATACGCTGGAGCACACAACCCACTATTTATAATACGAAAAGGAATAAACCTACACGATTACAAGTCCATTGCCGATATAAAGAGCTTTGAAAGCGAAACCCATACCCTATTTGAGATTAAGGCAAACCGCCAATCGGTTTCGTTTAACCAGAAAGAGGTAGAATTTACCACCCACGAAATCCAGCTAAAGCAGGGCGACTCCTTTTACATGTTCTCCGACGGTATAATTGACCAGCTTGGAGGAGAAGCCAATGAAAAGTATAGGGTACAACGCTTTAAAAAGCTACTTCTGGATTCTGTAGAAAAAACCATGGACGAGCAGAAGCAAATCCTTGAAAACACCCATGAACTCTGGCGAAAAAACATAGAGCAGATTGATGATATTCTAGTGTTTGGAGTACGCGTTTAGTTGAGAGTTGTTGGTTGTTAGTAGACAGCAGACAGTAGATCGCTATTCTCTTTTTTACATTCCTCTTTTCATCATTGCTTTTGCTCATTTAGTCCCTATATTTTTGGTTTTGAGGTAACAATTTATTGCCTTTCCTAATTAAACAGTTAAAATTGATTCTTTTAGTTTAAATACTATTTGTATTCTACACTTTGGAAAACTGAAACTATGAGTAAGTTTCTATAATCTAAAAATGAATAAAATGTTGAATAATCAGCCTAGTTTAATAAATCAAAAACGTCTTGTAAAATTATTTAAAGATATTAAAAGACTAAAAAGTGATGAAACTCGATTTTGCTTTTTAATTGGTGCAGGAGCATCAAAAAGTTCTGAAATACCAACAGGTTGGGAACTTTCAAAAGAATGGTATAAAGACTTAAAAGATGATTTAGATTCTGAAGAGTTAAAGAATTGGGAAGAGAAAATCGAATTTGATGAAAAAAATATAGGTGCATATTATCCTTATTTATATAAAAAAAGATACGAAGCCTCACCTCAGGTAGGTTATGAAGAGTTTAAAAAATTAATGGAAAACGTTGTTCCAAATATTGGTTATGTAATCCTATCTCAAATACTTACTACAGAAAAGCATAATTTTGTAATTACAACAAATTTTGATTATTTAATAGAGGATTCTGTAAGAATGTACACCTCTAAAAAACCATTCTCGGCAGGCCATGAAACACTAGCTGAATTCATTTCATCGCAAACAGAAAGACCTACAATTATTAAAGTTCATAGAGACCTGTTCTTGCATCCTTTTAATGATGAAAATGAAACTCAAAAACTCAAAGATGAATGGAAAAAAGCGCTAACCCCTATATTGAGGAACTTCAACTTACTTGTAATAGGATATGGAGGCAATGATGGCAGTCTTATGGATTATTTAAGTAGTATTGAAGCCCAAAATAGAAAAGCTTTATACTGGTGTATAAGAAACGAAAATGAACTAAATAATAAAATCAACAAACTATTAGAAGGAAAAGACTTTATTGCTAAAATAAATGGTTTTGATGAATTAATGATTTCATTGAATGATGCATTAGGATATAAAGTTTTTGAAAGTCTGGATGAGCCTGAAAAACATCCTTTTGTTTTGGCAGCAAAAAATAGAATAACAGATTTAAATGGGAAATTAAAAACTTTACTCGATAAAATATCAAAATACAAAAATGAGATTACAGAAGGAACAAAAGAAATATTTACAGGTGCAATGAAATATGTCTATGATGCTTATACAGAAAAGGATGAAAATAAAAGTAATGAAATATTTCAAAAAGGAATTGCAGAATACCCAAAAGACCATATGCTTTTGGGTTACTATGCATCTTTTCTTGCAGATATTCGTAAAGACTACGATAAAGCAGAAGAGTATTACAAAAAAACTATTGAGTTAAAACCTGATGATGCTGATTTTATTGGGAACTATGCTTTATTCCTTTCTGATATTCGTAAGGATTATGATAAAGCAGAAAAGTATTACAAAATAGCAATTGGGTTGAAACCTGATGATGCTGATTTTATTGGGAACTATGCTAATTTCCTTAAAAAAATTCGTAAAGACTATGATAAAGCAGAAGAATATTACAAAAGAGCTATTGGGTTGAAACCTGATGATGCTGATTTTATTGGGAACTATGCTAATTTCCTTTCTGATACTCACAAAGATTATAATAAAGCCGAAGAATATTATAAAAAAGCTATTGGGCTTGACCCAAGTAGTGCTAATAAAATTAGTAACTATGCAAATTTCCTTACAAATATTCGTAAAAACTTTAATGAAGCCGAAGAATATCACAAGAAAGCAATTGGGCTTAAACCTGATGATGCTAATTTTATTGGAAACTATGCTCATTATTTGATAATATCTAAAAGAGATTTCATAAATGCTGAAAAATATTTAGATAAAGCATTTAAACTTGTCGGTATAAATGAACTTAACCTTTTATCAGAGTTATGGTTTTATAGATATGCTCACTATAAGAAATGGTTTGAAAAAGGGGAAAAAGAATTGGAAAAGCTAACTTCAACAGGTGCTAAATCGTTTGGTTGGGATATGGAGTCTCATATTGAAATCTCAAAAAGTAATAATCATCCTAATATTAAAAAACTTCAAGAATTTTCAGACCTAATTACAAAATAATATTTGAGTAAGGAATTTATTGTACTTCACTTCCCTCGTTGGGCTGAGGCTCCTGCTTCTGTCTAGCTATCTAAGAAGGCTGTGCCTATAACTTTTCAGTAACATTCAATAACAGATGCTTCGCTTACGCTCAGCATGACAGGGTAATAAAAACACAAAAGCCTCAGATTTCTCTGAGGCTTTTTGCGGTCCGGACGGAACGCCCGAAAAATCAATATATAAAATTGATTATCAATTATATAATAAATATTTTGACGAATGAAGTAGAAATATGGTAGAATTTCAAAAAATAAATTTTTTAACTATTCTTTAATAAATTTCGGTTTGATTTGCAGTGGCAGTTACCTCTGTCGAACTATTCCATAATAAAACTAGTTTAAAAGTAGCAAAAAAACGTTTAAAGCATCAACCCTCAGTAAATCTAACTAAATGCTGGTGTTTCGTTCATTATATTTCAGCACTTTTCATCTCTCCAGATATTTTTAAAGTTATTGTCTCATTGTTCTTTTTCTCTCTAGAACTCAAATCAATTAAATTAAAGGCTCTGTATCCTTCATTGTTTTTATTTAAGTCTAATGCAGTTGGGTGGATAAAAGGAATTGCTTTTAATTTAGTGTTCAATCTTTCTTTAAAACTATAAGGTAAGTATACTTGAAATGTAAAACTCTTGTAAGAAAGAAATAGTATTGTATGAGGAACGTTTTTTTCACATTCTTCTTTTCTTACTAGTAAAGCACAAAAAATATCTTTCAATTGGATTGAATACGGATAAGTTGAAAATAACAAATAAGGTTTCATGTTAGACTGCATATTTTTATCCATCAACCATCTAATTGTACCCTTATAATCAGTTAAATAGTCCTCTGGGATAATACTTAATCCTATTTTAATCAAACATCTATAAATATATTCGGGTATGTAGGTTGGTATTTTAATAGTTAAATCAAAACTATTATTGTTTTCTGCTAATAAAATCGAATCAGGTACTCCTGTAATTATAATTTTATCGGGATTATTCTTTATTATAGGATTTCCTTTCAAATTATATTTTGGTATTTTGTTTTTCTTAACTCTTGTTCCAGATAAGGTATTATGTGGTAACATAAAGTTAGCCATCTCGTTTTCGAATAAGCAGAAATAATCTTTATTACATGCATCACATTCAAATTTTGAAAATAGTTTTTTATTTCCCATAAATTCTGGGATAGTGTGTGATTCATGCTCAAACCTTACATCAGGATATGATTTTCCACAAAATCTACATTTGTTCGGAGTTGAATCAGTAAGAAATGTTTTTTCATAATCTTGATTTATTCTTAAGGAAACACCAATATCATAGTCTTTTAAGATTTCCTCACAATCTTTCAATACATTTTCGTTTAATGGATAGTCAGAATTTATCATCACAATACTTGATTTATTTACAAGAACTTAAAAAATAATCTAAAGCATTATAAGCAGGAACTGTAAATTCATACATTGGTAGATTGTGGTTTCTATTCTCTTTATAATCATAGCCTAATTTTTTATTATAGTACCTTTCCACTTGGTTAATTGCTTTAAAAAGTTCATTAATGCTATCTTTCTTTACTTTTATCATTAACTCGCTCGAAGTTGTATAGTTGTTGATTAGTTTAATAGCAGCTTTAGCAATTAATCTAGTTTCATTGGCAATATAGCCAGTATCACCATGCTTACCTTTCGTTTCCATTTGTTTCAAAAGGTTCTTTAATTTATTTACAATTTCTTGATTATTAATAACTTATATTTCAAATTAATACAATCAAAGTTATCTTAATCAACTTTGAAACAAAAGATAAACGAAAAGAACTTATTAACCTAAAACCACAAATCTTAAACGGGTGAATCAAGTCAAATCAATCTAATTCATTTTAAATCATATTATTAGTTAACTGATTCACTACTATATCAAATCTATTAATCTTTGATTCATTTTAAAACAGTTACTTTTTAAATTGAATCGAATACATTTAATTTTGGAAGGTTTGTCTCTAAATTCAAGGTTTGTTATATGTCAAAACCTACCTAACTATCAATAGAAATTATTTGAAATTTTATTTTGCTAAAAAAGGATATATATTTGCAGTGGTTTGGGATGCGTCCCGAACCTCCCAAAAACAGGTTTTTACTTCGGTAATACCTGTTTTTGCTTTTAATTACATTCACTCTAAAAAGGTTGTATATTTGCTTTGTAGGGGTTGCATACCCGGACACCCAAAAGCAGGTTTTCACTTCGGTAAAACCTGCTTTTGCTTTGATACCCCAGACAATCAAAGTAATTCTTATAAGCACTACTATAAGAATCTATTTTACTTCTTTATGATTATTCTATATATCAGTTGACACTTTTAAACTTTTTTTAATCCAGGAACCACTAAGACAAGTACCAATAAAAGTGCTAATGATGATATGCACTATACATTGGCTAAAACACAAACCTGTGTCCTTTTTTTTGTAAAAGGCTCTAAATACCTTCGATTTGTTAATGATTTATTTTTTGTCCTTTAGAAAAAGTGAGGTTAGTACAATCTTTGAATCAATTTTGATGAAATAGGTTGATTAGATTAAAATTACTCAGGAAGTGAAAAGAAAGTTAAAGAAGAAACTAAAAAAGTACTTTCTTATTTATGTATTTTATCCATTAGTTGTTTGTGTAATCGAACACATTCTATTTAAGTATTTTCTTTAACTATTATTGATTTCATTTGCGTACTATTAAAAATAAGATATTCCTGGCATTCTATTGAAATCTTCCATCACAACTATAGTAAATGTATAATTTTCGCCAAATTCTATATCATCCGCATAATTACCAATTAGTATACATGGGTAATTATCAATTAATTTAGTTATTTCTGCTTTATGTTCTTTGCCAAAAAAATCTATTGCTTTTTGTAAGTCTAACTCATCCTTTAATAAAACCTTTTCCATGTTAATTTAAATTAATTACACTCTAAATTTCTGTTATTTTTGCTCTTTTTTATACCTATTTTCTACCCAAAAATTTAATTCATTGATTTTCAACATATATTTCTAGTCCTATAAAGACTATTTTCATTTTTTTATTCCAGTTCCTTGAATGTTCTTATTGTAATCATTCCACTCTTTTACGGCCTGCTTTTTTGATTTTTTTCTTTTAATAAAATCCTTTTCACTTAATAACCCTTGCTGTTTGTCATTCAATACCTCGGAAACAAGCAACTCTTTATATAAATTCTGAATAAAATTGCAGTCCCTATACTCTATTCTATATTTTTCTGAGCATTCCTTTATGTTTTTACCGCTTAAATAGCACTTAAATACTTCTATCCTATCTTTGTCCTTATTAACCTCAAAAAAGCCCCTTTCATTAGCAATACTCATTAAATATAGCTTAGTTTTAATGGTGTCTTTGGGGTTAAACCTTTTTTCAACCTCAAAATAACATCTAATAGATTCAACTAACTTACTTGAATCAACTCTTACTATTTCACTATCCTTATAAAAACGCTTATATCCTAAGTTCTCTACATTTAAATTAACCTTATTTTCATCTTTATAGACAATATGTCCATTCTTAAGTGTTTCCTCTTTAAATACCTTTAAAATCATTTTAGGGACATTGATATATCTATTTTCGACAAAAATTAAATTTTTAGCATTTAACTTGATAAAATCATTCTTTTCAATGCTAAAGACTTTCCCAAAATCATTAATGTAAAGGAAACTAAAGCCCGGAATTACCTTAAAACCTTTTTGCTTTAGTTGCTTTATTCTTTCACTTCTAATAGTTCTATTCATTGTCCTGGTATTAATTTAGTTTACCCTCTTTAGCCTGCTTAATATACCTCCAAACAGTAATACTACTAATTTTTAACATCTTTGCTATTTCCTTATAACTATAACCCGCTTCGCTTAATTCTAAGGCTCTTATTTTACTCTTTTGGGGCTGTTTTAGATCAGTCCACCTCTCTGAATTCTGCCATTTTTCTAAAGTGCGAACAGAGCAACCATCTAATAACTTACTTATTTCGTGAAGATTTAACCCCATTATGTAATATTTTCGGGCTTTTTCTCGATCCTCCGCAGTATATTTATTACGGGTTAATACAACCTTTTTTGTTTTTTGGGATTCTACACCTTCCATAACGTTAGGGTATTAATGATGTTAATCGGTAAATAATTAAACTAAATATGAATTGTATTAAACTTTTCAATGGGTATATAATAAAGGTATAAATTGAAGTTATTTGAAACAGATAGCCCCTTTTAATTTTTAGCTTAAATTTTCGTTTGCATTGGTGATATATTAACATTTTTCGTTTCTTTATTATTCTTTTTTGCCTTGTTTACTGCTTTTGAATACCCTTAACTATATTTTACTCATGTATTTTGGGTATTTTTTGAAACTGACCTTAAATATTCTTTCATTTCACTTTAACTTCTTTAATTTTCGACAAAATTTACTTTTCGACATAGTTTCTCTTTGATTTATGTATTATTAGTTTCAAATAACTTCAATTTATACCTTCAAATTCTTTCAGCATTTTTTTTGCGTTAATACTTAGGTAACTGTCATATGTTCTTTGGCTAATGCAAAACCTGTCCTTTATAAAATTATTGAAAATATACTTTTGAGAGACTCCCTTTTTTTTATATTCAAGTGTAATGTTTTGAATTTCGACTATTTTTTTTAATAAGTTTCTTTTGTTGTATGCCATTCATTAAACTTTTAACAGTTTGCTTCAATAACATTACTTTTAAAATTACTTACTCGGAAGTTGAAAACTAGTTTCCTTGATCCTTTCTGGTACTTAATACCCTCCATTTAGTTCTATTTTTTTTACCATAAATAGCCACTAAAATTTTAATTTCTTACAAGTTTTTGACTTACAACTTCTTACATTTCTTCAAAAAACAGCCCAAAAGGGCATAGTAAAAATTTACTGTATGTTATTATATATCAGTTTTTTAGCAGGTTTTCTGCTAATTTTAGTTTTTTTCTAAACTCTTTTTCTTCATTGCTCTGAACAAACCTTGAATTTTGTTTAAAATCATTCCAATCATTTGATATAAAACTCTTTATAGTTCTCAGTTGTTTTCTTGATAACTCACCTCTTTTATATCTTTCAATTTCCTGATTTAAAACCTCGGTAATACCATGTTTATATATATTCTGAGCAATGTTTATTTTAATTTGGCTGGTTCCCTTTGGAACAATAATCGTTTTTTCAAACTTTATAGTCCTCCAATCTGAAAAAAAACGATTTGTTAACCGTGCCACTTTGGGCGGGTTCAATAATTTTTCTAATGTTAAACTTTCGACCCTCCTATATGATGTTTCTATTCTTAATATATTGCCTATTAAATGAGGGCTCTCGGGGTCAATCTCTTTATTATTATCAAGTATTTCGAATATTTTGTCATAAACCTTATAAACAACCCTATTATCTTTATGCTTTCTTGTTGTAAACTGTCGTTTGGGCTTAAAGTTGCTGCTTTCCATGAAATCCTTATCAAGTTTTAAGCGACCTATGGATTGCATTTTTCGCATATATTCTCTTGGGTCTCTATCCACATATAAATTAGCACCAATTTCAAAGTAGTTAACCAGGGCCATGTATAAATTAATCCCTATGACTGAAGAAAGGTAATTGATAGTTTGCCTTGCCATTGTCATAGTGAATTCGTTATGATTTAGCAATAAGCCAATTTTCCGCTTATTGTATATTTTATGAGGGTTAAAATCAATGTTTAGTGAAAGGGTGTCAAGTTCAACCCTTATAGTATATCCTATTTGCTCATTTCTTCTATTGTGTGTATTATCAAATATAATTTTAGGAGTTCTATCACTATTTGAATTACACGGATTCCCAATAATATTCTTATCTAAGTTGTTGAACTTAATAATTCTTTCCAGTTCATCACTTGTTATTACCAATCTTATTTTAACTAGATCAATCATTTAATAATTAAATAAACACAGGGTAACATATACTCACTTCTAAGTACTGAAAAACGGCTGCTTATTACCGCTGTTACCCTATGCTTTTACCTTAATTAATTCAAACAAATTTTTAAAAACAATTAATGTATTCAATATTAGGAATATACCCATTTTCACCCTTAATAATATAAGGTAGTTTTAAAAGAGGGTTATCCAAGTCTTGCGACAATTCCAAACCTTTTATTTCTGCAACTTTTTCAATTTCATTAATCGAATTGATAAGCCCTTTGATTTGATTTAGAACTAATACTTGATCCTTTCCAGTTGCATAGCTAGTACAATCCTCTTTAATCAATGAATTATAATTGCTGACAAAGCAAACATTACCTTCTTTGTTAACAACTAAATACTTTTTAATGAGGTGTTCGAACTGAATTATGTTTGTTGCTTCTTTAACGGCTGTTAATATATCGGCTAAGTCTGCTTTAATCTTAACCAAATCAACCAATTTTTTACCATCAAGTTCAACCCCTGCTATTTCGATAGCAGGCGCATTGCTTACAATCAATTCTTTTAGCCATTTATCAATTACCTCATTTGATGGGCTTTTAAAGTATTGCTTAACAACATTTATTAAATCATTAATGCAATATTTTTCAACAGGCTGTAATTTTAGTTGTTTAACAATATTGTTAAACCTATCCCTTGCATTCCTTAAATCAAGAGTTTTTTCGCGTATCGACTCATTGTCTATTCTAATTACTTCTTTTGTCATAGTTTATAATTATTGGTTAATCTTTGTAAGGCATTCTAATTTGGTACTGTTTGCTAGTTGGTTTTCTCATAGTAGTTTGTTTGCTACCATATACAAACAAGCAGAAATCTAACTTTGTATCAGTAAAATCAATTCCATGATAGATATTTCTAAGTATTTTAATTGTTTCTTGCTTATTTACCCCTGTATCTAGATAGCATATGAAATCATTTAGTTGTGCTATTGTTATGGTTCGCTTTTCTTTTAATAGGGCAACGCCCATTCTTTTACCGTTTAAATCAATTATATACTGATTTCCAACAACATACCTAGAAGGGTTATGTACTCTTAAAGTTGTAAATGCATTACCTGCAAGTTTATTATTCCAATTTGCTGAAAACCTTATAGTATCCATAGATTTAGAGTTTTGGAGCAAAACCGTACTTTATCATATATAGGCTTATGTAAATGGCTCTATCATTCTTTTTAATGGCTCTTATTTCGTCTCCAGTGTAATCATCCCATAGTTTCAACCGTTGTTGTGATGTACTTGAATTCTTTTGGATAGAATTTTCACTGTTTGCCAAAGCAATTTTAGACGATTCGCTCAACTCTGGTATCTCAAAAGAAAAGCCACTAATCATTTTTATTTTTGCCATTGCTTTAAAATTTAATTCTAATCGTCGAAAGGGTATTCAAGTTTTACTGGTCTATCATTAATTGCGTCAATAATATACCATTGCATAGATTGTTCACCTTCAACAGCATCAATTTTAAAACCTGTTACAACCAATTGGTTTATATTAAATGCTGATAGCAGCTTATTTACAACCATAAGCCCTCCTCTTCTTAGTAACAACCTATTCAAAATTTGAACCTGGCTATATGGGTAATCATCATTGTCCTCATTAATAAAAACGCCTTTTATCGTTATTTGATAATTATCCATTGCTTGATCTTCAACAACTGGGTGTGTACCTGTAACGACTGTTTTTATTACCTCTTTACGCCCTGATACTGATATTAACGGGTCAATTGGAAACGTGTAATTGACTATCGTTAGAGGCATCATAAAGTATTGCCCTTTTAAATCACTTATTCTTGCATTTTTACTAGTTAAATCGTTTCCATCCCAAGCAATTATTTGCTTTCCTTTTTCACCGCCTATAAATCTATCATCATAAGTGCCTTTATCGCTTCCCGTTTTTAAAGGCGTTACTTTTCCTATTGGGGTTCCAACGTGTCCAAACAACTGCCTATAAAGTCCTAGAATATCCCAGGTATAGTAAAAGTTATGGTTTGTTTCAATCATATTATTAAGTACAAAATCGTTTATTATACTTTACTTTTTTTTTCTGTATCTTTGCATTGTCCATTCTGTATGTACCATATAGGATAGGATAAAAAGGTTTAGAGATCCCTCATGGCGTTGAGGGGTCTCTTTTTTAGCGAAGTGAGTATTAATGTGAGAGCACACTTCACTAATCTAGGTGTGTATGCACCTAACAAACCTTGGTAGTTATATAATTCCATTATTTACAAGGTTTTCAACATCCCCCCTTCTTACTAGGTTTTTAGAATACTTCTTTTGTCCTATTCTCGAAGGTGTAATTATCCCCTCCCTTACATATCGGTCGTAAGTTGTACGACCTATTTTCAACATGCTACAAACCTCCTTAGGTGTAAGCATTTCCTTTTGATTTCTCGAAACCAACTCGCCAACCTGCTGACTTAGGTTATTAATCATTGCTTTAGTTTCGTTCCATTCGTTTATTGGAATTGTAATAACTGCTACTTCGTTCATATATTGGTTTGTTTAAACTCCTTTTAAATCCCTTTTAATGGTTTATTCTTTTGAGTTGTTGTAGACTTTATTGTAATCCTTTACGCTTGGTAAGGTATTTTCAAGCAACCTAGTGAGCCAAAACACAGGGTTAGGGTCAGCATCCATAGGATTCATTTGAGGGTTCATAAACTGAATACCCATCAATATGCTTTGTTGGATATTGTTTAAATCTTCACCCGCTGTGTTAGTAGGGATTTCGATAATTATTTTTTCATTTGTTAATCGTACCATAACTAATTAAGATTTAAAGGTTTATTTATTACTTTTAAGTTAATTCTTATTAAAATAGACTAAGCTGCTTTTGTGTTTGGAAACCGTTATATATAATATTTCCCTTTCTTACCTCCCTTAAATACCTATTAATAGCGTTCTTTTGAAGTATCAATTCTTCTATTGAAGCACCATTAAAAGAGTAATTTGTTTCTGATGACTGCTTAGTTAATGCCTCAAGCCTATTGGTTGGTTTTACTTTTAAAAGCCTTGTAAAATCTGAAATACTATAATTTGGGTTTTGCTTTATACCCTCTCGAACAATAGCATTTATTTGGGCTGTTTCCTGGGCTATTAATCTTTTGCATTCCCTTAACATTAGCCTTTCTGATGAGTAACCCTTTTCTATTGCGGACCTTATTCGAGTTACCTGGCGTTTGTATATAAGCCTAATGTAAACAGGGTGTTCACCCTTTCCAATACTAGTATTTAGGTAATGATTTACAGTTAGCTTATAGTTTCTCATAGCTCAGAAATTAGGCTTTTTGAAGTGCATTTTCCCCGAATTTGCTAGGGTCTAGTATAATTCCACGCTCCCTCAATAACTCTTTGGTTGCTGCAATAACTTTTGGAGTGTCTTTGGTCTCTAAACCTCTAAACATTCTAGTTACCTCAGAATAAGAAACACTCGTTTTTTTTGCAATTTCTTGCTTGGCGTCTTTTGGTAAAATAGAAACCATCATTGTTAATTCGTTCATATTCTTATAATTACTTTATCATTTAATAAATTAACGATACAAATATACAAAAAGTTGGAATACATTATGCAACATTGTTGGAATATATTTTGCAACCTTTTATTAATAAAAAAAGCGATAATTTATATCGCTTTAATTATCAATATAATAACTACTTAAGTTCTACTAACTTTTTTAATTCATCAATAACCTTAATATATTCATCTTCTCTTTCTTCATTTGTGCCATGAAACCCATAATGGCATTTAATCACCTTCAATATTGATTCATATTTATTTTTATATAAAAAGTCAAAAACAGTCATTTCACTTAGCCTTAAATCCTTATTTGTATTTAATATAAGTTCGTTCCATAATGCATTTAATCCAATTATACAGTAATTATAATTTTCAGAAAACCTCTGTTCTATATCGCTTTCAGTAAAAGTTAATACTTCTCTAATATCGAAAAAACCTCTATTAACTAAGACACTAGGAATATCTCTATTAATGTTATCGCTTTCTTTTTCAAATAATATACTAAAATTTCTATTTAAAACATCCCACAATTTTTCAGTATACCTTTTAATGTTTTCAGATGTAAGTAATTCTAAATCTCCTTTTTGTTGAAGATATTCAACGACCCTCTCAATATCTTTTCTTTCGTTTTCATTAATATTCTGTACAAATAAATCTAATAGATCAGATTCTCTAAGGTATCCATCCCTAAATGGAAAATTACTTTTAAATCTATAGTTAGTTCTATTAACAATTACTTGTATATATAAAGGATACAATTCAACATTACCTTCTTTTCTAGGCGTAAGGCTTTTATTTAAATAATGCTTAACTGTAATTTTTCCCATATCGTTTGATTTTAAATTGTTTTAGTGTGTGAAGGTATTGCAAAAAAGACAAAAATGAAAGTAGCCAAAACTCAATAATAGCAAAAGCAGGCTTTACCAAAGTAAAAACCTGCTTTTGGGTTTGCCCGAGCACGCAGCCCCGACAGTGCAAATATACAACATTAAAGGGCGATTTTGCAAAAGCAGGTTTCTATTAACCCATTAACCCCAGTTAACCTTTTGTAATTCGCTTGTTAATGTAGGGTCAATTACCTTACTATATATTTGTGTTGTAGATAGTTTCTTGTGTCCTAGAATTTTCTGAATAATAACAATGGGCAATCCTTTGTAAAGCAAATAGGTTGCTTGTGTATGCCTAGCCATGTGAAAAGTAATTTGCTTTTTAATTTCTGCCAAATCTGCAATATCCTTTAAGCATCTATTAACATACTGATTTGTGAGATCATCGAAAATAAATTTTCTATCTTCTTTGATATACTGCTTTACTATTGCGCTGGGTTTATTGTTGAAAAGGGCAAAAAGCGGCAAACTTACAGGCTCTTTTACCTTTTGCATAGTGAATTTAAGCCATTCCTCGCCATTTATTGTAACAAAATAATCCTTACTTAAAGCGGTAACATCGGAGAACCTTAAGCCAGTATAGCAAGAAAACAAAAACATATCTCTTACTTTTTGCAAGTAGCTTTTATCCTTTGGTATAACTAAGTTTTCAATGCTGCTTATTTCCTCGGGTGTTAAGTAACCCCTATTAGTAGTTTGACTTTCAAGTTCAAACTTTTTAAAGGGGTAACTATTGGCGTCCATTAAATCCTTTTTGATAGCCAAATTCGTATACGTTCTAATGTTTCTAAAATACTTATTAATAGTATTTGTATGCAACTTCTTATTAATCAAGTATTTTTTAAACGAATCGAGTAAATTATAATTCAATTCATCGAATAGTATATCATTCTTAAACTCTTTAAGAACTTTTAGCGTTGTTTTATGGCCTGTGATTGTCGCTGATGCTTTAGAACTTTTCTTAATCTCATTGTCCATAAACTCGGTAAAAGAGTTTGTTACCTCTCCGTTTAAATGAAGATCAAAAACATCAAGGCTAAACGGTTTCCCTTTGTTTATTGTGTCCAGTTCAATATCGTTTAACCTAGCAACAAAATCCGAAATCTTCTTATTGAGTTTTAAGGCGTTTGGGTGATGACTCTTTACTTGCCTGTGTTTTTTGTCCCACTCATCGGGCTTAACATAAATTTTAGTAGAAAAATATTTCTTTTTCTTTCTTAAGTAAGCCTCAATTTGTATTAGGGCGGTTCCATCGGGTAGAACTTTCCCCTTCCGATTGTAAATCGGTTTGATTAGTACTTTGTCCATTGTTGTAAGATAAAAAGGTTACAACAAAATTATGTAAAAAAACATTTATGAACAAAAAATAGGGTAGAACATGGGTAGAAAATAGGCGGTTATTCTTGGTAAAAATATTTTTTTGAAAATTGTATAAAATACATGCTTTCAAGTCATTAAATGAAAAAAGGAGGTCGTTAAACCTCCTTTTTGCGGTCCGGACGGGACTCGAACCCGCGACCTCCGCCGTGACAGGGCGGCATTCTAACCAACTGAACTACCGAACCAAATATTTTTAGAACTTATATGTTTCTCTGTACTTGCCTTAGGGCGGCATTCTAACCCTGCCTACCGGCAGGCAGGCAACTGAACTACCGAACCGTTTTTCTAAAGTGATGCAAAAGTAATTTTTCCTTTTGAATTTTCAATAGGTCGACAAAAAAAATTTCACTTTAATTTAAAAAAAGTGAAGTGAACGCTTCCATAGTTTCGCTCATGGCTAAATTGTGGGCGATCCTCAAAGTTATATCTACCTGAATGTTCAAGTATTAAGCAACCATCGGGCTTTAATATGTCCTTCTCAAAAACCATGTCGGGAATTATTTCTATCCCCTCAAGGGCATATGGTGGATCGGCAAAAATTATATCGTATTTATAGTTACATGCCTTTATAAACTGAAATGCGTTACCCTTAATGGTATGAATTTGCTTCAAATTAAGCTCTCGAGCTACGTTTGAAATGAACTTTAGGTGGTTTAAATTTAATTCCACCAAATCAATTCTTTTTGCACCACGCGAAGCAAACTCGAAGCTAATACTACCTGTGCCAGAAAAAAGATCGAGCACCTCAATCTCCTCAAAGTCGTAAAGATTATTGATAATATTAAATAAACCCTCCTTCGCAAAATCGGTGGTTGGTCTTGCTTTAAAATTCTTGGGAGGGTTAAATACCTTCCCTTTATACATACCGCTTACTATTCGCATAGCGATAGATTAAATAGGTTCCAGAAAGTCTTTTTATGCTTTGCTATAGCGTAAGAGTAATTATGATTATCGGAACCGCTATCGAAGCTAAACTTCTTAAAATACCTGCCGGTTACATTCTCAAACTCATCCGAATTTGGGATTTCTCCATTCATAATAATCTCGAGATTATTGGGTTCAAATCCCATCAACTTGCATGTATTAATTAAATGGTAGGTAGAATCGTTGGTATCAAAATAGTTGAATGAGTTGCAATGATGCAATTGGTTGTTCTTTGCAATTGTATTGATAAAGAACTTTTCGCTAAAATGGGTAAACACAAATGTCTCGTCCTTTCCCATCTTTAAAAGTGAGCATTGAGCAATAGAAGGACCAGCGTGTCCTACAAATATGGTTTTAGGATGCTTCTTCAACCAGCTTGATGTCAAACTCGATGGTATTGCGTAGATAAGTGTTGCACCAATACTCTCAATCGTATTGAATCTAACCTCATACAAATCGGGAACTACATGAACTAAATCGAGGAGCTGTTTTGCTTTTTCAGGAACAAAGTAATCGTTTGGAACTATTGTAAATAAAGGTGATTCAAAAGATAGGTGAATTCGCTTGAAGTCTCGTGATAAGAAATCGTTCTCAAAAAGGGTTGTGCTAATCACTGTACTCCAGTCGTCGTTCACACTCATGGGTTTATCAAAAGGTGCTGTAATTAGAGCAATAACACAATTACGAACGCTATCTACCACACTTAACCGATAACCGTTCTCGATAAACTGAATCGAAAGGGTATACGATTCGCTACGAAATGTATCGAAGGTTTCGTCTACTATTTTGAGCTTTTCCATTATTCACTTTTTAAATTACCTGCAAACAAAGATAATGATAAAAATGAGAAGGTAGAATTCAGAAGCCAGTAGTCAGGAGTTAAAGAAGTTAAAGAAGTTAAAGAAGTAAAGAAGATAGAAGTCGGAATTAGCTAGTAAGAAAGTCAGGAGTTAGAAATCAGAATCAAAGAATAAAAAGCAACGGAAACTATTTACATTCTTGTCGCTTGCCACTTGTCGCTTAACGCTCATAACTTTCTTTGTTAATCACACCCTTTTAACTATAAACTATGGTTTAAAAGAACTAAGTTTGCTTCCGCAATTCAACCTATCGATGTTAAAGAATCGGCTAAAGGATATTATCATCACCAATATTGGGTTTAAGCCTACTCCCGGCCAGGAGAATGCAGCCGATTTACTATCGGAATTTGTTTCGAAACCTGGAAATAACGAGTGCTTTCTGCTTAAAGGCTATGCGGGAACCGGAAAAACATCATTGATTGCCAGCTATGTAAAAACTCTCTCATCGTTTAAAATTCCATTTGTACTTCTGGCACCAACAGGACGTGCAGCAAAGGTTTTATCGTCGTACTGCGGATTTCCTGCGTATACCATACATAAATGGATTTACCGCCAGAAAGGGATGAAGGATGGTGTTGGCAAATTCGATTTGAACATCAACCTGCTTAAAAATGCCATATTCATTGTTGATGAGGCATCGATGCTCTCAAACTCATCGTTTGAGGATAGCATTTTTGGAACCGGAAAACTTTTAAACGATTTAATAGAGTTCATTAACAGAGGAACCAATTGTAGACTAATGATTGTAGGCGATGTTGCCCAACTTCCGCCTGTTGGTCTTGATATTAGCCCTGCATTGGATGCAAGTGTTCTCGAAACCTTCGATTTGAAAGTTACACAGGCCGATCTTTACGAAGTAGTGCGTCAGGAAGAGGGTTCGGGAATTTTACACAATGCCACAATTTTAAGGGAAATGCTCGATTCCGATATCATTGAAATCCCCTCCTTTGAGATGCAGGGTTTCAAAGATATTCAAAGAATAGCGGGTGGAGATCTGATTGAAACATTAACCTATGAATATGAGAAGCATGGCCGAGAGGGAAATGTAGTCCTCTCCTACTCTAACAAACGAGCGAATAAGTATAATGAGGGCATTAGGAATCGAATTCTTTGGAAGGATACTGAGCTAACCGTTGGGGACTTCCTGATGGTAGTGCGAAACAGCTACTTTTGGGTGGAGGACAAGCCAGATATCGGGTTTATTGCCAACGGCGATATTGTTGAAGTTACTAAAATTGGGAAATACACTGAACTATACGGTTTCCGTTTCGCCGATGTTACTATCAAACTACTCGACTACCAAAATCAGGAGATTGATGTGAAGATAGTCCTGGATACCCTAACCATTGAAGGACCATCGATGACATCTGCTCAGAACAAAGAGCTGTACACAAAAATATCCGAAGATTATCAGCATATCAAAACAAAACCAGCACGGTTAAAAAAGGTAAAAGAGGATCAATGCTTCAATGCTATTCAGGTTAAGTTTGCTTACGCAGTTACCTGTCACAAGGCGCAAGGCGGACAATGGAAAAACGTGTTTGTTGATCAAGGTTTTTTTAAAGAGGATATGATTTCGAGAGAGTATTTACGATGGCTCTACACCGCCATAACCCGCGCAACGGACAAAGTTTACCTCGTTAATTTTGATGATAAGTTTTTTCAGTAATTTGGTTGTTCGTTGATGGTTGATTGTTGTTCGTTAAGAATAGGATTAGACCTTCTCTTCATTCTTCACTTTATCTCTTGACATTCTCTCCTCACTTCCGTAGCTTTACCTAATAAGTAAAACCTATGAGAAGGAAAACTGTAATTACTTTGGTTCTATTCTTAACGCTTTGCACATGCGGGCCAGATGTTAAGTTTACCGAACCACAACCCCAAAATATACCTAATCTAAATGCTATCCCCAAAGAGTACTATGGTCAGTATAAAAACCAAACGGATAGCACATATCTGCTAATTGAATCGGATAGGATAATTCAGGAATGGCGATCGACGGAGATAGTTGATAGGGATAGCTTAGAGAAGGAGATTAAAATGAAAATCAAACATGATACCACTGTTCAAATTATTGATAAACAAATCCTTGGAAAGACCGATAGAATAAACCTCTCGATAACCCTTATTAATGATAGTGCTAGGGTAAAAATAAGAGCAGCAGATATTCTTTTCACACTTTCGGATAGCCAGATAGTTAGAAACTATAAGAAATTCTGCTTTCTAAACTATAAAACAAAGGATGGATACTGGCTTGTAAAAACATTAAACCTAAAAGGTAATAAGCTTGATTTTTCTGATCTAATAGATCCCAAAGAGATTGATGAAATATCTGAAATAACAAAAATTACAACTGTAAAGGACACTTCAGGAAAAGTAATGGAATACCAACTAAGCCCAACCAAGCGCCAAATTCGAAGAATTTTACGGGAGAAAAAACTAGATAGTGATTATATAAAGCAGGAATAAAGTAATTCGTACTCTACTAAACGACTCAAAGCCAGCTACTGAGTCGTTTTTTTATTTTGATATCTACAACTAAGTATTAGTCGTCTTTCATTCAAAGTTCTATTGATAGCCCAATTGCTCTCAAATACTTTTGCTGTGCTAACCTTAAACCAATCATTATGCACAGCTTTTTTAGAAAAGTCACAATCGCTTTATTATTTCTTATCTCAACCTTAAGTCTTTATTCACAGAGTAGTTCGCCAATTCAGTTTGGTGCTGACCTTATGAGTCGCTACATCTGGAGAGGTGTTGATCTTGGCGGTAACAGCCCAAGCGTTCAACCATGGATTGAATACAACCTCTTTAGTAAGGATTCAGCAAGCACATTTACAGCAGGTGCTTGGAGTGCCTACACTTTATCTGAAACCTCTAACCAAGAGGTTGATCTTTACCTTAGCTATTCATATAAAATGGTAAGTTTTACATTGACTGATTACTTCTTTCCTGGATATTACAAAACCAAAGAGAGAAATCGGTACTTCAATTACGACAAGGATAGTACTTGTCACATTTTTGAGGGATCGATCAGCTTTAATGGAACAGAAAAAATCCCTTTCAGCTTACTTTTCGCTATGAGTTTCTATGGAAATGATGCTCACAGAATCAATAAAGATGGTAGCGTTGGCGATATTTTTATGACCAAGTACATTGAGTTAGGTTATAAAAAGAACATTAAAGGAGTAGATTTTAACGCCTTTTTAGGAGCAGCAATCGATAAGCCTAATAAAACAAGAGGCGAAGTTGGTTTTTATGGAAACAAAACTTCAGGCGTTATTAACCTTGGCATCAAAGCCTCAAAATCGATACAAATTAGCGATAAGTACTCGCTTCCGGTTCAGGCATCGTTAATCACAAATCCTGAAGCAGAAAACATATATCTAGTCTTTGGTATCTCATTCTAATCACTAATCCTAATAACAATGTTAAGTACAATTCTTTTACAAGCCTCAGTTCTCGAAACTGGTTCAACAGGGTTTATGCTACTTGCAACAAGCCTTGTTATGCTTATGACGCCAGCGTTAGCCATGTTCTATGGTGGTTTGGCATCCAAGCGCAACATTTTAGCAATTATGATCCAAAGCTTTGTATCCCTTGGTTGGACAACAGTTCTTTGGGTATTCTTTGGGTATTCACTTTGCTTTAGCGGTGGCGATGGAGGTATTATCGGAAATTTCGACAAAGCATTTCTTTCTGGCATTAGCATTGATACCCTTTGGTCGGGTAATGGAAAAATTCCAGAATTGGTATTCATTGCCTACCAAATGATGTTCGCAATCATTACACCTGCCCTTATTACTGGTGCATTTGTAAACAGGGTAACCTTTAAAGCGTATTTCATTTTCTTAACAGCATGGCAAATCCTTGTATACTACCCATTCGTTCATATGATTTGGGGCGGTGGTTTACTTGCTCATTGGGGTGTTATTGACTTTGCTGGTGGTATTGTGGTTCACGCAACTGCTGGTTTTGCTGCATTAGCATCCGTACTATATGTAGGTGCTCGTGTTGATAAAAACTCAACTCCAAACAGTATTCCACTTGTTGCAATAGGTAGTGGTTTGCTATGGTTTGGTTGGTATGGTTTTAATGCAGGTAGTGAGGTTCAAGTTGACAATGTTACTTCGTTAGCATTTTTAAATACTGATATTGCTGCTTCATTTGCAACCATTGCTTGGCTTGCTGTAGAATGGACTAAAGAAAGAAAACCAAAATTTGTTGGCTTATTAACTGGTTCAATTGCTGGTTTGGCTACCATTACCCCTTGTGCTGGTTTTGTTCCATTGTGGGCTTCTCCAATTATTGGAACTATAGCTGGTTTGGTATGCTACTATGCAGTTCAGTTTAAAAATAGGATGAAATGGGACGATGCCCTCGATGTATGGGGAGTTCACGGTATGGGTGGTGTTTTAGGCACTATTCTTCTTGGTGTATTTGCTTCAAAAGCTGTTAATGCAGCTGGTGCTGATGGTGCAATCTTTGGCTCAGGTAGCTTCTTCATGAAAGAACTTGTTGCAGTAGTTGCAGCTGCCATTTATGCATTTGGTTTTACATACCTAATGTTAGTTATTATCAATTTAATAACTCCTGTTCGTGTTACCGAAGAGGCAGAACTTGCTGGTTTAGATAGCGCTCTTCATGGTGAGAAGGCTTACGATGAGGGTGCATTGTAATATTGTATGGTTAATAATCGGTAAAGGCTCTGAAACACGAGCCTTTATTTTTTACTATTAGTAGATATTTTCTTTACTTTGATAAATAGAATCTCTAAAGATGTTTAAAAAATCGATAAACCGAAGGTTGATGATCCTCTTCTTTATTGTTGGGGTTTCATCTTTATCAACCATTGGAATTTACTCGTACTTAAACGCTAAAGACGCTCTACTTAAGAGAACTCTCGATCAGCTAACATCAATACGTGTTATTAAAAAGGGACAAATCGAATTTTTCTTCAACGAACGGTTTAACAATCTAAAATTACTATCCGAAAATGAATATATAAAATGGCTTTCGGCTGAATTAATTGCAAATCAGCAAGGTCAACTGCCCAATACAGCTAACAAAGAACTCGATTACAGCCTATTTGGTTTTAATAACATGTACCTTATAGTTGGAAGTGATCCCTATAAACTTTCAATCTATAAGTTTGTCGATTCTAAACCAATCCCTTTAAAAATCGATTTAGACTTAGTCGGTCAGCTAAACGAAATTTGGGAAAAAAGCTGTGACTCCAAAGAGCTTTCTATTGTAGATTTTAAGAAACGATCAATTAACGATTTTGAACCTCAATGCTTTATTGGCAAGCAAATAAATAAATCTAAAAACCAGACGGTTTGTGTGCTTGCCTTACAAATTTCCGTTAAGGATATTAATAGTATAATGTTGGAAGATCGTCCTGAGAATGGACTAGGAGAATCGGGTGAGGTTTATCTGGTTGGGGATGATTTTCTGATGAGAAGCAACTCCCGGTTTATTGAGAACTCAGTTTTAAGAACAACTGTTAAAACTTTAAGTGCACAAAATGCTTTTAAAAATAAAATTGGTTCGTCGTTAATAGACGATTATAGAACAGTTGCATGCCTCAGCTCATACGATAGGATAAATATTAACGGTTTAAACTGGGCAATTCTTGCCGAGATTGATTATAGTGAGGCAATGATCCCGATAGTTTCACTCAGAAATGATATTGTTTTTATATCTATTGTTATCTGCGTTTTTCTTTTCTCTATTGCTCATATTATCTCGAAAACCATTACAAAGCCAATTGTCAAGCTTAAGAATGTTGCTTTAAAAATTGGCGAGGGCGATCTTGAGGTAAACCTCAAACCTAAATCAAGCGATGAAATTGGTTTACTTTACAATGCTTTCAACACTATGGCTGAGCAGCTAAAAGACGAGCGTTCAAAAAGAATGACAGCTCTTTACGACGGACAAGAACTTGAACGTCAGCGTTTTTCAAGGGAGTTGCACGATGGCCTTGGACAAAAACTCATAGCAATTAAACTTCAGCTTGAGAGTACAAGTAAGCAAAATGCCGAGGAAACAAAAACCACAATTGACGAGGTAAAATCCAGTTTTTTAAAAACAATCGATGAGGTTAGACAGATATCAAATAACCTTGCTCCGAATATTCTGAACGAATCAGGATTAGATGTTGCGTTAAAGAATCTATGTAATTCGATTCAAAAATCATCTAAAATTGAGATTGAATTCTCGGCAGATGGTGAGTATTCAGTAAGTGATCATAAGGTTAAGTTTTACATATATCGTATTGCGCAGGAGGCGCTAAACAATGCCGTTAAGCACTCAAGTGCTTCAAGAATTCAAATTCAACTGATTGGGACAAAGGATAACATTATTCTTGTAGTTGAGGATGACGGAAAGGGCTTTATTTATGATGACAATTCATGTGGTTCATGCAACGGAATATATAACATGAAGGAAAGAGCGCATCTACTTAATGGAACTGTTGATATTGAAACTGAACCTTTGATGGGAACAACCATCAGACTAAAAGTCCCTAAGTTAAACGCCTAGTTTGAATAGTATAGATTATGAAAAAGTCTAAGATACTTATCGTTGATGATCATCAGATTGTGAGGGATGGTATATTACGTATACTGACTGACGAGGCAGATATTGAGCTAATAGGATCAGTAAGCAGCGGCAAAGAAGCATTAGACTTCATAAAATGCAAAACTCCTGATATTGTTATTGCCGATCTATCCATGCCGAATATGTCGGGGATTGAGCTTACCGAACGGATTACAAAACTCTTTCCAAATGTAAAAGTGCTTATCTTATCGATGTTCAATAACGAAGAGTACATTGTAAGCGCAATTCAAGCCGGAGCCAAAGGTTATCTTCCAAAGCAAGATTCTACCACAGAAATTCTTTTGGAGGCAATCAGAACAATAGCCAATGGTGATGAGTTTTATAGCCCCTCCATCTCAAAGATTGTAATGAAAAGTTTTGTAAACAATATAAAAAACTCAAGTATTAGTGATGTTGCAAAAAAGCACCAGCTGACCTCTCGTGAAAAGGAAATTCTGAAATTATACGTTGAAGGCTATACAAATAACGAGATAGCCGAAAAACTTAATCTTAGCGTATTTACCATTAAAACACACAAAAACAATATCATGCAGAAGTACAACTTTAAAAGTACAGTTGAAATGATAAAGTTTGCGCTTCGCAATAATATTGTAGAATGGTAGAATTTGGGTAATCAAACAACTAAAAAACAAAAAACCATCCCAGAATTTGGAATGGTTTTTTTAAGAAAATTCCTTTTAGAATGAAATATCGACTCCTATTGCAACATCATAAGCTTTACTAGAAACACTAACATCAGTTCTAGTAGGCCAGTTTTCAGCTTTAATTTTCTTATCGCTCCAGAATATACGACCTACTCCGAAATCAATCTTAATTTTTTCAGTTAAACTATACCCTGCTCCCAAACCAAAGTATAAGTTATCGTACTTTACAACTTCATATGCACCCAACTGAGTATAGTAAAGATCGAGATTGTCGTAGTTAAAGTGCAGATACTTTCCGCCAACGCTTACCTGTAGTTTGGGTAGTATTTGATAGTCAAAACTTAGTGCAAAATGGTAAGCATTACCCGCTGCGCTGGAAACTTTAACAGAATCACCAATACTACCCCAATTAGCATCCTTCTGGAAGTAGTAGTTAAAATCTAAGGCGGCAATAAACTTTTTGTTGAATTTATATGAAACTCCAGTGTATAAAACAGCAGGTAAATCACGGTTTGACTTTTTACCATCTGGAATATAGGTTTTCACTGTTCCTTTATTATCCTCTGCTTTAAATTCAAGCTTAACCTTTGTTTCGTAGTGAGCCGCAATGTTTAGCTTCTCATTAACGGAGTAATTCACGCCGATAATTCCACCAAATCCGGTTGCCTTGTTTTTATAGTCTATAGAAACATATGAATCGGGTGCACTAACTGTTGACCCAGATAGGATCAAACTTGCTTTTGTATGATTGTTAGCAATAAGATAGCGTCCACCAAGCGATAAGGCTAGTTTATCGGTAATAGAGTAAGAAAAAGTAATAGGGATTGCTAGGTAATATGATGAAGCTTTTAGGTATTGATCCTTGAGCGAAGTATAACCAGTGCCATATGCGGCATTGGTTAAAGCCATAAAACGATACCCTATCATATTCGTATTTACTGAGCCGTCAGGGAAATATGCTGAAGCACCGCCTCCTGTAACGTAAAGAGCGGTAGATAATGCCCATTTATCTTTCTTATAGGCTGCATAAATTGCAGGTAATAATAAATCTGGGCCGCCCTGCTTACAGGTTTGTTCACCTGCTCCTAGGTTAAAAGTGTGCTGAGGGTGACGAAATAGGGATTGATTGTTCAAACTGATATGAAATCCATTGTTCAGTTTAACCAGCCCTGCTGGGTTATAGTTAACAATATCAGTTCCTTCAAGTGCTGCATTTCGTGCATTTGAGCGTATCCATTTTGCGCTCATGTTGGCCATGTTATCAATCTGAGCATTAATAACCGATGGGAATCCGATTATCGCAAGGAGAAATACAAATACAAAAAGTCGTTTCATCAAATAAGGGTTTAAAGGTTAGTAATAGAACCACATTTTTTATAATTAAACATGGTTTATAATAACTCTAAACCCTGTTTAGATACAGTTAACTAATCAACAATTTAAGGCGAAATAATATCCTAGATTGTTGATGGTGAAATAAGTAAGAAGTGTTTAAAACACTTGTAAAGTGCTTTTGTCTTACAATTTAGAATGCTACATCAACTCCCAACGCAACTACATAGGCTTTATTTGAAATATCAACAGACATATTGCTAGCTCTCATATTTTTTATATCCTTATCCTTCCAGAATGTACGTCCAACCCCAAGATCAATTTTAATCTTATCTGTAACGTTGTATCCTGCACCAATACCTAAGTTGAAATTATCATACTTAACAGATTCGTAAGTTCCAATTTGAGTAGCATAGTAAAGTTTTTGATTATCATAATCAAAATGAATATACTTACAACCGGCACTAATTTGAAGTTTTGGAAACAATTGGTACTGTAAACCAAGAGCTACATGGTAACAATTCCCCGCAATATCAGAAACTTCAACACTCTTTCCTGTGCTTGGATCAGTTGTTTTACCCCAATCTGCTCCTTTTTGGAAGTAATAGTTAAAATCAAGTAATGTAGTGAACTTGTCGTTGAATTTATAAGAAATCCCTGTGTATAAAACTGCTGGTAAGTCTCGATCTGACTTTGTGCCATTACTTGCAATAGCATTAGTACCTTTATTATCTTTTACCTCGAATTCAAGTTTAACCTTAGTTTCATAATGAATTGCAAGGTTTAGTTTATCATTTACAGCAAAATCTAAACCAATTATCCCACCAAAGCCTTTTGCCTCATTCTTGTAATCAATAGAAATTGGGTAATCAGGTGCACTTACTGTAGAACCTGTAAAAGTCATGCCTGCTTTTGTATGGTTTTTTGCAATGATGTAGCGACCACCAAGTGAAACTGATAGTTTCTCGGTTATCGAGTATGCAAAGTTTAAAGGAATTGCAAGATAGTATGAAGATGCCTTTAATGACTGATCGGTGAAATATTGATAATTGGCTGGAGAGGCTGCATTGATTTGAGCCATATAGCTATATCCCATCAAATTTGTATTAACTGAACCATCAGGGTAATCTGCAGAAGCGCCACCGCCAGTTACATAAACACCAGTTGAAAAGGCCCATTTACTCTTTTTATACGCAGCATAAAAAGCAGGCAAGAATGGGTCAGCGCCATCCTGCTTACAGGTTTGCTTACCAATCAAAGGACTTATTGTAAACGAATGTTGAGGGCTTCTAAAAGAGATTGGTTATTCAAACTGAAATGAAAACCATCGCTTAGCTTAACAAGTCCGGCGGGGTTGTAGTTAACAATATCAGCCCCATCAAAAGCAGCATTGCGAGCGTTCATACGAACCCATTTAGCGCTCATATTTGCAAGGTTATCCATTTGCGCATTAGTAACAAAAGGAAAAGCAACAAAAGCAAATAAAGTAACTAATACTAAAAATCGTTTCATCATCTGAAATATTTAATAGTTAGTAAAGATTTACTCAATCACAGATAAGCAAATTGCTTGTTATCTGTGGTTTGTAAATATAAATTTAGGTTTATTTAATGCAGACTTAAATAGGCTCTACATTATGGAATGTGAATGTAGAGAAAAATGGATAATAAAAACAAAAAACGTATTATAATTTTTTGATTATCAAACGTTTGTACAATACTTAACAAGAAGAAAATCAACTATAACTGTTAGAATTTTTTATTCGCCAATGATTTTTACTAAAACTCTTTTTCGACGCTTACCATCAAACTCACCATAGAAAATTTGCTCCCAAGGACCAAAATCGAGCTGTCCATCGGTAAGGGCAACAACTACTTCGCGCCCCATAATGGTGCGCTTTAGATGGGCATCGGCGTTATCCTCAAAGCCATTGTGCTTATACTGTGAGTAGGGTTTTTCGGGGGCTAACTTCTCAAGCCAAATTTCAAAATCGTGATGTAGTCCAATTTCATCATCGTTAATGAAAATGCTTGATGTAATGTGCATTGCATTAACAAGTACTAGACCTTCTTTGATTCCGCTTTCGGCAACGCATACTTGAATATTTCGGGTAATATTGATCAACTCTCTCCGATTCTTGGTCTCAAACCAAAGCTCTTTGCGATAGGATTTCATTTTCTAACTTCTACTTGTTACTTACTACTTATCTACTCCTAACTCCTTAACAATTCTAGCAATCTTACCATCAACAGATTTTACTGCATTAGGATAATCGCTTATTGAATTCATATTACCCTTAACCCCAAAGTAGAATTTAATCTTTGGTTCTGTACCCGAGGGACGAACTGAGACCTTAGTACCATCAGCAGCAATAAACTGCACAACATCTGATTTTGGTAGGTTTAACTTAGTTTTAGAACCTGTTTGCAAATTAAGCGTTTCCTGCTTCTGGTAATCGTGGAATAAAACTACAGGGGAACCATCAATTGTTTTTGGGGGATTTGAACGATACCTGACCATCATCGCCTGAATCTCCTCTAAACCTTCTTTTCCCTTCAGGGTAAGAGATTTTAAATACTCCTTGTACAAACCAAACTCACTATAGATTTCAAGTAAAATTTGGTACAACGATTTTCCATTCTCCTTTGCCCAAGCCGTTATTTCGGCAAACATAGCGCACGAAACTACAGCATCCTTATCGCGAACAGAATCACCAACCAAGTATCCATAGCTCTCCTCCCCTCCTGCAATAAAAGTTTTTACACCTTCAAGCTCACGAATCTTCTCAGCTATATACTTAAAGCCTGTTAATACCTCAAAGCTTTCTACTCCAAATTTTTTGGCTATATCTGCTAGTAAATCTGTAGTAACTATTGTTTTAACGATGAACTCTTTTCCATGCAGTTTGCCCTTCTCCTTCCACATCCGAAGGATGTAATAAATAAGGATTGAAGCAGCTTGATTACCATTCAATAAGATAAACCTACCAGTATCATCCTTTACACCTATTCCTACCCTATCGGCATCGGGATCGGTTGCCATAATTAAATCGGCATCAACCTTTGCAGCCATTTCAAGAGCCAACTTTAATGCAGATGGTTCCTCTGGATTAGGTGATATAACTGTAGGAAAATTTCCATCAACCACATTCTGCTCAGGAATACTAATAATATTACAAAAGCCAAGTTTCTTTAGCACGCGAGGAACAAGGTTTACCCCCGAACCATGTATTGGAGTATAAACAAGTTTTAGGTTTTTATGCTTGGCAATTAATTCAGGAGAAAGAGAAAGCGCAGCAAGAGTATTTAAGTAAACCTCATCGATATCATTACCAATAACCTGTGTTAGATTGCTATTCCCATCAAACCTAACCTCTGAAATTCCCTTTATGCTTTGTACTTCGGCAATGATGTTTTTGTCGTGAGGAGGAACAATTTGACCACCATCCTCCCAGTATACTTTGTACCCGTTGTACTCCTTGGGGTTATGTGATGCTGTTACTACAATTCCGCACTGGCACTTTAGTGTACGTATTGAAAAGCTAAGCTCTGGCGTAGGTCTAAGAGCATCAAAAAGGTAGACCTTAATGCCATTGGCTGAAAATATATTAGCTGCTGTTTCGGCAAAGAGCTTACTATTGTTCCTTGAATCGTGTGCAATTGCAACTCTAACCTCATTCAGATGGGTAAACTGTTTATTAAGATAATTACAGAGCCCCTGAGTAGCCATACCTACAGTGTAGATATTCATACGGTTTGTTCCAACACCCATAACGCCCCTCAACCCTCCTGTTCCAAACTCTAGCTCACGATAGAACGCATCCAGTAACTCTTTAGGATCATTATTTATTAACCCCAAAACTTTTTTACGGGTTTCCTCGTCAAATGGAAGCTTTGTCCAATTTTGTGCTTTTTCGATTGCAAGCACTTCAATCTCCTTTTGGTTCATGGCATTAGGTGTTAAATTAAACCATCCAATTTTAGCATCTCAATACAATTACCAAGACTAGTTTTCCAATGTGGAACTTCTATTTTATATGTATTACAAATCTTCTCTTTGCTAAAAACGCTGTACTTAGGGCGATTTACTACAGATGGATAATCCTTCGATTCAATTGGCGTTACAATGCAGTTTAATCCCGAAAGCGCTACAATCTCCGATGCAAAGTTATACCAACTGCAAGTACCATCATTAGAATAGTGGAAAATTTCCGGAACAAAATACTCCTCTCCTTTTGATATTACAGTAAGAATTACTTTTGCCAAATCCCGAGCATAAGTAGGGCATCCAATTTGATCGGAAACCACCTTGAGTTCGGGTTTTATTTTAGCATTATTGATAATAGTTTTAACAAAATTCAACCCAAAAGATGAGTATAGCCAAGAGGTTCTGATAATCATTGCACCACCCTCTCTTATAACTGCTTCTTCCCCTTTTAGTTTACTTGTACCATATTGGGAAGTAGGGTTAACCTTAGAATCCTCGGTGTAAGGTGTTTTCGATTCACCGTCAAACACATAATCGGTTGAGATATGAATCATCTTACAACCATTCTCCTGGCATGCTTTAGCAATAAATCCAGGAGCAATTGAATTAATATTGGTTGAAAGTTCAATTTCCTTTTCGGCTTTATCAACAGCAGTGTATGCTGCGCAATTGATGACAAATTTAGGTTTGAACTTAACTACAAAAGAACTAACAGCACTATAATTTGTGATATCCAATTCTTTAACATCAGTATAAATGAAGTCAAAATTAGGATAATGATCAGAAATTGCTTTAATCTCTGAACCTAACTGACCATTTGATCCGGTAACAAGTACTTTTATTCTATTGCTTTCCATAGATGAAATTCATCTCAGCATTTGCAAGTGTTGGGTTTACCTTATCTTTTGATGAAACAATTGCGCTCTCCATATCAATCTTCCAATCAATTTTTAGCGCAGGATCATTATATAAAATTCCACGTTCAGCATCAGGTTGATAGTAAACATCGCACTTATAGTTAACAACAGTAAAATCGCTTAAAACTGAAAAGCCGTGGGCAAACCCTTTAGGGATAAATAGCTGTACCTTTTTATCGCCGGAAAGTTCAATTGAAAAGTGCTGCCCAAAGGTTGGCGAACCTTTTCGAATATCGACAACCACATCAAGTATACTACCAGCAATTACTCTAATTAGCTTGGTTTGTGCATACGGGGCTAACTGGTAGTGTAGTCCTCTTAATACATTTTTGGATGATTTTGACTCATTATCCTGAACAAATACTTCCGAAATCCCATGCTCCAATAGCACGTTTGAGTTATAACTCTCAAAAAAATAACCACGGGCATCCTCAAAAACCTTAGGTTCAACAATTAATAAATCGGGTAAAGTTGTTTCAATTAGCTTCATCGTTATTCCTCGTTAGCAATTCTAATAAGATACAGTCCGTATTGATTCTTTTTTAAAGGCTCAGCCAGTTTAAGAAGTTTATCTCTATTGATAAATCCATTCTTATAAGCGATCTCTTCTAAGCAGGCAATTTTTAAACCCTGTCTATCTTCAATAGTTTGGATGAAAATTGATGCTTGTAGCATACTTTCATGAGTTCCGGTATCAAGCCATGCCATTCCACGACCTAGAAGTTTAACCTTTAAGCGTTTCTCCTCAAGAAATAACCTGTTTAGGTCAGTTATTTCTAGTTCTCCCCTTTTTGAAGGTTTAAGCGATTGTGCTTTTTTAATTACATCGTTGCTATAGAAATAGAGACCCGTTACAGCATAGTTTGACTTAGGGTTTTCAGGCTTCTCTTCAATGCTGAGTACCTGCTTATCTTTGCTAAACTCAACAACACCATAACGTTGTGGATCATTTACATAATAACCAAAAACTGTTGCACCATCTTTAAGCTTTGCACACTCTTTTAAAACATCACCAAACCCTTGACCATAAAAAATATTATCACCAAGTACCAAACAAACGCTATCATTCCCAATAAACTTTTCTCCAATAATGAATGCTTGGGCTAAACCATCGGGAGAGGGTTGTTCAGCATATTTAATATTTAAACCCAAATTAGAACCATCCTCAAATAAATCTTTATAAAGGTGAATATCCTTGGGGGTTGAAATAATAAGTATTTCCTTAATCCCGGCCAGCATTAGCACCGATAATGGATAATAAATCATCGGCTTGTCATAGATTGGTATAATCTGCTTCGAAATGCTTTTTGTAATTGGATAAAGCCTTGTGCCGGCTCCACCAGCAAGTATAATTCCCTTCATCGGTTTATGATTTTAATGCATTTGAAAAATATTCTATTGTTGGTATCAACCCATCATCGAGTTTAACTTTAGGAGACCACCCGTCAAGTATATTAATGGCTTTAGTAATATCTGGCTTTCTCTGGGTTGGATCATCTTTAGGTAAAGGTTGAAAAACAAGCTTTGACTTACTTTTTGTAAAACGAATAATTTTCTCAGCTAACTCTAACATTGTAAATTCATCGGGATTGCCAAGATTAATAGGTCCTGTAATAGCATCAGGAGTACTCATCATTCTGATTAAAGCCTCAACCAAGTCATCAACATACATAAAACTTCGGGTTTGCTTGCCATCACCAAAAATGGTGATATCTTGGTTCTTTAAAGCTTGAATTGCAAAGTTAGAAACTACACGACCATCGTTAATGCTCATTCTTGGGCCATAGGTATTGAAAATTCTAACAATTTTTATTTTGACGCCGTTCTGCTCATAGTAGTTCATAAAAAGCGTTTCGGCACAGCGTTTTCCTTCATCGTAGCATGAGCGGGGACCAATTGGATTTACATTACCCCAGTATTCCTCGGGTTGAGGATGAACCAATGGATCGCCATAAACCTCACTGGTTGATGCTTGCAAAATCCTAGCCTTTAGTCTCTTGGCTAACCCAAGCATATTAATTGAACCCATTACCGAAGTCTTTACAGTTTTAATTGCGTTATACTGATAATGGATTGGGGATGATGGGCAAGCCAGATTATAAATCTCATCAACCTCAGCAAAGTAAGGAAAAGTAATATCGTGTCGAACTAGCTCAAAGTAGGGGTTACGAAGCAGATGAACGACGTTTTGTTTACTTCCTGTAAAAAAATTATCGACACAAATAACTTCGTTACCCTCGTTTAGCAAACGCTCACAAAGGTGAGAACCAAGAAAACCGGCTCCTCCAGTAACGAGTATTCTCTTTTTCATCTAGCTATGGAATTGCTGGTTTACGGCCAATGCTATAGTACGCAAATCCTTCTTCAACCATCTCGTTAGGCTCATAAATATTTCTACCATCGAATACAACTTTCGACTTAAGAATCTTAGATAGAACGCCATAGTTAATCACCCTAAACTCCTGCCACTCGGTCATTAAAACAAGTCCATCGGCATCATTTGCAGCATCATAAAGATCGTTAGCGTATAAAATTGAATCGCCAAGCTTACGCTTTGCCTCTTCCAGAGCCACAGGATCGTATGCTTTAACGGTAGCTCCCGCTTCAAGCAGTTTTGAAATAACCACGAATGCAGATGCTTCACGGGTATCATCAGTGTTGGGTTTAAATGATAGTCCCCAAATAGCAAAGCGTTTTCCCTTTAAGTTACCTCCAAAGTGCGAATATATTTTATTAAAGATAACCTCTTTCTGTTTATCGTTTACCCTTTCTACTGCCTTTAAAACCTCCAGACCATAACCATTCTCGTTTGCGGTTTTTATCAAAGCTTTCACATCTTTTGGGAAACAACTTCCGCCATAACCAGCTCCAGGGTAAATAAACTTATTCCCAATTCGAGTATCAGAACCTATACCTCTTCGAACAGAATTCACATCAGCACCAATAATTTCGCACAGGTTGGCTATATCGTTCATAAAACTAATTCGAGTTGCAAGCATTGAATTTGCTGCATACTTAGTAAGTTCAGCTGAAGGAATATCCATAAAAATAATTGGATGACCATTCAGCAAGAATGGTTTGTAAAGTCTCTCCATAAATTTCTGAGCCTCATCGGATTCAGTTCCAATTATAATTCGATCGGGTTTAAGAAAATCCTCAATTGCTGCACCCTCCTTTAAAAATTCGGGATTTGAAGCTACATCAAAAGGTATTTTTAACCCTCTTTTATCAAGTTCATCTTGAATAGCAGTCTTCACCTTCTTTGCAGTGCCTACCGGAACGGTACTTTTGGTAGCTATAACAAGATATTGAGTCATACAACGACCAACTTCCCTTGCTACCGCAAAAACATGTTTTAAGTCGGCGCTACCATCCTCATCAGGGGGAGTTCCAACGGCAATAAATACAACCTCCGCTCCATCAATTCCCTCCTTGGTACTTGTAGTAAAGCAAAGCCTTTCTTTCTCAACATTCCGCCGAACCATTGTTTCTAATCCAGGTTCATAAATAGGTATGATGCCTTTCTTCAGCTTCTCAATTTTATCGCTATCAATATCAACACAGGTTACAGTAACCCCTGTTTCAGCAAAACAAGTTCCAGAAACTAAGCCAACATAGCCGGTTCCAACTACAGTAATTTTCATCGAAATAATTATTAGTCACAACCAAAACGGAAATCATTCCGCTTTGATATTTGAAACTCAAAAATAGGTTTAAAAATTGAAAGTTTATCTTTTACTCCCCGCTTGATTTGATTTTTTAACGAAGATTAGAAGTGATAAAACCTTAAAAATAGATTGAGCATTTCAACCTAAGTGCGAAAAAATTGTTTAACATAAAACACATAACTGGTAACAGAATACAAGTTACAAATAACAAAATATCGTGATGAATAAGTATTTAAGTAATTTAGATACACAAACCATTGAAGCGCTTTTTAAGGATTGGAAGAATAATCCAAGCTCTGTAGATAAAGATTGGCAACGTTTTTTTGAAGGTTTCGAATTAGCTCGAACTCAATTTTCAAGTTCTGACTCAAGCCTACTCGATACTGAATTTAAAGTACTTAATCTTATTGATGCTTATCGTAAACGGGGTCATCTTTTCACTAAAACTAACCCTGTAAGAACTCGCAGAAAACACTCACCAGACTTAGCCATAGAAAATTTCGGTTTAACAGCAGCTGATCATAACACAGTTTTTAATGCTGGAAAAAGTATTGGAATTGGAGCCGTATCATTAAAGGATATTATTGAATTCCTTGAGGATACCTACTGCCATAGCATTGGTGTAGAGTTTATGTATATCCGCAACCCAGAGATTAATAAATGGATTGAGGATAAGGTTGAAGGAACAAGAAATAAATCTCACTTCACAAATGATCAAAAAAAACATATTCTACATCATCTCAAACTTGCTGTAGGTTTTGAACAATTTATTCATAAGAAGTTTGTTGGACAAAAGCGTTTTTCGCTCGAAGGAGCTGAATCATTAATTCCTGCCCTTGATTCGGTAATCGAACATGGAGCATCACTAGGAATCGAAGAGTTTGTAGTTGGAATGGCTCATCGCGGTAGGCTTAATGTGTTAACAAATATAATGGGAAAACCTTATGAAGAGGTTTTTAATGAGTTTATAGGGAATCGATACGACGATGATATTGCCCTAGGTGATGTTAAGTATCACCTAAGCTATAACAATACAATAACAACTGATAACGGTCAAAAAGTTAAGGTTAGCCTAGTACCAAATCCATCACATCTTGAGACTGTCGGGCCTGTTGTACAAGGAATTTCCAGAGCAAGAATTGATTATTCATATAGTGGGAAATTTGAAAAACTTGCTCCAATTCTTATTCATGGCGATGCTGCAATTGCCGCACAAGGGGTGGTTTATGAAACTTTACAAATGTCGCAGCTAGAAGGCTATAAAACAGGTGGCACAATTCATATTGTCATTAACAATCAGGTTGGTTTTACAACAAACTACCTCGATGCACGCAGTAGTACATACTCTACAGATATTGGAAAAGTTACCCTTTCACCTGTATTTCATGTAAATGGCGATGATCCCGAAGCACTTATACATACTATAAGAATAGCTGTAGAATATAGACAGAAATTTCATACTGATGTTTTCATCGATTTGCTCTGCTACCGCCGTTATGGTCACAACGAGGGTGACGAGCCCCGATTCACTCAACCAACTCTGTACGAATTAATTGCCAAACATCCTAATGTCCGCGATCTATATTCAAAATCGTTAATTGAAGATGGTATCCTAACCTCAAATGAAGTAAAAAGACTTGAACAGGAATTTGAGCAACTTCTTGATAGTAAATTAAACGAAGCCAAAACCTTAAAAGGTGTTAAAGTTCAAAGATTTATGGCTGATTCATGGACTGGACTAAGGTATTCAAACTCCAATGACTTTCTATCATCTCCCGAAACTGGCGTAAGTAAAGAAATACTTACAGAAATTGCTATTAAAATCAATCGTCTACCGAAAGATAAGCCATTCTTTAAAAAACTCATCAAACTACTTGAGGATAGATCCGAATTGATAAAATCCAATCGGGTTGATTGGGCAATGGCTGAATTGCTAGCCTATGGCTCGTTATTAACCGAAGGTTATCCAGTTCGTATCAGCGGCCAAGACTCTGAGCGAGGAACTTTCTCTCATCGACATTCAGCATATAATGTTGAAAATTCGGATGAAAAGTACTATCCGCTAAAGCACATCTCTGAAAATCAAGCACCATTTAATGTATACAATAGTTTACTTTCAGAGTATGGTGTAATGGGATTTGAGTATGGTTATTCAATTACAAATCCAAAGGGATTAACCATCTGGGAGGCCCAGTTTGGCGATTTTAATAATGTAGCTCAGGTAATTATCGACCAGTACATCAGCTCGGCAGAAGATAAATGGGGGCTTCGTTCAGGTTTAGTACTTCTTCTCCCCCACGGATTTGAAGGGCAAGGTCCAGAGCACTCAAGCGCTAGAATCGAACGTTTCCTAACCCTCGCAGCGCATAATAATATGCAAATTACCAACTGCACTACCCCTGCAAATTTCTTTCATCTTCTACGACGACAACAAATAAGGGATTTTAGAGTACCACTAATTGAGTTTACCCCAAAAAGTTTACTTCGTCATCCTAAATGTATTTCAGATATAAATGAACTTGTTCATGGCCATTTTAAAGAGGTTATAGATGATGATAATGTTGATATACCAGAGGTAAAACGAGTTGTTTTTTGTAGCGGGAAAATTTCTTACGACCTCCTTCAGAAAAAAGAGGAGTATAATGCACGCGACATAGCATTGATTAGAATTGAGCAGCTTTATCCTTTTCCAAAAAAACAAATACTAAATATAATTGCAAAATACACTAATACAGTTAAATGGTTATGGGTACAGGAAGAGCCACAGAATATGGGTGCATGGAATTTTATCCGCGATCAAATTACCGAAATTAAACTTGAACCAATTACTCGCGCAGCAAGTGGGAGTCCCTCTGTTGGGTTAAGTAAAATCCATAGCATTGAGCAGGAAGAAATTATTGGAAAAGTTTTCAGAAAGTGTGATTGTGAACTAAAAAATGTCTACTGCGGATTACAATGCATGGTTGGTTCAAGAAAATTTACAAGAAAACCTGAACATGAATATTTAGAATAAGATTTACTATAATAACGAACAATTGAAGTTATGATAATCGAGATACGCATACCAAGTCCTGGAGAATCAATTTCTGAAGTAGAATTAGCCCGTTGGCTAGTTGATAATAACTCATGGGTCGAAAAAGACCAAGAGATTGCTGAAATTGAATCTGAAAAGGCTACCCTTCCGCTTATTGCTTCCGAAAGTGGAGTTTTATCAATAATTATTCTTGCTGGATCAGTAATTAAGGTTAACGAGATTGCATGTACTATAGACACCTCAGCAAAAAAAACTAGTCAAACGAAACAGATTGAATCATCTTCAACTATATCAAAAAAAGAAAATACAACATCCTTCTCTGCACAAAAAGAAAAAGTTGTAGAACCTCCAAATCAGATAATTAAAGAAGAAAAAACAAAAACCTTTAAAATTACACCCCTTGCTGCTGCTCGAATGGAGGAAGAAAAACTTTCGGTAGACGATGTGCTAAAAGGTTTAAAAAGGTTAACTAGCCACGAAATTGATTTAGTAAGTAAAACCAAAACGCAAATAAGCAGTTCAATATCAAATGATAGATCTGAAGATCGTATAAAGATGTCGCAACTTCGTAAAAAACTTAGTGAGCGATTGGTTGCAGCAAAAAACCAAACTGCAATGCTTACCACCTTTAACGAGGTAGATATGAGTAGAGTTCTAGAGATTAGAAAAACCTACCAACAGGAATTTCAGGATAAGTATAGTGTTCGGCTAGGGTTAATGTCTTTTTTTACAAAAGCAGCGGTTGAAGCACTTAAAGAGCATCCAATGACGAACTCATACATTGATGGTGATGAAATTGTTGTTCCTAACTTTTATGATATTGGAATAGCCGTTCAAACTCCAAAAGGGCTTATGGTTCCAGTGCTTCGCGATGCCGACAAGCTCTGCTTCGCTGAGGTTGAAAAGGGAATTAGCGATCTTGCAAACAAGGGACGAAATGGGAGAATTTCTATAGATGAACTAACAGGTGGTACATTTACTATTACCAATGGTGGTGTTTTCGGATCGATGTTATCAACTCCAATACTAAATTCACCACAATCGGCTATTCTTGGAATGCATAATATAGTCGATAGACCGGTTGCCATAAATGGCAAAGTTGAAATCAGACCAATTATGTACGTTGCTTTAAGCTACGATCATCGGATAATTGATGGTGTTGATTCAGTTGGATTCCTAATGAAAATAAAACGGCTTATTGAGAAACCTGAAACTATGCTATTCGAAGGGCAAAATCCTGATAAGAAGCTAATCGGTTTATAATAGAAAAGGCACTCATTTGAGTGCCTTTCTTTTAGTATCATATTATTAATCTTTAAACTCATCTGGTTCATGGGAAAGTTTCATAACCTTAACCACCTTACCATCTCCATCTGTAACAGGAAAATAGGTTTCCATGAAAGTAACGGTTTTCCCTTCCCAGTTAATTTTTGACTTTACCTTTTTACTTCTACCCAACCTTAAATCATCCCAGAATTTACCATATTCCTTTTTCTGTTTTTCGGACATCTCTAGATTACCGGAATGGTGAGTGCCAATAATTTGCATGCGAGAAATTCCGAGGCGCTGCAAAAAGGCATCATTAACATTAGTAATAGTACCATTTAAATCGTACTCAATCATATACGATGATGCATTTAGCGAGTTCAATAATCCTTCAACCTCACCCGATTTACGAGCAGCCTCTTCCTGGGTAGCTTGTAGCTCCTCCATATTCTGTCGCATTTCCTCTTCTTGAGCAGCCATTTCTTCTGCTTGCTGCTGTGATTGCTCTAGAAGTGCCTTTGTACGAGCATTTATCCTAACAGCAAGAATAGTAGAAGCAATGCTTTCAGCAACTTTCTCTAAGAATTCAATCTGATATCTTTCAAGTATTCTAAACGATGCCATCTCAATTACCCCTATCACGCTCTCTTCATGCTTAAGTGGAACAAGAAGTATACATCGAGGGCTTGAGCCGCCTAATCCTGAAGTAATAGCAACATAATCATCTGGAACATCTGTTAAGAAAATTGTTTCTTTTTCCATTGCACATGCACCAACAAGACCCTCACCTTTTTCAAGACGTTTAGTTACATACTTTTTACGATCCCATGCAAATGTTGAAACTAGATCAAAATGGGGGTCATTTTTCTCCTCATCATTCCAAAGGAAAATTCCACCCTGATTAGCTTCTAAATATTTTACAATATTCTTTATTACGCTATCGTATAGGTTTTGAATATCATTATTATTCTGTCGAAGTATATCGGCAAATTTTGCAAAACCCTCGTTTGCCCAGGTTCTTTTTTTATCGTCAATTTTTCGCTTTTCTTCCTCTTCATGCGCAACCTTAAGGCTATTTCTCATTTCTAATAACGACTTTCCAAGAATATCTTCATCGCTAAGCAAGTTAATTTCAGTATCATAAATTCCTTTTCCAATATTAACTGCCGAAACAGCTTTACTATTTAACCCTTCTACAGAGATATTTAAAGCATTTGACATCTCCTCTATTTCATCACCAGTATGGATATTAATCAGTAAATCATCGGAGATTTCACCATTTGCTAACCTCTTTAAACTTGTTGTAATTCGTCGAATAGGCTTGGTAAGTGTATCTGATACAAAAATGAGAACCAAAATAATAATTAATAACCCGGCAAGTCCAACCCCAAGAGAAACGTATAACGTTCTGTCTGCCTCCTGTGTAATTACTGATAATGGTGTTGAAAGAACTAACGACCATGGAGTATCAATTTTACCTGCAGTTATTGGTGCAAAACAAATAAGTTGCACGTTCCCTGATGCATCTGGTTTTGTAATATAAAACTCTGTTCCCTTCTGTATTTTTTCTAAAAGGTTTTCTTTATCAAAAATATCGGGGTAAATATCTTTAATATTCTTATAAATAAGCTCCTTATTTGGGTGCCCTGCAATAATGCCAGTATGGGATACCAAAAAAGCAAAACTACCAGCAACAGGTTTTATTTTTGAAACCAAATCCTGCAAACTTTCTAACCCAACATCGGTAGCTATAATACCACTAAATTTTCCACTTAAGTAGACTGGTGCTCCAAATGTCACCATTAATTTCTTTTCAGCTTTGCCTGTAGTAACAACATCAAGGTATGGTTCCCAAATAGATTCCATCCCCTTTTTCTTAAATGCACCATAAAGTGGAGGATCACCCGTTAAGCTTCTCTCATCGTTCGTAGTCTTTATCTGGCCATTTTCATGCCATGTTGTGATTGCATGCCTCCCATAGTCTTTAGTATACCCTGGAAGATAACTGCTAAACTCATGGCTATCCCAGAGAGAGTAAACCTGAGGATTCCCTTCAAGTACAGGCACATACATATCCAAAAACAATTTTTTCCACTGTTCTTGGGGCATTCCTTTATAAACAACAAGGGCTTGAGATAATGTTCTTACCAATGAAAGTTCTCTTTCAAATATTTTCTCTATTTGGTCGGCTGATACCCTAGTTGTGTACTGTGCTTTAGTAATTGCATCCCTAGAAATTACTTTACGCGAACTCATTACAATATAACCAATTGCAACAACATAAAGCAAAGCAGATACCGAAAGGATATAAAGAAGAATCTTCTGTCTGATCTTAAGCTTAATCTTCATAGTTCAAAGGGTATTAAAACGGTTAAACTTAACTATTTTTTAAGAAACTAGCAACCTAAAATTCCGTGATTATTGAATTTTAATTAATAAAACGTTGTCAATAAAAATTTCCAAGCATGAAGTAATATAAAGTCATAAAAAAACCCCTCCATAATTGGAAGGGGTTTTTAAAGGAATTACTTGTAGGTTAGTTTAATACATAGGCTTCTGACCACCATTTCTTTTCATATCCATATCCGATATAACCAAAACCTGAGGTTGCCCAGCTTGTTCCCCATGAATTCATGAACTTGAATGCGCTCTTGCTATCATCATATCCAACAACGCAATAGCAATGTCCACCTAATGAAGAACCTGTAAATCTTGTAAGAACAACACCGCTTTTTAAGTACATAAAAGCATTGTTAACACTACCTGCAACTATTACTGGCTTACCAGCGGCTAACATCGCCTTTAAATTTGCTGTTGTAATGGTTACCTTGCTGTAACTAGCAACCTTATAAAGAGCTGCTTCCGTTTTTTGAGCTGTTGTAGGTAAGGTTGAACATGAAACATCGGTATAAGGCATTGTATTCCACAAGCAAACACCTTGAGATACTAAAAGACTCAAGCCGCTTGTTACATAAGAACCTGATGTACATGAGCTACTAGCCTTAATCTGATTGTAAACATACTCAGGGCTAAAAATATTAACACTCTTGCTCCAAGCTGCTGAATGGCTAGCTTGCCAGTTAATACTTCTTGCTGCGTAAGTTGTTCCCCATGCAACGCATGAACCTTCACCACCCTGATCTCCTACTGGAGGAACATTCAAGGTTAGAACAGTTGCTTTTACTTCTACGTTTGGAATTTTTGCTTCTGGAATCATTGCATACTCTTCAGCTGGCAATAATTGGCAACCAAGTTCGTGGAAGGTAGCTGATTGTGATGTTTCCTGGGTTAGTTTAACATCGTCTGATTTTTGGCATGAGTTAATCAGAAAACTCCCTAATCCCAAAACAACAAGGATTACAAACAATTTTTTCATAATTTATGAATTAAGTTAGGTTTTAAGGTGAAGGCAATATCAACTATTATTTAATCCGAGTCAATAGTTATTTAAAAAAAGATATTAACTTTCTTTCAGTAATTTTCAATTACTATCTATATATTGCTGATTATCATTACATTAAACAATTTTCCAATTATAGAAAATACCAATATTAATTTTAATTTATTTGTCAACATATCTAACACTTATTGAAACTTTCCGTTTTGTATCCAGATTTTCCCGTTTCATCATAAATTAATTGCAAGAAAAAGTGTTTTCATGGCAAATTTGCAAGAAAAACAGTATGAAAAAGATTCTAACTATTGTCTTTGTGCTTTTAAGTTCATTAGTGTATGCAAATCCAATAACTCAAACAGTAAGAGGAATTGTTATTGATAAATTAACTAAAATGCCTATCCCTGGAGCCAATGTTGTAATCATAAACTCCAACCCACTAAAAGGTACAATCACTGACGATAAAGGTAAGTTTAAAATCAACGAAGTTGAGATTGGTAGGGTAAGCGTAAAAATCACTTTTGTTGGATATCTTGATGTTATTTTAAATAACCTGAACCTACAATCGGGAAAGGAACTTGTTCTAAACATCGAAATGGAAGAGCAGGTTATAATAGGTCAAGAGATTGTGATTAAGGCAAATAATGATAAATCGAGCACCATTAACAAATTGTCTTTGGTAAGTGCTAGGGGGTTTTCAGTCGAAGAAACTGAAAGGTATGCTGGTAGCCGCAATGATGTTGCCCGCATGGCTTCCAACTACGCAGGGGTTGTCGGGAATGATGATTCACGAAACGACATAATTATTAGAGGTAACTCACCTATTGGTTTACTCTGGAAGCTTGATGGAGTGGATATACCAAACCCAAACCACTTTGGTGCAACAGGAACAACAGGCGGCCCAGTAAGCATGCTCAATAATACACTTCTTGACAATTCAGATTTCTTTACTGGTGCATTCCCCGCTGAATACGGAAATGCTATTGCTGGGGTATTCGACCTAAAAATGAGAAGCGGAAATGACGAAAAGTATGAATTTTTAGGACAAGTTGGGTTTAACGGATTTGAACTAGGTGCAGAAGGCCCTATTGTAAAAGGTACTGGATCGTCCTTTCTAATAAATTATCGTTATTCAACCCTTGGGTTGATGGAAAAAATGGGAATGGATTTTGGGACTATAGGTATTCCATATTATCAGGATTTATCATTTAAACTAAATATTCCAAAGACCCCAATTGGATCGTTTTCATTATTTGGTTTAGGTGGAAAAAGTAATATTAAACTATGGGATAGTAAAAAGGATACCACTGAGGAAAAGTTAAACTTCTACGGAGGAGAAGGTTTTGATATAACTAATGGTACCGATATGGGTGTTATTGGCTTAAACAATACATACATAATCAACGATAAATCCTATATAAGAACTACTATTGCAGCAATGGGGCATCGCAATACAACAGTAATAGATTCGCTTATTCCAAAAACCCTTGACAAGCTTCCTTGGTACAGAAATGATTTTGTTGATAAAAAAATATACTTATCAACTTTCATAAATCATAAATTTAACTCTCAACATAGCATAAAAGTTGGAATTGTAGCGAACGATATCCTTTTTAATCTTGTAGATAGTATTTACAAAACAACAAAAGGTTACTTTCAAACTATTCGAAACTCAAATGGTTCGACATGGCTTTACCAAGCCTATGCTGAATGGCAATATAAAGTTTCAAACAATATTACTTTTAATGCTGGTTTAAATGAACTCTTCCTAGCGTTAAATAACACATCATCTCTTGAACCAAGAATAGGTGTTCGATGGAAAGCTGGTAAAAAAACATCGTTAAGCCTTGCCTATGGGTTACATAGCCAAACAGCCCCCTTGCCTATCTACTTTAATATGGTTCGGCTTGATGATGGAACCTATGTAAAAGCAAATAAAAATCTTGATTTTACAAAAAGTCATCACTTTGTACTGGGTTTCGATTACTGTGTAAACGAGTCTACAAGACTTAAAGCAGAAGCATACTACCAATATATTACCAATGCTGGAGTTGACGCAAAGGAAAAATCGTCCTATTCAATTTTAAATGAGGGTGCTAACTTTGGGTTGTCTACTCCTGATTATTTAAAAAATACTGGAACAGGAAAAAACTATGGAATAGAACTCACTTGTGAGCATTTCCTAAGCAAAGGCTTTTATTATCTATTAACTACTTCAATATTTGACTCAAAATACAAGGGTAGTGATGGTATTGAACATAGCACAGCATTTAATAATAATCTTATTGTTAATGGGCTTATTGGAAAGGAGTTTTCATTTGGCTCGAAAACTGGCAAATCAAAAAAATCGCTCAGTATCGATTTAAAAACAACCTATTCTGGGGGAAAAAGAACAACAGAATGGTCAGCAATACAACTTCCAACCGAAGAGTATTACCAAGATTTTAACGATAACAAATCGTTCGATTTAAAACTTAAAGATTACTTTAGAACCGACTTACGTATTGCATTTAAATCAAATAAATTTGGGTTTACTCAGGAATGGGCTGTCGAAATCACTAACTTACTAAACAACAAAAACATTTATGGTGAGAGTTTTAATAAGGAAACTGGGAAAAGTGAATACACCTATCAAACTGGTTTTATGATGATTCCTCAATTCAGAATAATTTTTTAAGAAATGCTTTTTGCAAAATGAAAAAGTTAAATGTACCACCGGATGCGTTAACAAAAAACAAATGGGTTCTTATTATTGGGTTTTTATCAATTACCCTTATAGCTCCTCTAATTTTCAAAGAATATGATTCTGGTGTAATATCACTTAATGCCTTATTTGGTATAATTGGATCAATGATAACTACGGCATTAATGTGGTTTGGGGTAAGTCAAATAGTTTTTTACTTATGGAGAAATTTCCCTTGGGAAAAAAATCCTATCAAACATTTAGTAATTGAAATAATTGCAATACTTGTTTACACAGCATTAGTTGTTCTATTTTTAATTTTAATTGGAAAGTATATATCAAATGAATCAAATTACGATAACCTTACATTATCTATTTTTTTCACTTTAATGGTTACATTCTTTATGGTTTCCATTAATGAGGGTCATTTCTTTTACATGAAATGGAAAGAAACAAGGATATTAACCGAGAAGTTGGAAAAGGAAAACTTAAAAAGTCAGTACGAAACGCTTAAGAGCCAAATAAACCCTCACTTTCTGTTTAATAACCTTAACACTCTTGCCAGTTTAATTGAAGAGAATCCAAAAATAGCGGTGAATTATGTTCAACTTACAGCAGATTACTATCGCTCTATACTCAACCTAAGGGATAAAGAGGTTATTACCCTTGAGGAAGAACTTGAAATGATAATGAATTTCTACACCCTTCAAAAGAATCGCTACGGAGAGAACTTAAGTTTAAATATCAATATACCTGATAAAATACTAAATACAATGGTTGCTCCATTAGTTATTCAAATGCTTCTTGAAAATGCAATCAAGCATAATATTATTTCAAAGGATAAACCTTTAACCATTGAAATATTTACTGAAAACAACCAAATAGTTATTCTAAACAACCTCCAAAAACGCGATCAGGAGCAAGCTTCTAATAAATTTGGTTTACAAAATATCATAGACAGGTATTCATTCCTTTCCGATCGCAAGGTTGAAATTTTGGAGAACGATTCTAACTTTACAGTTGCAATTCCAATTCTAACAATGTAGTATGAGGGTACTAATAGTTGAAGATGAAGTTGCTGCCGCTCGGCGGTTAGCAAAGATGCTTAAAGGGTTAGAGCCCGATTCCGAAATAGTATCTACAACTGATAGCATAATAACCACTGTAAACTGGTTGAGAGAGAATAACGAGCCAGACTTAATTTTAATGGATATCCATCTCGCCGATGGCTCGAGCTTCAAGATATTTGAAAAAGTTAGGGTAAAGTGCCCTATAATTTTTACTACTGCATACGATCAGTACGCCATTCAAGCTTTTAAAGTAAATAGTATTGACTATCTTCTTAAACCAATAAAAGAGGAAGATCTAAAACAAAGCCTTGTAAAATATAGAGAGAGTAGCTTTCAAGTAGCATCTATTGACGTTGAAAGGTTAATGGATGAGCTTAGAAAATCCCATAAAGCTTATCAGGAAAGATTTATCGTTCAATTCGCAGATAAACTAAAATCAATCGAAGTAAACTCTATCGCCTATTTTGTGGCAATGGAAAAAGCAGTTTTTCTTATTTCTAGCGATGGACATCGATACGCAATAGACTATACCATTGAACGATTAGATGAAATACTTAATCCAAAAATATTTTACCGGGTAAATCGTAAATTTATTGTCAACTTTACTTCAATCAAAGGAATGTATAGCTATTCAAAATCGAGAGTTAAAATCGATTTATTCCCAACACCCGAAACAGAAGTAATTGTAAGCTCCGAAAGAGCATCAGGATTTAAAGAATGGTTAAATCAATAATTAATATGAGAACAGCAGCAGTATTCGGAACAACAGGATTAATAGGTGATCATCTATGTCAACTTCTGACACAAAATGCAGAGTATGGAAAAGTTTATGCTTATGCCCGAAAAAATCCTGAAACTTTACTTAATAAAATTGAACATGTAGCTTTTGATCCTTCACAAATTAAAATACCTAATGGTATTGATGATGTTTTTGTTTGTCTTGGATCAACTATGAAAAAATCGGGATCAAAAGAAGCTTTTCGCAAAGTAGATTATGAAATGGTTGTTGAAATTGCTAAGCAAGCCAAAGCATCATCAGTTAAGCACTTCATTGTAATTAGTTCTATTGGGGCAGATCCGTCATCTAATAATTTCTACCTTAAAACGAAGGGAGATATGGAAGAAGCTGTCAAACAATTCGATTTTGAATACTGCGGGATTCTTCGTCCTTCACTCTTACTTGGCAATAGAAAAGAATTTCGTTTCGCGGAAAAAACAGGAATTATACTTTTCAAACTTTTTAGTTTTATATTTGTCGGCCCAATAAGAAAATATAGAGGTATAAAAGCCGAAGATGTTGCCAAGGGTATGATAATGCTTGCCAAAAGCGGAATCGGAAAGGTAACTATAGAATCAAATATCATTAAAAGGATTGCAGATGAATACGAATAAAAGCGAGGTTTTTCAATGGTTAGTTAACAATAGACAGAGTGTTCGTGGATACAAACCTGATGGGGTTGAAAAGGAAAAGATTGAAAGAGTTATTGAAGCCGGACGACTTTCTCCATCTGCCTGCAATGCGCAACCGTGGAAATTCATTGTAGTTGATGACCCTGAGCTAAAGAATAAAATTGCAGATGCTACTTCAAATCGAGTAATTGGAATTAATCACTTCACAAAACAAGCTCCGGTTCATATCGTAGTTGTAATGGAACCAGCAAATTTTAACTCAAAGTTTGGAAGTGTAGTTAAAGATAAAAATTTACCTCTTATTGATATAGGAATTGCTGCTGCTCACCTAAGCTTACAAGCTACTGCAGAAGGTCTTGGGACTTGTATTTTAGGGTGGTTTAATGAGCGAACTATTCGAAAACTCCTTGAAATCCCCAAAAGCAAACGTGTAATACTTGTAATAACCCTTGGTTATGCTGCTACAGATGAGATTAGGGAAAAGAAAAGAAAAACAATTAACGAGGTTGCAAGTATAAATAAGTACTAATTTTTAAGTGCTTTTTTGTAAAGATCTAAAAGTTTCGGCATTTCATTCTCCCATATAAAGGCATTGTAAGCAACATTAAGGTTATTTATTGTAGCCTCTCGTTTATCTTTGCTTTCAAAAAAATCTTGCACTTGATCGGCTAATTCTTTTGGATCTCTTGAACTTGCAATTATCCCTACACCCCAATCGTTAACAACCTTTGCCATTTCAGGTAAATCACTAACCAAAACAGCGATTTGAGCTTGTATATAATCAAATAGTTTGTTGGGTAATGCGAACCTGTAGTTCAACCCTAAATCCTCTTCTAATGATATACCCAACCATGCTTTTGATGTAAGCTCATGAAGCTTTTCGTATGATAATCTTCCTCTAAATTCAATTCTATCGGATAAATTCAATTCTAAAACTTTTTTTCGCAATTCCAACTCAATATCTCCCTTACCAACTATCATCAAATAGTAGCATGATAAGTACTGCATCATCTCAATTGCCAACTCAAGCCCTCTGCCTTTATTTAAACAACCTTGATAAATTATAGTAGGTCGCGTGCTTTTATGTCCAAAATTTTCATTTCTAAAAGGGAAATTTCGAATTACAACCATATCAATTCCATACCTTTTCTTATACTCCATTGCAATGCTATCAGAAACTGTACTTGCGAATTTGATGCCTTTTAAACAGAGCCTCTCAATAATTAACCATATCTTTTTAGTGATTGGCCTACCTTCTAGCTCTGGAACCTCAGTAAAAAACTCATGACTATCGTAAACAATTGGCTTACCTCTCAATACACATCCCAATCTACATCCTAGAAGGGTATCTAAGTCATTAGAGCAAACTAAATCGAATTTATGGAAAAGTAAATAGCTGAATATCCGGATATTAAAAAACATATAGAAAAGAAAACCCTTTCTAAACAGCATTCGAATGAGTTTGGTTTGATATTTTCGATCAACTATTTTAGGAGTTCCCTTTAGCTTACGCCCAATAGTAAGCACTTCAAATCCTTGTTTATGTAAAGTTAAGGATGTACGGTGCACACGTTGATCTGAGACTAAATCGGATGATGCAAAAACTATAATTTTAGCCATGAGTTCAAAAATAAAATACGAATATAGAAATAAAACCGTAAGCGTGGCGAATTGTTCAGCAATGCTTATCTTTGTTAAAAAAAGAGATGATTGAGATTAAGAAGGATTTTTCGCTAAAATCAAGAAATACTTTTGGTCTTGACGTCAATTCACACTACTATGTTGAAGCGAATACTACAGACAAAATATCATTCTCTCTCAATTATGCTTCATATTACAACCTACCAATTCTGATTTTAGGAGGAGGAAGTAATACTCTTTTTACCAAAAGCTATGAAGGACTTATTATTCACCCATCAATTCAAGGAATTGAAGTTATTGAGGATCAATCTAATTATACTGTTATTCGGGTTGGCGCAGGTGTAAACTGGGACTATCTTGTTGATTGGTGCGTAACAAGGAATATAGGTGGTTTAGAAAACCTATCGTTCATCCCTGGTGATGTTGGCGCAAGTCCTATTCAAAATATTGGAGCTTATGGCGTTGAAGCAAAGGATACTATATTGAAGGTTGAAGGTATTAATGTTATCACTAAAAAGTTGTTCGAGCTTAGCAACGCAGAATGTAAGTTCGATTATAGGTATAGTATTTTCAAAGATGAATTGAAGCATCGTGTAGTTATTACAAATGTTCAATTTAAACTTTCGAAAAAACCTCAATTAATTACACACTACGGGAACTTAGAAGAGGAAATTGAAAAACTTGGTGAAAAATCTATCTCAACTATTCGTCAAGCAGTAATAAATATTAGGAAACACAAACTTCCCGATCCCGCAGAACTTGGCAATGCTGGCAGTTTCTTTAAAAACCCTTTAGTTGGCTCAGCCACTTTCGAAGAAATCAAGAAACGTTTTGACAAGGCTCCATCCTACCCTGCCTCAGAAAATAGCGTAAAAGTACCAGCAGGTTGGCTTATCGAGCAATGTGGCTGGAAGGGAAAACAGGTTGGAAATTGTGGCGTTCACAAGGATCAGGCTCTAGTGCTTGTAAACTATGGTCATGCCACAGGTGATGAAATTATTAATCTTGCAAAACAAATCCAAAAGTCAGTTCAAGAACAGTTTGGAATTGAACTGGAAATGGAGGTTAATGTGGTTTAAGAACAGTTACAAATGACTAGTTACGAGTTACTTCTAACTTTTACATTACTTAATTTACTTGTCAACTTTTTAACTTATCAACTTTTTAACTTATCAACTTACTTATAAATCCTCTCTTTATTCAATGCTCTCTGGTACGCTTCTGCATTACGATTATGCTCGGCTAATGTTTTGGCAAAAACATGATATCCTGAGAAATCATCCTTTGCACAAAAGTATAAATACGAATGATTTTCGTAGTTAAGTACAGCATCAATAGATGAAATTGAAGGGCAGCAGATTGGACCTGGAGGTAAACCAATATTTTTATATGTATTGTAAGGTGATTTTACTTCTAGATGTTTAGTCCAAATTCTTTTAATAGTAAAATCATTTAATGCAAATTTAATAGTTGGGTCTGCTTGCAAAGGCATATTCTTCCTTAATCTATTGATATAAACTCCTGCAATCCTCGATTTCTCATCTATTTTATTGGTTTCCTCCTCAACAATTGATGCTAGGGTTGTCGCTTCAACTCTAGTTAAGCCAGCTCCTTTGAGTTTATCCCCCCGCGACTTATTCCAAAACTTATCATATTCTTTCTTCATCCTATTAAAAAATTCTTCTGAATCAGTATTCCAGTAGAATTGATAGGTGTTAGGTATAAACATTGAAATTAATGTTTTTTCGATGAAGCCGTATGAATCAGAGGTACCCTCTTTTTTGAAATATCTTATGAACGTTAACGAATCTATCTCAAGCTGTTTGGAAATCTTTTCTGCAAGCTGTTCCGGTGTTCTTATATTATTAAAGGTAACTTTAACTGGGGTTTGCGTTGAAGTATATAGCATTCGAACCAAGGTTCTATTACTCATTCCATCCTTTATTTTATAACAACCCGGCTTAACCTTTTTTGTATACCCAAAAGAGTTTGCTGTGTTAATAAATGTTTCCAAATCGATTACTAAACTATTCTTCTTAATACTATCGACTACTGCATTAAAGTCCGATCCGGTTTTAATGTATAGGTATTTATCTTTTGCCAAATCAACATTTGAGCGAAACATTCTGTTGTAAAACACCCAACCAACAAGAATCAAAATCGCCAAAATAGATACTCCAGCAATGAGAATCCATTTCTTATACTTTTTTATAAGATCTATCATTTTTTTACAATAATACTTTCAGTATTGCAGCATTTCTACAATACTAATTTATGAAATTTCTTAAATACTTTCTTAGAATTACTTCAGAAGTTCTACCGCTTTTGCTATCCTTTCAATTGCATCTTTTAGTTTCTCATCCGAAGTTGCGTAAGATAATCTCAAGTAGTTTGGTGCTCCAAAGGCAGAACCAGGAACAACTGCAACATGGGCTACATTAAGTAAAAACATTGCAAAATCATCTGCATTTTTTAGAGTCCCTCCATTATACTGTTTCCCAAAGAAATATGAAATTTCAGGGAATATATAGAAAGCGCCTCCGGGCATATTTGTTCTAAAACCTTTGATTTTAGATATAGCTTCAACTATAAGATTTCGACGACGAAGGAACGCTTCGCGCATTACTTTGGTAGTTTCTCCATTGGAGTTAAAAGCGGCTGTAGCAGCTTTCTGAGCTATGGAGCAAACTCCTGATGTTTGTTGACCTTGTAACTTTATACTTGCTTTTGCAATCCATTTTGCCGAAGCTGAAAAGCCAATTCTCCAGCCGGTCATTGCATATCCTTTAGATACCCCGTTAATAATGATAACTCGTTCACGAATATTATCGAATTGGGCAATACTTTCGTGTTTCCCAGTAAAATTGATATGTTCGTAAATTTCGTCTGATATTACCAATAGGTTAGGATGTTTAGAAACTATATCGGCGATGGCTTTTAATTCATCGTGAGTATAAATACTGCCTGTTGGGTTTGATGGTGAGCATAGCATTAATACTCTAGATTTAGGGGTAATTGCTGCCTCAAGCTGTTTTGGAGTAATCTTAAAATCGCTTTCTAATCCAGTTTCAATTACAACGCTTTTCCCTTCGGCTAATTTTACCAGTTCAACATAGCTAACCCAGTAAGGAGCCGGAACAATAACTTCATCCCCTTTATCAACAACACAAAGTAAAACATTTGCTAAACTGTGCTTAGCTCCACCAGAAACAACGATTTGATCGGGAGTGAAAGAAAGATTATTCTCCCTTTTAAGCTTGCCGCAAATTGCTTCAAGTAAGTCTTTATAGCCCGCAACGGGAGTATAAAATGAGTAATTCTCATCAATTGCCTTTTTAGCAGCTTCTTTAATAAAATCGGGTGTAAAAAAATCGGGTTCCCCAACACTTAAGTTGATAACATCGATACCTTGACAAGCCAGTTCTCTAGATTTCTGAGACATGGCAATTGTTTGTGATTCTTCAAGAGCAGCTATTCGGGCAGAAACTTTTTCCATCGTTTAAAACGTTAATTATGATTGTTATTCCAATTAATATCTTTTTGTAACTTTAAAACGCTAAAATTACATTTTCTTAGGTTTCGAAAAACACAATACTTTAAAAAATATGCTAGTAGCTGATATTCTTAAAATTGTATTACCCTCGTTGCTGGTTTTTCTGGCTGGTTACTTGGCTCTTGCACGACTTCTTCGCGATGAAGCCGATCGTAGAAAGGCCGAACGCACCTTTACAAATCAACGCATTTCAACTCCAATTCGTTTACAAGCGTATGAAAGGTTGGTCCTTTTTTTAGAACGTATTTCTCCTGAATCGATGATTGTTCGAGTAAATCAACCTGGAATGACTTCACAAAAGTTACAAACTGCATTATTAAGCAATATCCGTGCTGAATGGGAGCATAACCTATCGCAACAACTTTACGTTAGCAACGAGGCTTGGGAGTTAACTCGGAATGCAAAGGGAAATGTTATTAAACTAATTAATATATGTGCAGAAAAGATTGAACCCGATGCACCATCAATTGTTTTTAGCCAAAAAATCCTTGAGATACTAGTTGATCTTGAGCAGCATCCAACATCACTTGCCATTGATCTTTTAAAGAAAGAAGTAGCTGAGTTCTTTTAAAATATTTAAAATGAAAAAGAAAAAGCCTCGGGTATTCGAGGCTTTTTCTTTTTCAATACATAAGCATTATTTAATCATCTCAATGCTTCGCTTTACAAAACGGTTAAGGTCTTCTCCTTTAAGCATATTGTTAGCAAGTAAGGCTAAATCAATCATTTGCTTAACTAGATTTTCATCCTTTCCAAAATTCTTAAGTAATACCTTCTTATCATCGTTTAGTTTATCAAGCTGTTTCTCAGTTTCTTGAAGTAAATCCTTATCTTCATGAGGAATCTCTTCCTCTTTCTTATCCTTGCTCTTTTTCTTTAGTTCTTCAGACTTCTCCTCAGCCGGTTTAATCTTCTTATTTAACTTTTCAATTTTAGAACCAAGGGATTTACTCTTATTTTCAATTACAGTTTGAACTAAAGGATGTGAAACATTAACAACTAGGTTTAAACTATCGGGCATATTACCATAGAAACCCGCAGTTGGACTCATGGCTGCCATATCTTTCATCCGACGCATAAACTCTGAGCGAGTAATAACAACAGGTGCAGCATTTTCACCTAACTCCTCAAATGATACCCAATAGTGTGAATTCTCAGGAAGTGCACCTTCAAAAACTGAACGTAAATCGTTTTGCTCATCTATTGGCAAACTTACCTCTTTACGATCTTCTTTTACAATCAGCTTTTCAACTACATCAGAATCAACCCTAACAAATCGTGAATCTTTTAGCTTTTGTTCCAAACTATTGATTAGATGAGGATCAAGTTGACCATCCATCATTAGCACATCATAACCCTTATTCTGAGCTGCTTCAATATAGCTAAATTGCTCCTCTTTGTTATTTGAGTAGAGGTATATAAGGGTCTTGTTCTTATCTGTCTGGTTTTCTTTAATCAATTTCTCGTACTCCTCAAATGTGAAATACTTTCCATCAACATTTTTGAAAAGCGCAAACTTCTCAGCCCGCTCATAGAATTTCTCATCGGTAATCATACCGTATGTGATAAAGAGTTTGAGGTCATCCCATTTTTTCTCAAACTGAGGTCTGTCTGTTTTAAAAATATCCTGTAGTCTATCAGCCACTTTTTTAGTGATATGGCTTGATATTTTTTTAACGTTAGAATCACTTTGTAAATAGCTGCGCGATACGTTCAATGGGATATCTGGAGAATCAATTACACCATGTAAAAGGGTTAAAAACTCTGGGACAATTCCCTCTACCGAATCAGTAACATAAACTTGGTTGCAGTAGAGTTGAATCTTATTCTTTTGAATATCAAAATTTGTTTTGATACGAGGAAAATAAAGAATACCAGTAAGGTTGAAAGGATAGTCAACGTTTAGATGTATATTAAATAATGGTTCTTCGGCTACTGGGTAAAGATCATGATAAAATTTCTGGTAATCTTCATCCTTTAAATCTACAGGTTTACGAGTCCATAATGGATTAACATCGTTAATCACCATTGGTTTCTTTGTATCAACCTCTTTACCATCCTTCCACTCTTTTTCAGTTCCAAAAGCTATTGGAACAGGTAAAAATCTACAGTATTTCTTTAGTAATTCATTAATCTTAAACTCTTCGAGAAACTCTTTTGACTCCTCGTTAATATGAAGAACAATATCGGTTCCTCTTTCCGTTTTGTCTACATCCTCAATATCATAATCTGGAGAACCGCTGCAACTCCAACGAAAAGCTTTTGTATCATCTTTGAATGATTTTGTAATGATTTCTACCTGCTCGCTCACCATAAACGATGAGTAAAAACCTAACCCAAAATGACCGATAATTCCATTCGTTTGGTTTTTGTACTTTTCAAGAAATTCTTCTGCTCCAGAAAACGCAATCTGGTTAATGTACTTTTCAATTTCCTCATCAGTCATACCAATGCCTTTATCGGAAATGGTAATTGTACCTGCCTTCTTATCAACACTTATATTGATGGTTAAATCACCTAATTCGCCTTTATACTCACCTACTGAAGCAAGTGTTTTAAGTTTCTGGGTTGCATCAACGGCATTTGAAATCAGCTCGCGAAGAAAGATTTCGTGATCGGAGTAAAGAAACTTTTTAATAATTGGGAAAATGTTCTCGGTGGTTACACCAATCTTACCTTTTTGCATTTTATATTGATTTAATGGTTAAACAAAAATTCATGGCATCATTTTCAAACAAGATGCCATTTATGAAAGGCTGACAAATAGTCACTGGAATTGAAAAGATGACGCTAATTTTAGTAGTTGTAGTAAAAAATCCTGTAGAGTGCCCAAAAAATCATGACAACCAAAATAAAACCAATGGTGATTCTTATCGAAACATTAAAACTCTTACGACTTCGAACAAGTCGCTTTTGGCTAATAATCCCCATTATAATATTATTAATCCTAAGATGAATATTTTCGTTTTTAGGGATAATGCTATAAGCTCCGCATTTTTTAACGTATGAACCAAACGAGCCCTCATCCTCGCCTGTTAGCATTACAACTTCAATTTCTTTATTTAAGGTTTTTGTGGTCTCAAGAATTTCAACCCCATTCATTAAGGTATTGTTTCCTTCATCAAAATACTTATACCCTAAGAAAACAATATAAATATCCTCTTTTTTAAACTTTATACCTGACAGGTAAGCTATAAACTTTTCACCAGAAGAAAATGTATTGATATTATATCGCTCTGGATTATCAATACTTCTATGAATTGCGTTTGTTAGCTCTAGGTTATGATCAACCAAAAATATATTTGTATCAATTTTCTGTTTAAGCATCACATTAACTATAAAAAACAAAAAGCAATATACGTTTAAATGTAAATCCAAGCAAGTATCAATAATGGAAACGGATTATGATTTAATCTAAAAACTACTACTTATTTTTTAATGTAGGGATACCTCCTTTACCTTTATATAGAAATCCTGGATCGGGTTCTTTTTTAGGGCTTTCTCTTAAGATTACAGGTCCTCTTTTGGGATTTCTCATGTCAAGGTTCCTAACATAAACCCACGTTCCCTTTTCAAACATAAACCCATCATAAGTAAAATCAGGACCATAAAATTGGTAATTCTGATTATACTCAGGTTTTGAAGGTGATAGGTGATCAAATACAATTGTACTTGCTTCAGGAATGTACCTTAACGTCATTGAGGCTCTAGATGAGTATTCGAAAACAACCCTATTTAAGGCAGTTTCACCCACCTTAAAAATCCTTGCCCCAAAAACTGGTTGAGTATCTTTTCCAAACGACAGCACTTCAATTATTTTCTTTGATGAAAAAAGGTCGTTAAAGTCGAGCCCCAATAGTATGTAATATTGATTCCTTTTATCCTTTTTTTCGACGATTGAGTAGTATAGTGCACCCATCCACTTCTTTGGTGAGAGAATATCATTTATAGGGTCAGTTATCAACTTTCGGTTATCTTGAAGTTCAAAAACTGAGAATGAACCACTTTTCTTTTCCTTATATAGTATATAGCCAAAATATTTTTGCGTACCATCAGCTTGGGGTACATTCCAAGTAAATACCCTTAATCGTTTATCTTCTGATTTTATTTTCCCAAGATGTTTAAGTGAGTCGAAAGGGTAATCAAATGATTCCTTTACTTTAAGAGTTCTCTGAAATGTGTTTAAGAAATTCTGATTTGCAGTCTCAATCTCCAATGTTGATCCATCTTTATATATCTTACCCATCATTAACGATAAACTGTCCTCATATTGCTTAAGCAATACTTGGGTTTTATCTTGTGATGTGGATATTAGCGAGATAAATATTAATGCTAAAAGGTAAAAAAACTTACTAGTTTGTACCATACATGAAATCCTAAATTGCATCTAACGATTTTATTAGTAAATCAGCAGCAACCTCACACTCCTTTGCAGTAATACATAGTGGAGGTGATATTCTAAAAGCAGTATTACAAAAAAGAAACCAATCCAAAACTACGCCATTATTTAATGCTGATTTCATCAGCATTAAAATTTTTTGGAAAGATTCAATTTCAACTGCCATAAATAGTCCGTCTGCTCTAATAGACTTGACCTTTGGATGCATAGACAGTTTATTGATAAAAATCTGAGCCTTTGCATCTACAGAATCGATCAACTTTTCGTCAATAAGCACATCAAGTGAAGCAAGAGCTGCTGCGCATGAAACAGGGTGGCCTCCAAATGTTGTGATATGCCCTAAGGGTGGATCATAACTTAAGCAGCTCATTATCTCCTTAGATGAAATAAATGCACCTAATGGCATCCCTCCACCTATTGCTTTTGCGAGTAATAGAATATCTGGAACAACCTCATATTTCTGAAATGCAAACATTTTTCCGGTTCTACCTAAGCCTGTTTGTATTTCATCGAAAACTAATAGAGCGCTTGTTTGATCACATCGTTCCCTTAACTTTTTCAAGTAGTTATTTTTCGGGGATATAATTCCAGCCTCTCCTTGTATGGGTTCAATTATAACGCATGCCGTTTTATTTGATATTTCCTCCAGATCGGGGATTGAGTTAAATCTGATCTGTTTTATATCTGGCAATAGTGGTCTAAATGCTCGTTTAGGCTCTTCGTCACCCATTATACTTAAAGCACCATGTGTGCTTCCATGGTAAGCATTCTTAAACGAAACTATCTCTGAACGACCAGTAAAACGCTTTGCCAACTTCAATGCTCCCTCCACTGCTTCGCTACCCGAATTTACAAAGTATACATTATCAAGCGATTCGGGTAGTAAAGAGGTGAGTTTCTGAGCAAAACGAACCTGTGGGTATTGAATAAACTCTCCATAAACCATCAGGTGCATATACTTTGAAACTTGATTGTTTACAGCTTCAATTACCCTTGGATGGCAATGTCCAACATTACTAACCGATACCCCTGATATTAAATCAACATAGCGTTTCCCATCGGGTCCAAATAAATAAACCCCTTCTGCTCGCTCAATTTCGAGTAAAAGAGGTGATTCGGACGTTTGGGCAACATGCTCTAAAAATAGTTGCCTTAAGCTTAACATTTATTAAAAGAAATTACTTATTCATTAAATTTATCTCACTAAGGAGCTTATCACGATACGATTTACCAATAGGTATTACCTTCTTCCCTTCTGTCATCTTAATGATTATCGAGTTATCCTCAATGCTTGTTATTCTGTTAATATTAACAATAAAGGAGCGATGAACTCTTTTAAACTTGATATTTGGCAATTGATTCTCAATTGATTTCATTGTAAAATGTATGGTAAACTTCTCTGTTGTTGTATTAATCACAACATAGTTCTCTAATGCTTCAACCCATAAAATATCGTTGTATTTGATTCGAACCAGTGAACTATTCTTTTTGATAAATATTTCCTTGTCGGAATCAATTATCGAACGGTTTTTATTGAATATTTCGTAAGCCTTACTTGCTGCTTTAAAAAAACGTGCATAGGTTATAGGTTTAAGCAGGTAATCAGTTACGCTGTAATCGAAAGCCTGTATAGCATACTTCTCTTTTGATGAGATGATTATAACCTGAGGGGGTTGAGTTAATGTGTTCAAAAAATCAATTCCACTCATTTCGGGCATCTCAATATCAAGAAAAATTAAGTTAACATCCTCTCCTTGCTTAATAAAATTAATAGCTTCAACAGCATTTGTAAAAGAATTGGTATGCTCTAAGAAATCGGTGCGGCCTACAAATTCCTCCACAACCCTTCTCGACATTTCATCATCATCAATTATGATACAATTCATAACACAATATT
>Ga0209099_1000166_pt1 | contig 75713 bp, 58 predicted proteins | sample AD_JPNHW2_MetaG_FD_184430 | JGI IMG/M metagenome (GOLD analysis project Ga0209099, IMG submission 184430) | Active sludge microbial communities of municipal wastewater-treating anaerobic digesters from Japan - AD_JPNHW2_MetaG (SPAdes) (version 2) | ecosystem: Engineered > Bioreactor > Anaerobic...
CTCGCGGAGCTTCCTAGATGCAGTAGAGGTCGAGGGCTTCGGACAGGCCGCGGATGACGAGGGTGCCGGCGACGGAGTTGCCATGGGCGTCGAGGGCGGGGCCGTAGGTCGCGATGCCGTAGCGGCCCTTGGCAGCGGCGGCTATCCCGCCGCCCACGCCGCTCTTTGCGGGTATTCCCGCCTCGACGCAGAAACTGCCCGAGCCGTCGTAGAGTCCGCAGCTCATCATGAGGGCCTTGGTGACACGGGCGGCGCGCGACGTCATCATTCGCCGGCCCGAGGCCGTATCCATGCCGTCAAAGGCGAGGACGGCGGCGAAGCGCGCGAGCGAGGCGGCGTCTACGAGGGTGGCGCACTGGCGGAAATAGGCATCCAGGGTCTCGTCGACGGGCGAGTCGAGGAGGCCGAGCTCCTTGAGGAACCAGGCGATGGAGCGGTTCCGGTTGGCCGTCGCCGCCTCGGAAGAGCTTACTTCCGTATCCTCGGCGAGTTCGTCGAGGCCGAAGAGGGGCGCCGCCCATGCCCGGAAGCCCCCGACCTTCTCGGCGCCCGTCCGTCCTGGCATGAGGCTCGTCACCACGATTGCGCCTGCGTTGATCATCGGGTTGTAGGGCTTGCGGAGGCTCGAGGCCTCGAGCCTGATGATCGAGTTGAAGGGATCTCCCGTCGGTTCCCGTCCGACGCGGGAAAAGACCGCTTCCTCGCCTGCCGTGTCGATGACATAGGGAAGGGCCACGGCCTTGGATACGCTCTGGAGGGTGAAGGTCACGCGCGAGTCGCCCGACTCGAGGATGTGTCCGCCGGCGTCGACGAGGGCGGCTCCGACCCTCCTGCCGTCAACCCTGGCGAGGGCGGGAATGTAGTCGGCCACCCGCCCTCCAAGGGCGGCTTCACGGCCGCGGGCCACGAGGCCGTCCAGCAACCCGGCCGTGGCGGCCACCCTGCCCTGGCTCCCTTCCCTGGAGCCTGAAACGGACTCTCGCTGTTGCTTCATCGTAGACCAGCCTTGCGCTCGAATGACGGGCAATGACGTCCCGTGGCGGCGAATACTTCATGGGAGGGCAGATCGCGGCACTTGACGCCGAAGAGGTCGCAGGCGCGCGGGAATGAAGGCTCCCAGGTGATGCGGAAGTGGATGCATTTGAGGCAATCCGGGGCGCGTTCGCTCATTTCGTCTTCCCTTGGCCGAGGATAGCATCGCCGGCCCCCGGTCTTCTAGGACCCTTCGGCGACCATCTTCCCGTTTCGCCGCTGCGGCGCGGGAAGGCGCGCCGCGGGCGCCGCGGACACCGCGGCAAGACAGGTCCCGGCAAAGGTTGTTTACCCTGCCGCTTGTCCTAAAGCCCGCTTTCCCGTATTTTTATCCCATGCGCAGCAACCCGCTCATTCGCAGGCCCTTCCGCTATACGAACCGCAATGTTTCCCTCTACCTCATAGCCGCGAATGTCCTTGTCTTCGCCCTTTGCTATGTGATGCCGGGCCTCACGACCTATCTGGCCCTCAATCCCGTCAACTTCCTCGGCGGCATGTTCTGGCAGCCCCTGTCCTACATGTTCGCCCACGGGAGCCTCGACCACCTCCTCTTCAACATGCTGGGCCTCCTCTTCTTCGCCCCGCAGATCGAGCGCGAGTTCGGGAGCAAGGAGTTCCTCCTCTTCTACCTGCTCACGGGAGTCCTGTCGGGCCTCGCGTCCCTCGGCATCTATCTCGCGACCGGAGCGATGTACACCTTCCTCCTCGGCGCATCCGGCGCCGTGTACGCCGTCCTCCTCGCCTACGCCGTCCTCTTCCCGGAAGCCGACATCTACGTCTTCGGCATCCTCCCCGTGAGGGCTCCCATCCTCGTGGGCATCTACGCCCTCATGGAGGCGGCCGACCAGGTCTTCGGCTTCCAGAGCTCGGTGGCCCACCTCACCCACCTCTCGGGCCTCCTCTTCGCCTGGCTCTACTTCCCGATCCGCTTCGGCGTCAGCCCGTGGCGCAGGCTCTTCCCGAGACGGTAGCGCCCTCATGAAGGTAGGCGTTGTGCGATTCATGCCGGTCGCGGCAGCCTGGCTCCTCGTTGCCGCGGCGCTCGCGGCCCCCGCGGCCCCCGCGGCCGCGCAAGCCTCCTTCCCGCCTGCCGGCGCCCTCCGCGCCGAGTTCTGGACCGACCTCGATGGCGTCCCGCAGTCGGGCGACCCCTGGCCCCTGCCCTTGGCCGTGGCCGCGAGCAGGCTTGCCGAGGAAGCGGCCTGGGTATTCGCGGGCCAGGTCTGGGGCTTCGAGTTCGAATGGACGCCCCTCGACCGCACGCGGCACATCGAGGAGTCCTTCAGCATGAAGCCATCGGGCTCCATACCGAAGGGCGACCCGCGCCTCGCGCCCGAGGACTCCCGCGTGGAAGGGCAGCGCCTCCTGGCCTATGTTTCGTATGATCCGACATCCTCCGAGGCCGGCCTCATCGCCTCCTATGCCCGCTCGCCATGGAAGAGCGCCCAGGGCACAGGCATGGGCGACTACCTCCGCGGCTACCAGGGGCGGAGGCTCGCCTACGAGGACGCCGCACGCGCGGCCATCCGCGACCTCCTCAGGGGCCTCGAGCCGAACAAGCCGCGAAGGGTGAAAGGCCGCATCGTCTTCGCCTCGACGCCGCGCATCGCGGTGGCGGACGGGACCTACAAGGTGGAGGCGAGGTTCCGCATCGAGGTTACCGAGGTGCTTGAGTACGGGCTGTATTGACTTTCCTGCGGGGCGGGGAAGGGGCTTGCGGGCCTGACCGCCGTGGGCGCCGGCCCTTGCCGGCGCGCTGCGGGACGCTGGGCCGGCCGCCGCGCTAGAGCCGGGTCTTCTCGACCTCTTCGTGCATGCGCTCGAGGATGTCCATGAGGCCATCGACGGCGGCCTGCTTCTTGTCCTCGCGGTGCTTGTGTTCCTTCTTCATGCGGTCGCGGAATTCGTGGCAGTCCATCATGGGGCTCACGTCGTAGACCACGCGGTCCTGGCAGACCAGGTCTTCCTCCATCTCGCCGTCAGGGTTGAGCCTCAGGATGTTGCCGTTGATCGACACGAGGCACATCTTCGAGAAGGTCTTGATGTAGGAGTCGATCTCGCGGACGCCCCGCTTGGAGGAGGGATCCCAGGGCCGGAAGCGCGTGCCCGCCGGGAAGACGAGGACGAGCCTGCCCTGGGTCTTGAGGGCGGCGAGCGCCTTGAGCGAAGCGCGGTTCACGGTCGTGGAGCGCATGACTTCCGCCACGAGCTCCTTGGGGTCCTTGAGGTTGCGCTTGATGATCTCGATGGAGCGGCTCGGGTAGATGACGAGGCGCGAGTAGGCCTCGGTGAAGGCGAGCACGACGGGATTGCTCTCGTTGAGCTTGATGCCGGCTATCGCGAGCAGGGCCCTGGCCGCCTCGACGCCCCGCGGGCCTTCCTGCCTGAGGAGGTAGTGGAACACGGGCAGGTCGAAGTTCGAGTAGTGCTCGAGGAGGAGGAGGCAGGGCTCTCCGGACTTCGCCGTATCCAGGAGCTCGACGAGCCGCTCGAAGTGCCTGATGCCCGAGCCGGGAAGCAGGTTCTCGGCCACGACCCCGTCGATGAAGGGCAGGAGGCCGTCGTTGCCCGGCTGGTAGACGTTGTCTTCCGAGACATGCGATTCGCCCCGGGACAGGGCCATCATCTTGAGGATGCGATCCCGGTATCTATGGCTTATCGGCTCCATGTCTTCCCCCTCTTCCGGCGAGGAGTATATGCCCCCATTCCGAGAGGTGTCAACGACGCGCCATGCGCCACGGTGCGGCCCATCAATAGCCGTCGGACATCGACCGGTTCACGTCCTTCTGGTAGAGCTCCTGGTAGACGTAGCTGCGCAGCTTGAGCTTGTCCTTTATCTCCTTGGAGAAGGGCATGAAGCGCCAGAAGATCGCGCGGACTTCCTTGTCGAGCTTCTGTATGCCCTCGCTCTCCTTGGTGATCCACACGAGGTAGTCCTGCATGAAGAATTCCTTCACGTCGCCACGGATCTTGCGCGCCGTGAACCACTGGTAGTAGTTGCCCGTGAGGCCTTCCTCCATCCAGTAGAAGGAGGCTTTCTCCTTCGCGACCTGCCAGCGCAGGTCGGCCACGGCCATGATGACGGCGTTCTGGAGGCTCTTCGGGTACATCGGTATGGCCACGCGGCCCCGGCTCGAGGCGCGGTTGTAACGGTCGAAGGGCTCCCAGCAGATGCCGGAATCGCCGTAGCAGGGGACGAGGAGGATGAAGGGCACGATGCGGTGGAGGGTCGTCTTGTAGGGGCGGCAGAAGGCCTCGCAGTCTATGCTCTCGATCCATGCGAGCATCCGGACGACGTTCTCCCTCGTGCCGATGTCCCGGATTCCTCCATGGAAGTACTCCCTCGAGAGGAGGGGAAAGTGGTTTCCCTGCCGGCCGATGCAGAGCTTGGTCATCTGCTTGACCGTCTCGTATTCCTGGGCGAGGGTCTGGAGGTCGGCCTTGAGTTCCTGCGGTCCCGAGCCTGCCTTCTCCTGCGCGGATTCGAGCTCCTGTCCCGCCTTGGTGAAATCCTGGATGCTCTGCGCGAGCTCCTTGTCCACGGCGAGGAGGCGCCTCGTGATCTCGAAGAATTCGCTCGTCATCTTCTTCTGCGGCTCGCTGTAGGGCGAGGGCACGTGGAGGAGGCCCGGCTGGCTGTCATGGTGGCAGAAGGTCTCGACCTTGTCCTTGAGGAGGGCTTCGAGGCTCCTGCGCTCCTCGATCTTGGCCTTCATGATGCCCTCGGCCGCGTCCCGCTTGCCCTGGGCCTTCTGGAGCATGGCCGTGAACCTCGACTTGTCGTCGCGGTTCTTAGGCTTGATCTCGTCGGTGGCGCTCGGGTTGACCTGTCCCGTGGCTACCGAGCGTATCCACTCGTCGACATAGTAGACGGGCTCATCGACCTTCTTGTCGAAGATGATGCGTCCGAAATCCTCGCGCATCTCGGGGGAGATGATGTTCGGCAGGAGGGCTGCGTAGCGGACGAGGAGGCGCTTGGGCAGGAGGACCTGCGTGCCCGCGGTGCGCAGGGCTACCTTCGCCGCGAGGTACCAGTAGTTCGCTATGAGCTGCTGCCGGTAGACGCCCTTGTCCTTCGGATCGGTCGCCTTGAGGTACTTGGAGAGGATGTCGTGGAATTTCTGGGCTTCGTCGCCCTCGTTGCCGAGGGCCTTCTTGTAGTAATCGGGATCGGAGAAATAGTCCGTGGAGCTTTCTTCCTCGGCCTTGGTTATCGGGGCGAAGGACTTGCGGGAAAGGTCGACATCGAATTCATGCTTGTCCTTGACTTCGGCATCGACGTTGAGCTCGCCGAAAAGCGTCCCGAAATCCGGAGGAAGGGGGCCCCCCGCCGCCTTCCCTCCCGCAGCCGGGCGACCGGCCGCGGGGCCTGGAACAGGGGCTTGAGGCTTGCCAGGAGTTCCCGATCTGTACTCCTCAACGTTTCCGCCAATGAGCGCTGCAATCTCGGGATCTATCTCGTCGGACACGGGCCACTCCCTATGGAATTGATGGCCGGAGACTTACCGGGAAGTCCTTGCCGGCTAGGATCATTGTACCCCTCGCCCGAACCGTCTTCAAGTGCAAGGTCCGCGCCGGGCCCGGAGCCCTCCTGCGAGGACCCGCGAGCGGCGCCTTCTGTATCGATTATTAGGAGGTTCCCTAAATCAAGGCAACTGCCTGAAATGTGGCTTTCGTTGGTTGAGCCCAGTCACGTAGCTTTATAAAATCGTAGCGCGGCGGGTGGCATCAGCATCCCTGCTGATGCAGAAGGGCGTTGCCCTTCTGCACGCGCCAGACCGCGCCGTCCATGGCGCGCCGATCGCGCGCAGCGCCGATTGCCTTTTTCTGTGCCAGGCCCCGCGCAGGGAAGTTATAAAAAGGTTCAATGGGGCAAAAAAAAGGAAGCTGTCTTTTCAGACAGCTTCCTGTTCTTCGTGGAGGTGATCAGAATTGCCCTCCAGGCCTCGACATCCTGTCTCGGCCTTCCGGGACGGGGCCTTCGCTGGCGGGCGACATCCTGTCGCCCTTCCCGCGCTGCCGCGCGGCGCTCAGGCCCTTCAATTCTGATCACCTCGCCAAAGCATAAAAAAAACGGCCTCGATCAGTGATCGAAGCCGTTCTCTTCGTGGAGGTGATCAGAATTGAACTGACGACCTCTTGAATGCCATTCAAGCGCTCTAGCCAACTGAGCTACACCCCCGAAGCAAGGCGATATTAGCGGCTCGGGCGGGGGAATGTCAAGCGGTCCTGCCATGAGGATTGCGGGAAAGGCTCGGGCGGGTGGCATTCGGGCCGCTCCTATTGATTGTCCGGCCGCTGCCGGGCGATACTGACCTGATGGAACGATCCCTTCGCGCTTTCGCGCTCTGCGCCATAGGCCTCGAAAAGGTTCTGGCCAACGAGCTTGCCCGTATCGGTCTTTCGGTTTCCTCGCGGAGCCCCGGCCGGGTCTTCTTCGAGACCGATGTAGCAGGACTTTTCCGTGCCAACCTCTGCCTGAGGACGGCCGAGCGCGTCCTCATCGAGGCCGCCCGTTTCCCTGCCCCCGATTTCGACGCCCTCTTCGAGGGCGTCCGCTCCGTCCGATGGGAAGATTACTTCGCCGAGGAGGACCGCCTCGTCATCGAGCGGGTCCGGATCCGCGATTCGCAGCTCTCCGCCCAGACCTCGGTGCAATCGGTGGTCCACAAGGCCGTCTATGAGCGCCTCGGGAAGGCCTATGGCCTCCAGCGCCTCCCCGAGACGGGCAGGGAAGGCTCGGCCAGGGTCTACCTCGAGGGCGACGAGTGCCTCATCGGCCTCGATACCTCGGGCGAGGCCCTCCACAAGCGCGGCTACCGCCGGTCCACGGTCGAGGCTCCCCTCAAGGAGACCCTCGCCGCGGGCTGTCTCCTCCTTTCCGGCTGGAACCGGCGCATCCCCCTCCTCGACCCCTTCTGCGGCTCGGGCACCATCCTCATAGAGGCCGCCCTTTTCGCCCTCGACATAGCCCCCGGGCTCGGGCGGAGCTTCGCCCTCGAGGACCTTCCCCTCGCCGACGCCGCGGCCTTCAAGGCCGAGCGCGAGGCCGCCAAGGCCCGCGTCCGGAGCGACGAGGAACTCTCCCTCGCCGGCTCCGACCTCGACGAGTCCGCCCTCGCCGCCGCGAAGGCGAACGCGGAGCGGGCAGGCGTGGGGGCGCACATCGCGTGGAAGCGCGGCAAGGCCGAGGACGCGCAGCCCTCCGCGCCTTCGGGCTACCTCCTCTGCAACCCGCCCTACGGCAACCGCCTCGGCAGCGAGGAAGAGGCCGAGGCCCTCTACCGTCGCCTCGGCGAGCTCGCTCCGGCCTTCAAGGGCTGGGGCCTCGGCTTCGTGACGAACCGGCCCGATTTCGGCAACTTCTTCGGGCGCAGGGCCACGGCCGAGCACAAGATGGTGAACGGGGCCGAGGAGCAGTGGTTCCACTGGTTCCCGCCGGGATACGAGGAGACCGAGCCGCGCAAGACGCCGCCGCCCGAATGGCAGGGCAGGGAAGGCAAGGAGAAGGGCGCGAAACAGGGGGCGGCACCGGGCCGCGACCGTCCCTTCCCCCGCCGGCGCGAAGGCGAGGGCGAAGGCCGCTTCGACCGTCCGCGCGATGAGCGATACCAGAAAACCGGCGACCGCCCCGGCTGGCGCGGCCGGCCCCACGACGACCGTTACGGCCCTCGGCGCGAGGGCGTCCGGGGACAGCCCGGCAGGCGCGAGGGTGGCCGTCGCGAGGACGGGCGCGAGGACTACAGCTACCATGGCGACCGCAGTACCTGGGGCGGCTTCGGCCACCGGGGCGAACCGGGCAGCCGGCCTCCGGAGCATGGTCCTCGTCCGCGCCCGCCCTACGGCGCGGACCGCGATTCCCGCCGAGGCCGGCCCGACGACAGGGCCGAAGGCGGACGCGATCGTCGGGAAGGCGAGGGCAGGGATCGCGGGCGCCCGGAAGCAGGACGCGATGACCGCTACCGGCCGTCGCCGCGCCGCGATGCCGACCGCGGAGAGCAGCGCGGCCAGGGCTGGAACCGCGGCGGCGACAGGGATCGCGGCGGAACCCGCGAGGGCGGCCGGGACCAGGGCCGGGACCGCGAAGGCGATCGCGGCTATCGCGGGAGCCCGCAGGGAAGGCGCGACGGCTACAACCGTGGACCGCGGAGCGGAGCGCCGCGTCCGGCCGGGAACCGCTATCCGCCGCGACGCGATGGCCCGCCGGGGCGCGAGGGTCCCGCCCGCCATGACGGCCCGCCGAGGGGCGGCGAAGGCGCGAGGCGCAGGCCTCCCCGCGAGAACGGCGACGCCCATGGCGGCTCCCGCGGCGGAGACGACTGATCGCCGGCCATTAGCCAAGTGGAAAGGAATAGGCAAAGGCCCGGGCACTCAGTCCGGGCCTTTTTTTGCGGTCTCGTTCGCGCCTGCCTTGCCCCGCCCAGAGCCGTAGCGGCCGCGCTCCTGTTCAGGGCCGACCCGCCGGGCGCCGCGCCGGCCCGGACAAGCCCTCAACGGTCGAGCACCCGCGCAAGGAACTCGCGCGCCCTCGGCGTCCGCGGCTCCGAGAAGAAGTCGGCGGGGGCCGCTTCCTCGGCGATGAGGCCTGAATCCATGAAGAGGACCCGGGTCGCCGCATCGCGCGCAAAGCGCATCTCGTGGGTCACGACGACCATGGTCATGCCTTCCTCCGCGAGGTCCCGCATGACGGCGAGGACCTCGCCCACCATCTCGGGGTCGAGGGCGCTCGTGGGCTCGTCGAAGAGGAGGGCCTCGGGCCTCATGGCGAGGGCCCGCACGATGGCGATGCGCTGCTTCTGCCCGCCCGAGAGCTGGGCCGGGAAGGCCGAGGCCTTGTCCTCGAGGCCCACGCGGGCGAGGAGGGCCATGGCCCTGTCCCTCGCCTCCTCGCGCGGAAGCCCGAGGACCTTCATGGGCGCGAGGGTGAGGTTGTCCGACACCGTGAGGTGGGGGAAGAGGTTGAAGTGCTGGAAGACCATCCCGAGCCTGCGCCTCAGCGCGTCCTCGTCGGCGACCGCGGGGAAGACCTCACCGCCATGGAAGCGGAGGCTCCCGCCCGAGGGCCGCTCGAGGAGGTTGAGGCAGCGGAGGTAGGTGCTCTTGCCCGAGCCCGAGGGGCCCACGATGGCCACGGTCTCGCCGGCCTCGATGGATGAGTCGATGCCCTTGAGGACCTCGAGCCGGCCGAAGGCCTTCCTGAGGCCCTGCGTCTCAATAAGCGCCACTTCGGAGCCTCCGTTCGATTTTCCCGAGGAGCTTGGAGAGGGGGAAGGTCATGAGGAAGTAGACGGCGGCGGCCACGATGAGGGGCTCGAAGGGCCTGAAGGTCATGCCGCGTATCGTGTCCGCCTTGTACATGAGTTCCGCGATGCCGATGATCGAGACGATCGACGATTCCTTGATGACCACCACGAATTCGTTGCCGAGGGCGGGGAGGATGTTCCTCAGGGCCTGGGGGAGCACGACGAGCCTCAGGGAGTCCCCGTAGCGCAGGCCGAGGGACCTCGCCGCCTCGGCCTGGCCCCGGTCCACGGCCTGGATGCCCGCGCGGAAGATCTCGCAGACGTAGGCGGCCGAGTTGATGGCGAGGGTCAGGGCCCCGGCGAGGAAGTCCGGCACGCTCACGCCGAGGAGGCGGCCGAGGGCCGGCCACTCCGGGAAGGCGAGGCCGGCTTTCTGGAGGCCGTAATAGATCACGAAGAGCTGCACGAGGACGGGCGTGCCCCTGATGAACTCGACGTAGGCGGTGGCGGCCGCCCGGAGCGGAGCGCGCCGCGATATGCGGCCCACGGCGAGGAGGGTCCCGATGAGGACGCCACCGGCCACCGCGAGGATGGCGATGATAAGGGTGTTCTTGGCGCCGACGAGGTAGTAGCGCCAGTACCTGCCCAGGAAGCTGAAATCCACGGATCTTCTCCTTGAGGGAGGATGACCGGCGGCCGCCCCGCAGGACCGGCGGCGGAACCTTGCCGCCGGCGGCCGCGGGAGGGCCGCCGGAAGATATCCGAAACAGGAAGGACTGCTACCGGCGCCACTCGGCTGGCGCCTCGGCAAGCGATGGAAGCGCCGCGAGGCCCTCGGCCTAGAGCTTGTCCATCTCTTCCTTGGCCGCGGTCACGAAGCCGGGGATGAGGCCACCGGACTCGAGGCGGGCGAGGGTGGCGTTCACCGCGTCCACCAGGGCCTGGTTGCCCTTCTTGACCGCTACGGCCGAGCCGCCCTCGCTGTCGGGGAAGACGAAGGGCGCCACGGCGAGGTCGGGATTGGCCGCGACGTAGGCCTTGGCCACCTCGGTCTCGACGATGACCGCGTCGATCTTGCCGTTCTTGAGCTCGAGGACGAGATCGGCCACCTTGGGCAGTTCCTTGACCTGGGGGTTGTCCTGAGTCTCGTCGCTCATGCCCTTGACCTGCTTCTTCGCGATGCCCACCTGGATGGCGCCTTTCTGGGCCCCGAGCATCGCGTCCTTGAGTGATGCCGCATCGGGGTATTTCGCGAGGTCGGCGGCCCTGACGATGACGCCCTGCTCCGCGCGGTAGTAGATGTTCGAGAAGTCGGTGGATTCCTTCCGCTGGTCCGTGGGCGTCATGCCCGCGATGACGATGTCCACGTTGCCCGAGTCGAGGGCGGCAAGGAGGCCGTCGAACTTCATGTCCTTGATCTCGAGGGTCACGCCGAGGTCCTTGGCGACCTCCTGGGCTATGGCTATGTCGAAGCCGACGATGGTGTCGGTTCCGTTGACCTGGCTATGGAACTCGTAGGGGGGAAAGTCCGCCGAGGTGCCGATGACGAGCTTGCCCGCCTTCTTGATGGCATCGAGGGAGGAAAGCGGGGTCTTGGCGGCGCAGGACATGGCCGAAAGGATGACGCCAGCCGCCAGAAGCGCGATGCAGGACCTGGAGACCCGTTTCATGTTGACTCCTTGAAAGTAGGTTGATGCATAAAAATGCAAAGAATATGCATTCGTCAAGGGGTATTGGGTCAATTAGCAGTATAAAAATGCAAAAGTGGGCGGCAATATGCAGGAAATATGCAATTGACAGGGAAGGGAATGCGCAGTACAAGCGATTCGGGCCCGCAATAGGGCCCTGGAAAAGGAGAAAGCATGAACGAAAGCGTCGATCTGGCCGGCCGTGATGCAGCCGTAGCTTCCCTCCTCGGCCTCCATGGCGAGGCCGAAAGGGCTCGCATAGAAGCAGGCGTAGCCTCGGCCGCAGCCCTCTGGAGGACGGAAGATGGCGACACTGCCGCGTTCAGGGCTTTCTGCGAGGAGGAATTCGCGCCGAGAGGGCCCCGCCTCGAGGCCCTCTACGGGCGCCTGGCCTCCATCTTCGAGGAGGTCTTCGGCTCGGGCCACCGCATGTCGAGGGCGGCCTCCTGGGCTGTCCATGTCGACTCCGGCGAGCTCCTGCCCCTGGACGACCTCCTCTCGGCCTGGGATCCCCTCGCCCACCTCGCCGACGACTGGTTCGCCAACAAGCTCCTCTTCGCCGTCAGGCTCAACTTCCCTCGGCCCCCGCTGGCCGCGAAGCTCTCCGAGGGCCCACGCTGGTCACGGCGCGCCTGGGCCGAGGCCCGCCTCGCCGAGTCGGCCTCCGAGCGGGTGCCGGCGGCCGCCCAGCTCGCGGCCTCGGCCGCCCTCGCCAAGGCGGAAGCGTACATCGCGGGCTACAACATCCATACGGCCTGCCTCGTCGACGACGAAGGCCCCCTCTATGACGGGGACAAGAAACTCCTCATGCACTGGAACGTCCGCGACGAGATCAAGGCCCTCTATGGCCAGCCCGGCTGCCTGCGCAGGCAACGCGCCCTCTTCAAGGTGATGGAGCGGGCCATCGACGGCACGATACCGGCGGCGGCCATCGACGGCCAGGGCTTCAGCTGGAACCCCTGGAGCAACGTCCTCTCGGCCCGGGACCCGGGCGCCGCCGCCGCTCCGGGCGGCGCTCCCCCGGCGACCGGGGCAGCCGCGCCTTCGGCCGCCCCCGACGGTGCCCGCCGCTACGCCCTCATGCTCGACATCGCCGGGGCGGCGCGCGGCATCGATGCCTGGAGCCCCGACTCGCCGACCCTCATCGCCCGTCGCTTCGACGACTCGCGCGAGCTCTCGATGGAGCAGGTGACGCGCCTCCTTGAATCACTGTTCGAGGGCGACACCTACGCCCTGGCCGCGGCCAGGGTGGGGGAGGGCCTCGGTCGGCCCCTCGAGGCCTTCGACATCTGGTATCGCGGGGCGGGCGCCGCGGGCCGTCCCGACGAGGCTGCCCTCGACGCGGTGACGAGGCGCCTCTACCCGACGGCGGCGGCCTTCGAGTCCGACATCCCCCGCATCCTCCGCGCCCTCGGCTTCAGCGCCGCGGACGCGGACTGGCTCTCCTCCAACATCGCCGTGGACCCCGCCCGGGGCTCGGGCCATGCCATGCCCGCGGCGATGCGCTCGGACAAGGTGAGGCTGCGCACGAGGGTGGGCCAGGGCGGCATGGACTACAAGGGCTACAACATCGCCTGCCACGAGCTCGGCCACAATGTCGAGCAGGTCTTCAGCCTCCACGGCATCGACGAGTACTTCCTCGCGGGCGTGCCCAACACGGCCTTCACCGAGGCCTTCGCCTTCGTCTTCCAGGCGCGCGACCTCGAGGTCCTCCCGCCCGAGGCGAAGGCGGACCTGGGCCTGGCCGGGCGCGGGCTGGCCGGCCCCGCTGAAGGCGCCGCCGGGGCCGCGCCGCGCGGCGCCGTCCCTGCCGGAGCTGCCGCCGAAGTCCTCGCCGACTACTGGCAGACCTGCGAGATAGCGGGCGTGGGCCTTGTCGACATGGAGGTCTGGCGCTGGCTCTACGCCCATCCCGGCGCAGGGCCCGAGGAGTTCAGCGTCGCCGTCCTCGAGATCGCGCGTTCCGTCTGGAACCGCCTCTTCGCGCCCGCCTTCGGCCTCCGCGATTCGACCATCCTCGCGGTCTACTCGCACATGATCGAGAATCCCCTCTACCTCTGCGACTACCCGATGGGCCACCTCATCTCCTTCCAGATCGAGGACTACCTCAAGGGCAGGGTCCTGGGCGAGGAGATGGGACGGATGTGCCGCCTCGGCCGCCTCACGCCGAACGAGTGGATGCGCGAGGCCCTGGGAGGGGAGCTCTCGGCCGAGCCCCTCCTCGTCGCGGTACGAAGGGCGCTGGAGGCCTGAAGCCGCCCAAGGCCGCGGACTTCCGTATCCCCGGGCCTCCGCGGCCCTCGGCGCAAAAAAAAAGCGGCCGTTCCGGCATCGAGCCGGAACGGCCATATCGTTTCTGGGGAAGCGATATCCTTGGGCCGGGGCTATCAGGTCTCAGCGATGAGGAGGGTCTTCGCGTCGAGCTTGATCTTGAGGTCCTGGGGATTCATGCGGTCGGCTTCCTTGACCACGGTGAAGTGGATGTACTCGGCCTTGGGCTCGAGGAGGATGAGGACGCCGATGTCATTGATGTATTCGCGGAGGATGACCGGCACATTGTTCTTGTCGACGAGGGGCTCCTCGCCGAAGAGGGTGCAGGAATACCAGACCTCGACGCCCATCTCCTTGGCGAAGGCCTTGACCTTGCCGAGCTCGGCCTTGGTGGAGCGGGAGAAGTCGTAGCCGTCGACGATCAGGGTCCTGGCCTTGAAGGAGCCGTCCACGATCATGGCCTTGAGGGAGCGGAGGATGTCGTCGATGGTGACGCCGCCCTGGGCGAAGTTCATGATTACGCGGTTGCGGACCAGGCTTTCGCGGACCTCGTCCATCTTCTCGAGACCCTTGCGCTTGGCCAGTTCGGCGAAGATGTTTTCATACCAGGCAATGACATAGCTCGTATGAGCGGTGAAGGATACGTGGATGACCTTCTCTCCCTGGAGGAGACGGTCGAGGGCGAGCTGGACGAGGACGCTCGTCTTGCCGATGCCCTTGCGGCTCGCGATGACTCCGATGTTTCCGGCCATGAGGCCGCCCTCGATGGAGCGCTCGAGGATCCTGAGCGGACTCTTGGCGATGAGCTCCTCTTTCAGCATGTGGACTCCTTTGCTGCGTGACGGTGGGTTTCCGGAGAGGTATACGCTTCTGGACGATCTCTGGAGAGGCGCAAGTTCAACGTGCCTCCTGCCATTTCGTACTCAGTATAATCCAAAACCAGGCAACCGGCAAAAAGAAACGGCTCGCGGGGCCTTGGCCCTGAAAAAGAAAACCACAGAGGCATCGTGAAGCTCCTTGGGAGCTTCACGGAGTCACAGAGGGAATGTCAGAGAGGGGAAGCTAAAGGTCCAGAAAACGGGGTGAAGGTCGCGAAACATCGCGTCTTCCCATTTTCCCTGACTTTCCTTCTTCTCCCTCTTGCCTCTGTGTCTCTGTGCCTCTGTGGTTCCCGATTTCCTAGCGGCCCTGCTCGGCCTTCTTCTTCTCGAGGTAGGCCTTGCGGAGCTCCTCGGAGACATTGACCGGCACCTTGCCGTACTTCATGAACTCCATGGTGAACTCGGCCTTGCCCTGGGTGAGGGAGCGGATGACCGTGGAATAACCGAACATCTCGGAGAGCGGAACCTCGGCCTCGACGCGGCAGAAGGTGCCGTCCTCGGTGCTCGACATGATGATGCCGCGGCGCTGGTTGATCGAGGCGAAGACGTTGCCCTGGAACTCGGTCGGGCCCTCGACGCTCACCTTCATGATGGGCTCGAGGATGACCGGCTTGGCCTTCTCGTAGGCCTCGCGGAAGGCGCCGATGGCGGCGAGCTGGAAGGCGATGTCCGAGGAGTCGACGGGGTGGGACTGGCCGTCGTTGATCACGCAGCGGGTGTTCACGACGGGGAAGCCGAGGAGGCTGCCCTTCTCGGTTGCGGCCTTGAAACCCTTCTCGCAGCTCGGGATGAACTCGTTGGGGATGGCCGCGCCCTTGATCATGTCCACGAAGTCGAAGTTCTTTTCCTCGCAGGGCTCGATGTAACCGGCGATCTTTCCGTACTGGCCGGAACCGCCCGTCTGTTTCTTGTGCGTATAGCTGAACTCGGCGCGCTGGGTGATGGCCTCGCGGTAGGCGACCTGGGGCATGCCGGTCTCGACCTCGCAATTGTACTCGCGCCTCATGCGCTCGATGTAGACATCGAGATGGAGCTCGCCCATGCCGCGGATGATGGTCTGGTTGGACTCGGGATCGACGTGGCAGCGGAAGGTGGGATCTTCCTTGGTGAACCTGTTGAGGGCCTTGCCCATCTGGTCCGAGGACTTCTTGTCCTTGGGGTTGATGGCGAGGGAGATGACGGGCTCGGGCACGTACATCGAGGTCATCGCGTAGTTGAGGCTCGAGGAGCAGAAGGTGTCGCCCGAGGCGCAGTCGATACCGAAGAGGGCCACGATGTCGCCGCAGACGCCCTCGTTGATGTCTTCCATGTTGTTCGCATGCATGCGGACGAGGCGGCCGACCTTGAAGCGCTTGCGGGCGCGGGTGTTGAGGAGCTCGTCGCCCTTCTTGATCGAGCCCTGGTAGATGCGCACATAGGTGAGCTGGCCGTACTTGCCGTCCTCGAGCTTGAAGCCGAGGGCGACGGTGGGCGCGTCGTTGTCGGCCTTGAGGACGACCTCGGACTCGTTCTTGTCAAGGTCGAGGGCGATGTTCCTGACCTCGGTGGGATCGGGGAGGTAGCGCTCGACGCCGTCGAGGAGGATCTGCACGCCTTTGTTCTTGTAGGCGGAGCCCACGAAGACGGGGACGAGCTGCTCGGCGATGCAGCCCTTGCGGACGGCGGCCATGATCTGCTCGACCGTGGCGTTGCCCTCGAGGGCGGCTTCCATGAGGACATCGTCGAACATCGACGCGGCCTCGATGAGCTCCTCGCGGTACCTCTCGGCGTCGGCCTTGAGGTGGGCGGGGATCTCGGCGTAACGGAGGTCCACGCCGCCGTCGCCGTCGAAGTAGACGGCCTTCATCTCGAGGAGGTCGATGACGCCCTCGAGCTTGTCCTCGAGACCGATGGGGAGGGTCATGAAGACCGGGTTGAGGCCGAGCTTCTCGGTGAGCTGGGCCTTGACCTTGAAGGGGTTGGCGCCCGTGCGGTCGCACTTGTTGATGAAGGCGACGCGGGGAACATGGTAGCGCTTGAGCTGGCGGTCGACGGTGATCGACTGGGACTGGACGCCGCCGACCGCGCAGAGGACGAGGATAGCCCCGTCGAGGACGCGGAGGGAACGCTCGACTTCGATGGTGAAGTCGACGTGGCCGGGGGTGTCGATCAGGTTGATCGTGATATCCTTCCAGGTCACGTTGGTCGCGGCGGACTGGATGGTGATGCCGCGCTCGCGCTCGAGATCCATGGAATCCATGGTGGCGCCGACGCCATCCTTGCCGTGGACCTCGTGGATCGCGTGTATCTTATTGCAGTAGAACAGGATGCGTTCGGAAAGCGTCGTCTTGCCGGAATCGATGTGGGCGCTGATTCCGATGTTCCGCATCTTGGTAATGTCGGTGGCCATCTCTCTTACTACCTCTCCCGTCGTGGTTTCATTGGCCGGGGCCTATGCCTGTCTCCTTGAGGGAGAAGGCGAAGGCCCGAATCGTGCCGGTTACGGAGCTGTACCAGGGGGCTGGGGCAAGCCATACAGACTCGACCCTTGGAAACTTCTGCGGTTTTTCCCTTTTTGATGGAAAAACTTCCGTACTCATCGCAGTATAGAGAAAAGGCTGAAAAGGTTCAAGTAGTTGACACTTGGCGAGGGGCGTGCAAGGGCAGATATGATATCGAGTTTTCCGAAGCGCGCAAGATCTTTTTGCAGCAATACGGCGGACGAGAGCAAGGACGATCGGGCCTCGGTCCAGGTTGCGCGACGGCCGCCCTTGCGGGCGGCCGTCCATAGGGCAAGCGAATGCCGAAGGCTAGAGCTTGAAAACAAGCCCCATGCCCGCCTCGATATCGAAATCAAAAAGGCTATAGGACGTGGGAGCCGCGGCTTTGTCGTCGGCGTCTTTGGCGCTGGGCAGGCCGTATCCGGCGAGGAGCCAGGGACGAAGGATGACCTGGCGCGAAAGCGGGAAATCGGCCGAGACTCCCGCCTTGAGGACGAGTCTGCTGTAATAGGCAAAGCCGGCGTCGTTGCCGTCGGCATCCGTGATATCGGAGGCCGCGAGGACGGTGCCTGAGGCAGTGATCGCCCCTACGCAGAAGTCATATTCAGCCCCGATCATCGGGGTGAGCCTGAGCCCTCCCGAACGCAGGGGAATCCTGAAGAGTCCCTCGATAGCGACGAAGCTCAGGGATCTTTTATCGGGATCCTGATTCGTCTTGTTTTTGCTTGATCCTGAGCTGATTTCGGTATAGCCACCCTTGTCTCCCGTCTTGAAATAGTCGATTCCAAGCTGGAACCAGGGGAATGGCATCGCGACAAGTCCAAAGCGGAAGTCGAGGTCTTGCCGGTTGACTTCGGTCGTAACGGTCGAGCTGAAGACAGTGAGGGTCGTCGTGGTCGTATGGGTATCGAACCTGCCGCCGGCATCGATGCCCAGATCCAAGGCAAAGGCACCGACTGCCATTAGGCAGAGCATGAGGAGTACGGAAAGCCTTTTCATTGCATTCTCCCTTCCATCAGGTGGCGAATTAGTTCTTCTGAAGGATAATAGCGCAGTATTTAGAGGTTTTGTTGGCTAAATGAGTGGTCGCTCATTTTTTTCTTCTCGACATCGAACGCGACGTATAGTAAGAAAGAACCCGGAGCGGGAATTCCCGCCGGAACAAGGAGGCATGACCATGGATTATTCCGCCGTGTACGAGGAGGCTGCTGCCATCCTTTCCGGAACCGGTACGCCGGTTGAGAGGCTTCAGAAACTCTGCGACTGCCTCAAGGGGACCGTCGCCCACTATGACTGGTTCGGATTCTACGTGTCGGAACGTTCGAAGCCCGAGCTCTTCCTAGGTCCCTTTGCCGGGGAACCGACCGAACATACCCGCATCCCCTTCGGTTCAGGCATCTGCGGCCAAGCCGCCTCGACCAAGGCGGCTTTTGTCGTACCGGATGTCTCCGCGGCCTCGAATTACCTCGCCTGCAGCATCAAGGTGAAAAGCGAGATCGTCATTCCCGTCTTCGCGCCAGGCAGCTTCGACTATGACCGCGGCAAGGGAGCGGGCGAGGTCATCGGCGAGATCGACATCGACTCGCACACGAAGGACGCCTTCACCGAGGAGGACCGGGACTTCCTCGAAAGCCTCGCGATCCTCGTGGCGTCTGACGTGGAAGCCCTGCGTTAGCCCCGAGGGACTTTCTGTCAGCCTGTCCGGCTCTCTTCCTCGGGTCAGGCAAAAAAAGGCGCCATGGAGCTTCCGCCCCATAGCGCCTTCTTCTATTTCGACGACCGTCCGGCCCTGTCCGGTACGGCTAGAACGCGACCACGGCGAACACGATGACAGCCGCGATGACCGCGACGAGGCTCAGTATGCCGAAGGCCAGGGCGACCTTGTTGCTCCGTTTCATGCTCATGCTCCTTTCCTTTGCCTGAAGAGGCCGTAGCGCTCGGAGATCTCTTCGGGGGTGGCGCCTATCTCGTCCATCATCCTGAAGATCCTCGGCAGCTCCTCCTCGAAGAACATCCGCTTGCGCTCGTCCCGCGCGAGGTCAGCGCCGCCGTCGGCGACGAAGTAGCCCATGCCCCGCTCCATCCGGGCCACGCCCGAATCCTGGAGGGCCTGGAGGGCCCGCGCCGCCGTGTTGGGGTTCACCTCGAGCGAGGCCGCGAGCTCCCTCGCCGAGGGAAGCCTCGCGCCCGCCGCGAGCTTGCCCGAGAGCACGTCGGCCAGGAGGAGGTCGGCGATCTGGGCGAAGATCGGCCGCTCGTTATTGAACCTCATCGCGGGCCTCCTTCTCGAAGACCCTGAAGTAGCCATAGACAAGGGAAAAAACCGGCAGGACGACGAACCAGGCGATGCGGCCGACCCAGAGGGTGATGTCTTCGATGGACTTCGGTATGTCCTCGGTCTCGAAGTTGAAGTTCTCGAAATGGAAGCCCGCGTCGATGTTGCCGTGGGAGCGTACGACGATCCAGGCGCCCAGGGTGAGGAGGATGCCGAGGACGAAGATGTAGGCCATGGCCATGGCCGAGGTCTTGAGGAAGGGAATCTTCCTGAAGCTCGCGGAGCCCGCGATGAAGACCGTGGCGGCGACCGCGTAGAAGGCCCAGGCCTTGAGGACCTCGACGTTCCAGAAGGTCCAGATCGGGCCGGGGATCTTGCCCGCGGCCTGCTCGATGACATGGAAGAGGGCGGAGAGGCCGGTGGCGACGAGGGCTGCGGCTACCGGGAAGATGATCACGTAATCGAGAACGGCGGCGGTGAATTTCTCGAGAGGGCTCGCCGGGAGGAGGAGCCAGTCGGTGCCGGCCTTGCCGTCGTGCATGGCCTTGAAGGCCTGGGCGCAGAGGAGGAGGCCGGAGATCACGATGGCGAAGGCCCACATGGCGCCGTTGTCATGGTTGAAGACGAAGGTCCGCGATGCGAGGAAGGTGAGGGCGTTTACTCCCACCACCACGGCGAGACCGATGCCGAGGCTCGGCGCCTCCTCCATGATGCGGTTCCTGAGGACGAGGGCTGCGCGCTCGAAGCTGAAGCCGCTGCCCTGGATGTTGGCGTTCATCGGTTTGCCTCCTTGGCAATGAGGTGCTCCTCGGGGACGTAGGCCGGGAGGGAGGCCCCGCTCAGGGCGGCCGTGAGGTGATCGGGAGCCGCTATGGCCGCGTCGAAGACGAGCTCGAGGTCGGGCGAGGCGCCTTCTTCGGCTTCGCTGTCCTTTCCGGGCTCGCGGGCGAGGAGAACGGACCAGCCCACGGCATCGCGTTCGGCGTAGACGACGGGCTTGCCCTCGAGGCTCGAGAGATGGGCGCTGCAGAGGCTCCTGCCGAGTTCCTCGTTCGAGAGGGTGAAGAGGATCCTGCCGCCGTGGACGATGACGATGGGATCGATGAGGTGCTCGAGGTCGCGCACCTGGTGGGTCGAGACCACGACCACGCGTCCCGGCTCCGCGGCGGCCGCGAGTATGCGGCGCAGCTGGGCCTTGCTCGGGATGTCGAGGCCGTTCGTGGGCTCGTCGAGGAGGAGTGTGCGCGCGCCGCTCGCCATGGCCGCGGACAGGGCGAACTTCTTGCGCTGGCCGTAGCTGTACTTGGTGAGGAGCTTGTCCTTGTCCAGGGCGAGCTCGTCCATGAGTGCCATGAAACGGCCACGGTCGAAGAGGGGTCTGAAGGCCGCGTAGCGGTCGAGCCAGCCCTCGGGCTTGATGGCGGGAAGCCAGGGATCCTCGGGCACGAAGACCATGTCCGCGAGGAGGTCGGCCCTGCGCAGGCCGGGATCCTTGCCGAAAACTTCGATGCTGCCTTCCTGGGGCCTCAGGGCTCCGGCCATCAGCTTGAGGAGGCTCGTCTTGCCTGCTCCGTTGAGCCCGAGGAGGCCGTAGACGCTTCCCGGCTCGAGGTTGAGGTCGAGGCCAGAGAAGAGGTTCTTCTTCCCGTAGCCAAAGCTCATTGATCGGAACTCGATCATCTCCTTGCTCCTTTAGTGTATTAGTATAGTGATACACTAATAACGTAGAACATCAATGTCAAGTGCTTTTGAAAAAAAAGCTTCGGCACCGCGAGAAGACCCCGGTGTTTGCATCGAGGGGCCCCAAGGCGCGAAAGTTGAAGTGAAGGAGGACTAACATGAACCAACCGTATTCGATAGAAGAGCGGAAGTTTCCCGAGATGACGGTCCTCTCCGTACGAACGACCGACACACTCAGGGCCATGGGGTCCTATATAAAGGGACTTTACGAACAGGCGGTGAGGCGCGGCTTGAGGCCAGCGGGACCAATCTTCACGGTGTACTTCGAGAAGCCGGGCGAAAAGCCCGAACTCGATTACGAGCTGAACCTTCCCGTGGAAGGTCTTCCAGAAGAACTCGAGCAGCTCGCCGACATCGGCGGCGAGCCCTGTCTCTACCTCAGGGTGAAGGGAAGCTATGCGCAGTTCGGCGCGGCCTACGGGGCGCTGACCGAATACGCCGCCAGGAACGGCTATGAGCTGGCCGGTCCACCGCGGGAGGTCTACATCCGGGGACCCCTTCTTGGCTTCCTCACCTTCATACCGACCATGGTCACGGACATCTACTTCCCGGTCATCGCCTTCTCGAAGAAGGAAGACATCGGCAAGGCGGGATACTGAACGAAGTCCTTTCCGTTTCCTGCGGCCATGAAAAAGCCGGGGAGGCTTTCCCCGGCTGGCTCCGTACGCTGCGCATTGAACCCGCGAAGTCAGTCCTGCGGCTTCCAGGTGTTCCGGACCGAGGTGCCCGAGAGCCTGTCGGCGAGGCCCCGCTTGTCGGGCGCAGTCGCCGAGCCGATGGCGTGGATGGCGAGGAAAGCGAGCCACGCGAGGATGAGGATGCCGGTCGCCACGTCGAAGCGGCCGCCGCGGGGCAGGAGGTTCACGCCGAGGTAGGCGAGGGCAGGCGCGAGCCAGAGGCTCGACTGCCTCGCGAGGATGCGCAAGGTCCCGGCCCTGCCGCCAGTGCGGCCCTCGATGCGGGTCAGGGTGAGGCTATGGCCTATGCCTGAGCCTCCCGTGATGGCCGGGACGAGGATGAAGACGAGGATGGCCGAACCCGAGGCTATTATCGAGTGGCCGGGGTCAAGCCGGACATGGACGAGGTCCAAGAGGCTCACGAGGAAGACCGCGATGGCACCGTAGGCGAAGAGGTCGGCGAGGAGGGCGAAGCCCCTCCGCAGGGGGCCGACCCAGGGCGTCTGCGGGCCAGCGAGGTCGGCCAACGCGGGAAGTTTCCGATGACTGACAAGGACGGCGGCAATCCATACGCCTGCGAGGCAGCCGAGGCTGTTCATGAGGATGTCGCCCGTATCGAAGAGACGGTAGGGGCCCGGGTAGATGCCGAAGTCCCCGGTGAGCTGGCAGATCTCCATGAGGAAGCTCGCGCCTGCCCCGATGAGGATGGCCTGCCAGGCTTTCCGCCCGAAACCGTAGACGAGGTAGATGCCGAGGGGCAGGAAGAGGAGGCCGTTGAAGATGGCCTGGAAGAGGGCCCTGATCATCTTTGCCGCGTTGGGCGCGCGAGCTATGTCCAGGAAAATGACAATTGGGTTGAACTCTGGGTGGCGGTATTTGCCGTAGAGGGCCTCCCAGGCCGCGGGATCGGCGCCATGGCTGGGCAGCTTCGGCAAGGGGAAGATGACGAGAAAAACCACCACGATCGCGTAGAAGACGAAGCTGTAGCCAAGGAGGGCCCTGAAAGGGTGGAGTCTCCCGTGGCGGCGGTAGTGCCATAGGGCGAAGGGGAGGGCGAAGAGGCAGGCGACAAAGGGGAAATAGAGGGCAGCCTTGCCTATCGGGCCCATGAAAGGCGCGAAGATCGATTCAAGTGACATGATGCGACAGTATCAGCGAGAGGCCGAGGGGGCGTCAAGCGAGGCCACGCATGGGGCAAGAAAAAGGAGGCTCCTTGCGGAGCCCCCTGCATTGACAGCCAATGTCGGCGCGATCGACGAGCCCTATTTCCTGATCTCCACCTGGCTTCCGTTCGGTGTGCTTACTATCGTGATCGACAGTTCCTTCAACTGCTTCTCGTCCACCTCGTTGGGCGACTCATCCATGGGGCTGATGGCGAAGGAGTTCTTCGGGAAGGCGATTACTTCCTTGATCGAGGTCTCGCCGGCCATGAGCATGACGAGGCGGTCGAGGCCCGGAGCGATGCCGCCGTGGGGTGGCGGGCCATACTTGAAGGCCTCGGTGAGGAAGCCGAACTTCTTCTGGCCCTCCTCCTCGGAGAAGCCGACCATCCTGAAGATGCGCTTCTGGAGCTCGGGGTCGTGGATCCTGATGGAGCCCGAGGCGATCTCGAAGCCGTTCATGACGAGGTCGTAGAGGTCGCCCTTGACGGCGCCGGGATCGGACTCGAGGGTCGCGTGGTACTTCTCCTGGGGCATGGTGAACATGTGGTGGGCGGTGTCCCACTTGTTCTCCTCCTCGTTCCACTCGAACATCGGGAAGTCGATGATCCAGGCGAACTCGAACTTCGAGGGATCGCACAACCCGAGGTCCTTGCCGAGCTTCGAGCGCACCGCGCCGAGGGACTGGCAGGCCACGCGCTTCTTCGCGTCCGCGACCATGAGGATGAGGTCGCCGGGCTTCGCGCCGAGGGTCGAGATGACCTCGGCCTCCAGGCCTGCGGGCGCGGCTTCACCTGCGCCACCTGCGGTGGCGGCAAAGAACTTGGAGGCGCCACCCTCGAGCTTGCCCTCGGCACTCACCTTCATCCAGGCCATGCCCTTGGCGCGGTAGACCTTGGCCGCCGCCTCGAGCTCCTCGATCTGTTTGCGCGAGTAGTCGGCCTTGCCGGGCACGACGAGGGCCTTCACGGCGCCGCCGTCGATGGTGATGCCCTTCTGAGCCGCGGCCGCCTTGGCTGCCGCGCCGTCGGCGATGGCATCCTTGAAGGCCTGGAAGCCGGACTTTGCGGCGAGGCCGCCCGCGTCCTGCATCTTCATCCCGAAGCGGAGGTCGGGCTTGTCGGTGCCGTAGAGGTCGATGGAGTCGTCATAGGCGATGCGGGTGAACTTCGCGGGGAGCTTCGCCTTGAGGGTCTTGTCGAAGACGTAGCCCATCATGCCCTCGACGAGGTCGAGGATGTCGTCGCGCTTCACGAAGGACATCTCGATGTCCACCTGGGTGAACTCGGGCTGGCGGTCGCCGCGGGCGTCCTCGTCGCGGTAGCAGCGCGCGAGCTGGAAATACTTGTCCATGCCCGACACCATGAGGAGCTGCTTGTAGAGCTGGGGCGACTGGGGGAGGGCGTAGAACTTGCCGGGATAGAGGCGCGAGGGCACGAGATAGTCGCGCGCTCCCTCGGGGGTGGAGCGGATGAAGGTCGGGGTCTCGATCTCGTAGAAGCCCTGGCCGGAGAGGTATTCGCGCACGGCGAAGGCGACCTCGTGGCGCAGGCGGATCTTGCGCTGCATCGAGAGCGAGCGGAGGTCGAGGTAGCGGTACTTGAGGCGGAGGTCTTCCTTCGCGTCCGACTTCTCGTCGACCATGAAGGGGAGGGTCTCGCAGCGCGAGAGGATCTGGATCTCGCTGGCGACGACCTCCACGGCTCCCGTTTCCATGTCGGGATTGACCATGGTGTCGGGGCGGGCGCGGACAGCGCCCTTCACCGCGATGCAGTATTCGTACTTGAGTTCGGCTGCGGCGGCCTTGAGGGCCGCTGCGGCGTCGGCTTCCACGACCACCTGCGTGATCCCGTAGCGGTCGCGGAGATTGACGAAGGTGATGGGGCCGTGCTCGCGCTTGCGATGGACCCAGCCGTTGAGGACGACGGCCTTGCCGGCGTCCGAGGCGCGAAGCTCCCCGCAGGTGACGCTGCGCTTCATGTATTCCATGGTGACCTCCAGAATAGACAAGCCCCTCGTTTTTTGCGGACGAGGGGCTCTCTCGTGGTGCCACCGCAATTCGCCTGTCCGCGCTGGAGTCACGCGGAACGGGCCTTTCAAGCTGCCCGTGACGGGGGCAGGCCGGCGGGGCTTACTGGGCCGCCATTCCTGGCTAGCCGTTTATCCCCGCGCTCGGGAGTGTCTTTCGGGAGGCTGTCCTGTCCGCCTTCTCAGCTACCGGCGGCTCTCTGTGCAGGGCCAGGTTCCTTCCTACTCTTCTCCGTCAACGCTTTGCGACATGATACAGGCTTGCGCTGCGGCTGTCAACGCGATGTGCCCGCGGGAGCGAAGGGCCGGCGCGGGAAGGACCCGCGCCGGAGATGGCAGCCTCGGCGCCCTACTTGAGATACCTGTCGAGGAAGTCGAGTATCTTCTTGACGTTGGCTGCATCATCGAACTGGCTTCCGCCGTGGGCAGCTCCCGGTATCCGCTCGAAGATGACCTTGTCGGCGCCTATCGCCGCGGCGAGGGCCTTTGCGAATCGTTCGGACTGCGTTATGGGAATGTTGCGGTCGGCCGTGCCGTGCTGGATGTAAACCGGCGGGTCGCCCGCGCCGAGGTAGGTCAGGGGGCTCGCGGCCTTGACGAGGGGCGCTGCGTCTGCGGTGCCGATAACCTTCCCGATGTACCTGGACTCGGCCGAGGCCGAGGAGTTGGTGGGACCCATGATGCCGCTCGTACCGAGGGCCTTGAACTCCGCGTCCATCGTCGAGAAATCGATGGGGCCGAACCAGTCCACGGCCGCCTGGACGGCCTCGGATACTCCCGGGTTGCCGAGCGAAGGATCAGACAGGTTGGCTGCTCCGTTCGAGACTGCGGCGAGGGCGGAGAGGTTGCCGCCTGCCGAGCCGCCCCAGGTGGCGAATTTGCCCGGATCCAGGTTGTACTTCGCGGCATTGGCGCGGAGGAAGCGGATAGCTGCCTTCACATCCTGGATCGCCGCGGGAAAGCAGGCTTCGCCGGAAAGGCGGTAGCCAATCGAGGCGACCGCGTAGCCGCGCTTGAGGCCTTCGAGCATGGGGCCTATCTCTCCCGACTTGCCGCCCATGATGAAGCCGCCGCCGTGTATCTCGATGATGAGGGGGAAGGGGCCCTTGCCTTCGTTGGGAAGGTAGAGGTCCAGGGTCTCGGCGCTGGATTTCGAGGCATAGGCGACATCGAGGTACTTGGTCTTTATCCATGCCGTGTCCGCCTGGGCGGGCATGCCGCCGGGAGGCCCTCCTGCGCCCGGCATCAGGCTGCCTGTCTGGCCGGAACCGGAAGGCGGCGCGCCAGCGGGAGGGGTCTGGGCCATGGCTGCCAGGCCCAGGACGAAGACGAGGAAGGCAAGGGCTGATCTTCTCATCGATATCTCCTTGGTCGTTGTTTCAAGCAAAGCATAGAAGGAGATTCCGAAGAAATTCTCGAGTCGATCCGAATAGTTTCCCAAGGCCATGGCTGGATGGCGTGCAGGCCTTTCCGGTCTTTTTGCGCCGTGTATACTGATGGCCATGGCGCAGCGCATCCTCCTTGTCGACGATGACCAGTCGATTGCCCTTGCCCTCAAGGGCTATCTCGAGCTCGCGGGATTCGAGATCCTCGAGGCGGGAAACGGCGAGGAAGCCCTTTCCCTTGCCCGGTCTGCCCGTCCCGATCTCCTCGTCCTCGACCTCATGCTTCCCGGCATCGACGGCTTCGAAGTGACGAAAGCGCTTCGTGCCGATGAGGCCCTCGCCGGGACGGCCATCCTCATGCTGACCGCCCGGGTCGATGACGTGGACAAGATCCTGGGCCTCGAGCTTGGCGCCGACGATTACGTCACCAAGCCCTTCAATCCCCGGGAGGTCGTGGCCAGGGTCAAGGCCCTCCTGCGAAGGAGCGCCACGCAGCGCGGGGCTCCCCCGCAGTCGCGCGACACCGCAGGCGGAACCCGCCACATCCTCGAGGCGGGCGAACTTGTCCTCGACCAGGACCGGCGGGAGGTCGTCGTGAGGGGCTCGGCCATCGAGCTCACGCGGACCGAATTCAACATCCTCGAGGCCCTCATGCGGAATCCCGGCTACGTGATGCCTCGCGACCAGCTGCTGGAAAAGGCCATGGGCTACGCCTACGAGGGCCTCGGCCGGACCCTCGACACCCACGTGCGGAATCTCCGGAAAAAGATCGAGGAGGATCCCGAAAACCCGGTCTACGTACGAACCGTCTACGGGATCGGCTATCGCTTCACGGGAGGAGAGCCATGAACCGCCTCTGGCTGCGGATAGCCGCCGGCATCGCCCTCTCGCTTTTCCTCGTCTTCTTTCTCCAGTTCCTCGCCATCACACTCGAGGCCGGCAGCGAGGCAGGCGAGGAGCATGCCGGCCTGCCTCCGGTCTCCGAGAGGGCCGAGGTGCAGCGGCGTCTCGTCGGCTTCGCCGGGCTCTCCGCCCTGGTCGGCGTGGCGGGAGGCCTCCTCGTGGCGGCGAGCGTGGCCATTCCCCTCCGTCGCATCTCGCAGGCCGCCGAGAAGGTGGAGCGGGGCGACCTCGGGGCGAGGGCGCCCGAGCGAGGCGCGCGCGAGATCGCCGAACTGGGCAGGAGCTTCAATTCCATGGCCCTCGCCCTCGAACGTGCCGAGGCCGGCCGCGTCGCCCTCTTCGCCGATCTGTCGCATGAGCTCCGCACGCCCTTGGCAGCCCTCGAGGCCAACCTGCAGGCAGCCTTCGACGGCGTGTACGGACTGGATGAAGCGGCCCTGGCACGCCTCCTGGAACAGACCCGTCACCTCGGCCGCCTCGTGAACGACCTGCGGGAACTCTCGCTTTCCGAGACCGGCCGCCTCCCCCTCGACCTCGGAAAGGTGGATCTCGGCCTTCTCCGGGACGAGGTTGCCGAAGCCCTTGGCCCGCTCGCCGCAGAGCGGGGCGTCCGTCTCGAGGCCTCGCCGGCAACCGTATCGGGCGAGGCCCTCGTCGTCGTGGCCGATGAAACAAGGATCCGTCAGGTCCTTTTCAACCTGGTCGCCAACGCGATCCGCCACGCGCGGGAAGGCGGACGGGTCAGGATCAGCTGCGGGAGGGGAGAGCAGGACTTCGCCTTCATCGAGGTCGAGGACGACGGCGTCGGCCTGGAACCGGAGGAGCTCGCCTTGGTCTTCGACCGCTTCTACCGCGGGGATCCTTCCCGGAGCCGCGATACCGGCGGGTCCGGACTCGGTCTCGCGATCTCGAAGGCCCTCGTGGAGGAACACGGGGGCAGGATCGAGGCCAGGAGTGAAGGACGGGGGAGGGGCGCCGTTTTTTCCGTCCGCCTCCCTGCCGGAGGATGGGCCGCGCGCGCGGCCGGCCTGCCATGCCCCGGAGGCGGCGCGCCGCGAGTCTAGTCCAGCTCCCCTGAATCGAGCCTCTCGACGAACTCCGCGCCCACCTCGATGGCGAGCTCGAGGACCTCGGGCGTGACGGCTTCGATGGTGTCGCCTGGCGTGTGGTAGCAGTTGCCGCGGGCCTCGTTGGACCACTGCATGCCGATGAAGGTCGTGGCCCTGGCTCCCTTCTTCGCGAGCTCTGCGGCATCCGTGCCGCCCGTGAGGAAGGCGATGGGCTCGACGGGAGCCCTGAAGCCGCGCTTGCGGGCGGCCTCGGCGCAGGCCGTGGCCGCGCGGGCGTCGAGGGCTACCGAGCCGTTCAGGTCGCTCGTGAGGAAGCGCACATCTTCCGCCTTGTACATGCAGTCCATGTTGTAGTTCCAGGTGGGGAGCGAGGTGATGTCCGCCTTGTGGGCTTTTGCCCAGGCGCGGGCGCCGCGGAGGCCTGCCTCCTCGGCGTCGAAGCTCACGAAGATGAGGCGGGTCGAGGAGAGGCCCCGCCCCGAGTCCCGCCGCGCCCGGAAGATGCCGAGGAGCTCGAGGGCCACCGCGCTCGCGGCGAGGTTGTCGCCGGCGCCGGGCGTGCCTTCTCTAGAGGCGAAGCGCCAGAGGGGGATGAGGAAGACGAAGAGGGCGGCGAAGAGGACAGAAGTGCCGATGAGCACGGCGCGCGCAGGCCCGATGGCCGTGAGGACGAGGGCCGCCGCGAGGAAGACGATGAAGGCGCCCATGCCCGAATAGAGTTTGAAGCTGTAGAGCTCGGGCCTCTCGATGTAGAAGTTGAAGATGCGGGCCGAGTCGTGGTGGCCGCTCACGATGACCTGGCGCTTCACCTCGCCTGTCGGCTCGAGGACGGCGGTCACGTTCCTGCCGGTCCTGCGCGGGTAGAAGGGGTCGATGAGTCCCTTGTAGAGGAAGAACTCGAGGACGAGGATGACGGCCCCGGCCGCGAGGGCGATGGCCGAGGCCCAGGGCGCGAAGGGGAGTGCGACGCAGGAGGCCGCGTAGAGGACGATCATCACCTTGATGAAGCCGAGGAAGGCGCCGGGGTGGACGGAGAAGTCTTCCGTCTTTGTCCTGTCCGCGAGTTTGCCTGCGGCGCCGGCCAGCTCGTCGGCCGCAGCGAGGCATTCCGTGCTTCCCGTCAGCCTTCTTTCGTGCCGGGAAATGACGTCGGCAGTTCGCTCCCTTGCGGATCTCGCTTCTTTCTCGAACATGGCTTTCAGCCTTCCCTTCGTCCCGTGTCCCGGGGTGAAGGGAGGATAGCATGAAAATCCTGCGCAAGTACCTTGCAATGAACAATAGCTTGTGATAATTTGTAGCTATGGAGAACGGATGAACATCCAATTCAAGAAGGGCGCCCTCGAGCTCTGCGTGTTGTCCCTCCTCGCGAAAAGGGACTACTACGGTTACGAGCTCGTCGACGCCCTCGAGGAAGGCGTGGATATAGCCGAGGGATCGGTCTATCCCCTCCTCAGGAGGCTCAAGGAGGATGGGCTTGTCGACACCTACCTCCAGGAGTCCTCGGGAGGTCCGCCGAGGAAGTACTATCGCATCACCGGCCAGGGCCTGAGCGTCTGCCACGAGCTTTCGGCGGAATGGAAGGCCTTTGTCGCGGCAGTGGCGAGAATCATGGAGGAAAAAACATGAACAAGAGGGAATACATAGAAAGGCTCGCCCGGGGCCTCTCCGGGGTCAAGGGAGCCGAGGAGATCATTGCCGAGATCGAAGGGCATTTCGCCGACGGGGCCGCCAAGGGCAGGTCGGAGGCCGAGATCGCTGCTGCCCTTGGCGAACCCGAGGCCCTGGCCCGGGAATACCGCAGTTCGGGGAAGTTCGCCGCTTCCGACGGGCAGCGGCAGGAAGAGGGAGCCGCGGGTGGTGGTACGTCCTCGAGGCGCAGGAAGGCCATCTACATTTCTGCGGGAGCAGCCCTGGCCATCGTCCTCGCCGTGGTCGGCATCTCGGTCGGGATCAGGCAGGCGGCGGAAAGGAAGGCCGAGGAGGATGGCATCGTCTCGATCCGGACGCCGGGCTTCCACCTGTCGGTCGGCAACGAGGGCAGGGTCCGCATGGAGGCCGGCGGCACTACCGTCCTCGACGTGGATGGACACAAGGCCAAAGGTCTTTCGGGCCTCGAAGCCTTGTACGGGCTGGAAGACATCGACTTCTCCGGCAAGTCGATGGGCGACTCCGACCTCGGGCTTTCCGGCCTCGACTCGCTTTGTTCCCTTGACGGCCTTGCGCGCATGGGGGACGTTTATTCCTTCGAGCCGGGCGTAGTGGTCGGGTCGGCAGATGAGCAAGTCGACCTCAGGAAGGAAGCGCCCCTTGCCGGCATCGACAGGATCTATCTCGGCGCCGATGCAGCGGATATCGTGGTCAGGCCCGGCCAGGACGGCAGGGCGAGGGCGCGGCTTCTCGGCGTCGTCGACCAGGGACTGGCCAAGGGCATAACGCTGGACGCGACGGTCTCAGGCGGCGAGCTCCGCTTCGAGGCCAGGGTCCCGAGGATGCACGGCGGAGACTCCAATATGCGTCTCGTCCTCCTCGTCGAGCTGCCTGCGGGCAGCAAGTCCAGCGTCTCCATCGACACGACAGCAGGCGATGTCGCCCTGGTCAACCTCGCCATGGTGAAGCTCCATGCCAGGTCTTCGGCCGGCGACCTTGCCATCCAGGGCATGGACTTCGGCGAGGCCAGGCTCGAGTCCACGGCAGGCGACATCATGGTCAAGGCCTCGAAGGGTGGCAAGCTCGAAGTGCAGAGCGGCGCGGGGGATCTCCTCCTCGAGCTCGATGGCCAGGGCTGCTCCTGGAAGGCCTCCTCGGGAGCCGGCGACGTCCTGGCGCCGGGAAGCTCGGGCGAGGGGCCGTCTTCCGGCTCGACGGGCGACGGCTCGCTCAGGGCCGAGCTCAGGACCGGCGCAGGAGACATCCTTATCCGATCCTAGGGCTTGCTACCGGAACGCTCCCAGCCTAGTATTTCCCTTGCGCGATATGCGACGAAGGGAAATGCGATGCCTGAACTCGATCCGGTAGCCTTCATTCCCGTTCCCGAGGGAGGGAAGGGCCAGCCCCGCTTCATCACCCTCGACACCGCCATGGCCAACCGCCACGGCATCATCGCGGGGGCCACGGGCACGGGCAAGACCGTCACGCTGCACGCCCTCGCGGAGCGCCTCTCGAACAAGGGGGTGACGGTCTTCCTCGCCGACGCGAAGGGCGACCTCTCGGGCCTCGCTGCTCCGGGAAAGCCAGCGGCAGAGGGCGGCAACGCGAAGATCGACGCCGCCATCGAGGCGGCAGGCCTCTCGGGGAGGCCAAGACCGGGCCTCCCCGCAGTCTTCTGGGACGTCTTCGGCGAGCAGGGCCACCCCCTCCGCGCCACGGTCTCGGAGATGGGCCCCCTCCTCCTCGGCCGGGCCCTCGGCCTCACCGAGGTCCAGTCCGAAGTCCTCTCCATCATCTTCCGCATAGCCGACGACCGAGGCCTCCTCCTCCTCGACCTCAAGGACCTCCGGGCGGTCCTCGAGTTCTGCTCGCGGAACGCCGCCTCGCTCGAGCCCGACTACGGCCACATGGCCCCTGCCACCCTCGGCGCGATACAGCGCGGCATCGTCGTCCTCGAGGGCCAGGGCGGCGACCGCTTCTTCGGCGAGCCCGCCCTCGCGATAGGCGACCTCCTCAGGGTCGACGGCCAGGGCCGTGGCTTCGTCCACGTCCTCGCCGCGACGAAGCTCCTCGAGTCGCCCTCGCTCTACGCGGCCTTCATGCTCTGGCTCCTCTCGGAGCTCTTCGAGGAGCTGCCCGAGGCGGGCGACCTGCCCGCTCCGAAGCTCGTCTTTTTCTTCGACGAGGCCCACCTCCTCTTCGACGGCGCGCCCGCGGAGCTCGTGCGCCAGGTGGCGCGCACCGTGCGCCTCATCAGGTCCAAGGGCGTGGGCGTCTGGTTCGTCACCCAGAATCCGATGGACCTTCCCGAGGATGTCCTCGCCCAGCTCGGCAACCGCGTCCAGCATGCCCTGCGTGCCTACTCCGAAAAGGAGCAGCGCTCGCTCCGGGCCGCCGCTTCCTCCTTCAGGCCCAATCCCGGCCTCGATGCCGAGAAGGCCCTCGGCGAGCTCGCCGTCGGCGAGGCCCTCGTGTCCTTCCTCGACGCGAAGGGCGTACCCGCGCCCGTAGAGAGGGCGCGCATCGCTCCGCCCCTCTCCCGCGTCGGTCCCCTCTCCGCCGAGGAAAGGGCCGCCATCATGAAGGCCTCTCCCTATGCCGGAGCCTACGACAAGCTCCTCGATCGCGCCTCCGCCTGGGAGACCCTCCGGGGCGGACCCGCGTCAGGTGCCGCGGCGCCGGGTATGGGCCGTGCAGACCGTGCAGTGCCGGGCGCAGGCAATGCCGGCGGGGTCGTCGGCGGTGTGGCGACAGGCGCCGGCACGCAAGGGGCGTCCGCGGGTAGCCTTGAGGAGCAGATAGCCGCCATCGAGGCCGAGCTCAGGGGCGAAGCGCCCCCGGCCGTGGCCCAGGGCGCGGAACCCGCGATGCCCGATTTCGGGCAGCCCCAGGGATGGCCCGGCGTCAGCGATACCGCCGATGCCGGCGGAAGCGCAGGCCGGCGCGGGGGAGCGCAGCGAAGCGGGCCGCAGGGCGGCCGCGCATCGCGGGGGGCAAGCGCGGACAGGCCAGGCGAGGCGGCCGACCTCCTCGAGAGCATGGCGAGAAGCGCCTTGCGCTCGGCCGGCAGCGAAATGGGAAGGCAGCTCGTCCGGGGCCTCCTCGGCGGCCTCTCCGGCACGTCGCGCAGAAGGCGCCGCTAGGAGCAGGGAATGAAGAGGGACGGCCTCCGCAGCTACATCACGGTTTCCCTGGTAGCAGTCAGCGTCATCCCCCTTGTCCTCTTCGGCCTCTTTTTCTTCTCGGTGCTCAAGACCCACCTGGACCGGGACATCGATTCGCTCAGCCGGTCCTTCCTCGGCGCCATTTCGGCCCAGACCAGCTCGCGTTGCCTCGATGGGCCCCGCCGTGTCCTCCCGAGCGTCCTTCTCTTCCTTGCGGATGAGCCGAGCCCCGAGGGCGAAAGCCTCATCCTCAAGCGACTCCAGACGCCACGGCCCGAATACGTTTCGCTCATCGTACTGGATGGGGAAGGCCGTATCGAGGCCATCTATCCGGAGCCCAAAGCCCGTGAAGGGGGCATCGGTTCCCCCTACGCCCTCCATGCGAAGCCCCGCATCGGGGAGACGGCCTTTTCCTCGCCCTTCTTCTCGGCCATCGGCGGAAGCGTCGTGGTGGAGGCTTCCTTCACCAATGGGGAGAGGACGGTCGTCAGCCTCGTGGACCTTGGCTGGCTCTCCGCGCGCCTCGTCCTCATGGCGGATTCGCCCCGCGAGCGCCTGGGCGTGGTCGACGCGGAAGGCCGCTACATAATCTGCAGCGATCCTTCCCGCGTGCAGTCCGGCGAGAAGGTCCCCCGGGCCGCCCTCGGCGAATCGCGGTCGATCGCGAGCGACGCGACCGGCGACTACTATGTCTCGTCCATGCCCATTCCAGACTCGGCCTGGCGCGCGGTTTTCTTCCGCCCCCGGGAGGATGTCGACGCGCCCCTCGTCTCCTTCGTCGTGCGCCTCGCCTTCCTCGCCCTCACGGCCCTGGCCTGCGCCGTCCTTGTCGCGGTGGTCACCTGGCGGCGATTCTCGGGCTCCCTCTCGAAGCTCCTCGAGGGCATAGCCCGCATCTCCGCGGGCGACTATGGCGAGCGCATCGGCGACCTCTTCACGACCGAGTTCCGGGAGATCGCGGGAGCCTTCAACGCGATGTCCGACTCCATTGCCCGCCGCGATGCGCGCATCCAGGAGAGCGAGGAACGGTACCGGCTCCTCTTCCATTCGAACAAGGTCCCGGCCCTCCTCCTCGAGCGTGATACCGGCGTCATCCGCGACGCCAACGAGGCGGCCCTGGCCTTCTATGGCTACACCGCGCAGGCCATGCTCTGCCTCTCGATGGCCGATCTCGACGTCATGCCCGCGCGGGAACTCCTGCCCGCCCTCTCCCATGCGGCTCTCGTCGATGGCGGCATGTCCTCGAGGCATCGCCTCAGGTCCGGCGAGCTCAGGGACGTCGAGTCCTACGTGAGCGCCATCGATGTCGGCGGCAGCGTCCATCTCCATTGCGTGATCATCGACGTGACCGAGCGGCGCCTCGCCGAGGACAGGACGCGGAAGGCCCTCGACGAGAAGACCCTCCTCCTCCAGGAGGTCTACCATCGCGTCAAGAACAACCTCCAGATTATCTCGAGCCTCCTCAACATGCAGGCGGCCAGCTCGAACGATCCCCTCGTGACCGCGGCGCTCAGGTCAGGACAGGACCGCGTCTATGCCATGTCGCTGGCCCACGAGCTCGTCTACGAAGTTCCCGACGTCTCCTCCATCGAGCTCGGGGACTACGCCCGCCGGCTGGTCTCCGGACTCGCCGATACCCACGGCTTCCCGCGCGACCGCATCGCCTTCGAGATCGAGCCCATTACCCTCGATCTCGGCCGGGCCGTGCCCTTCGGGCTCGCCCTCAACGAGCTTGCGTCGAACGCCATCAAGTACGGCATGGCGGCCGAGGGACTCCTCTCGATCAGGCTGGGCCGGACGGGGCAGGGCGGTTCCGATATCGAGCTACGGGTCATGGACAATGGCGCAGGCATGCCGGCCGGCTTCGACCCCCGGAAGGGCGCGGCCCTCGGCTCCTACATCGTCGTGGCGCTGGCGAACCAGCTGGGCGGCACCGCCTTCTGGGAGGCCAGGCCAGATGCCCGCGGAACCATTGCGCGGCTCCTCTTCCCCATCGAGGGCCCGTGAGGAGGCCCGGAATGAGGGAGGGCCTGGCCTGGCTCGGCCTGGTTTTCTGCCTCGCGGCCTGCTCGCCGGGACACGTCGTCGTCCTGCGTTACGCCCACATGAACGACCCGGCCTCGGTGGCAGGGAGGCAGGCGGAACTCTTCGCCCGCAAGGCGAAGGAATACTCGAAGGGACGCGTGACCGTCGAGCTGCATCCTTCCTCGCAGCTAGGAAGCCTCGGGCAGCAGCTCGCCAATGTCCGTTCCGGGGCGATCGACATCCACCACAGCACCGCGGCGGGCCTCGGGTCGATCTGCGGCGACTTCGCCATCCTCGACACGCCCTACCTGTATTCCGATGTCGACCATCTCCTCCGCGTCACCTCGCCCGATTCGCCTGTCATGAAGGAACTCGGCGAAAAGCTACTCAAGGAAGATGGCCTAAGGCTCCTCTACACCTTCTATTTCGGGAGCAGGGAACTCACCTGCAACCGGCCGGTCTACGGACCCGGCGACCTTGCGGGACTGAAGATACGATCCATCCCCTACCCGCTCTACGAGCTCGCCGTCGAAGCGCTGGGCGGCCGGCCCGTGCCCCTCGACTGGGCGCAGACTCCGGTCGCCCTCCTCACGCGTTCAGTGGACGGCCAGGAGAATCCCCTCGACGTCATCCTGACCTCGCGGCTCTACGAGAGCCAGTCGCACCTCATGCTGACCGGCCACGTCCTTGGGGCCGAGATGGTCGTCATATCCGAAAAGGCATGGAAGGGCCTTTCGGCCTCGGACAGGACGGCCCTCCTCAAGGCTGCGAGGGAAGCGGGAGAGTGGGCCACCGAGGCCACCCGGGAGAGCGAGGCTGCCGATCTCGAAGAGCTGAAAGGACATGGAATGACCGTCATCGGAGCAGCCGAGGGCCTCGATATCGCGGCCTTCAGGGAAAGGGCCAGGCGCCTCGTCGATGAGCGATATGGCAAGACTTGGGGAGCGTACTATAATGCAATCGAATCCATGCGATAGGCTGAAATCGCTTGCGAACCGGAAGATGGCGTATTACTCTATAATCTCGAGAATGTTCAGGAGCTCCAATGCGTAAGGTCGAAATTTCCAGGGATCGGCTCATCCGCGAACTCAAGAATACCCTCATCCTGCAGGACCTGAGTCCGCGGGAGCTCAAGCGCTTTGCCGCCATATGCGAGATCAGGGAATACGAGGCCGGCGAGCGCCTCGTCGAACAGGATTCCATAGGTCCCGACCTCGACATCCTCCTCGAAGGCTCGGTGGACATCAGCCTGCGTGGCAAGGATGGCGTCGACCGGGTCGTCAATACCATCCAGAAGGGGGATGTCCTCGGGGAGGCTTCGATCTTCACGAGCCTGCCGCGGACCGCGAGCGCCATATCCGGAGCTTCCTGCCTCGTGGCCGCCGTGAACCGCGACCGCCTTTTCGCTTTCTGCGACCGGAACGCCAAGGCCGGCCTCAAGATTTTCACCTTCGTCATCTACAGCCTCCTCAAGCGGCTTGGAGCCACGACGCGGGACCTCGTCACGGAACGGGAATCCGTCGTGACCCGCGACGAGCTCGAGCGCATGAGGTCGTCATTTCCGCAATCGCTGGAAGACATGCTGGAAATTTAAAACGCTTCAGTACGTACGGTAGCCAGAACGGTCATGCCCATCGCGCAGGAGGTTTTCATGAAGCGTCGTTTCAACATTGGTTCGCGGCTGATCCTCTCGGTCTCCGCGATCCTCGTCGTGGTCATCGCGGCCATCGCGGTTTCCATCTTCCTTTCCTACAGCTCATCCCTCGATGGCCAGCTCAAGTCGTCTTCCAACGCGACCACCGAGCTCATCCGCGAGGAGATCAAGGGCTGGCTCGCGCCCAAGGACAGGACCGTGGTCGCCCTCGGCATCGAGGCCCGCGAGGTCTTCCCCGATGCGGCTGCCCTCCGCCGCTTCTACTCGGGCTACGTGAAGAGCGATCCGGATTTCTCCGATGTCTACTTCTTCGAGAGCAAGTCCTTCACCAAGGGCGGCAAGGTCATCACCGCCTCCGGCTGGATCCCGCCCGCGGACTACGACCAGTTCACCCGGAGCTGGTTTACCGGGGCCATGGCCACCGACGCCGTCATCCTCACGGAGCCCTACCTCGACGCCATCACCGGCAAGCTCGTCGTCACGGTGGCCCAGCGCCTTGCCGACGCCGACGGCAAGATCATGGGCGTCGTGGGCGGCGACATGTTCATAACGAGGGTCGGCGAGATCGTGGCCTCGACGCGCAAGATCTCCGCGAACGGGGTGACCTTCCTCCTCGACATGAGCGGCCGCTACCTCACGAACGACGACCTCGAGAAGATCCTCAAGGCCTCTCCCTTCGATGACCCGCGGGTGGCGCCGTACAAGGCGAGCGTCCTCGCCCAGGACAGCACCTTCACCATCAACCGCGGCAGCGGGCTCTATCTCGCCTCGCAGCATATCCCCGAGATGAACGCCGTCGTCGTCACCTTCGGTCCCCTGAACGACATCTATGGCGCACTCTACCGCTTCCTCGGCCTCCTCGCCCTCATCGCCGGCCTCGGCATCGTCGTGGCGGTCCTCCTCATCGCCCTCATCTCGAGATCGATCACCGGTCCCCTCGTGGCGGTGGTCGGCAAGGTCAAGCTCGTCGCCCAGGGCGAGCTCGAGCTCGAGATCGAGAAGTCCTACCAGGAGCGGGGTGACGAGATAGGCGACCTCGCCGTCTCGATGGCCACCCTCGTTTCCTCCTTCCGCGAGATCATCACTTCGGTGCAGACCGCGGCCAAGAACGTGGCCATCTCGTCGGGCGAGATGTCCGCGAGCGCCGAGAAGATGAGCCAGGGCGCGACCGAACAGGCCTCGTCCATGGAGGAGGTCTCGAGCTCGATGGAGGAGATGGCCTCCAACATCAAGCAGAACACCGACAACGCCCTCCAGACCGATTCCATCGCCCAGAAGGCCTCCTCTGGCGCCGAGAGCGGAGGCGCCCGCGTCGCCGACGCGGTGGCCGCGGTCAAGGAGATCGCCTCGCGCATCGTCATCATCGAGGAGATCGCGCGGCAGACAAACCTCCTCGCCCTCAACGCCGCCATCGAGGCCGCGCGCGCCGGAGAGGCGGGCAAGGGCTTCGCCGTCGTTGCCTCCGAGGTGAGGAAGCTCGCCGAGCGCAGCCAGACGGCCGCAGGCGAGATCAACGGAATCTCGCAGCGCACCGTGAGTTCGGCAGAGGATGCGAGCCTCATCATCAACAATCTCGTGCCGGACATCAAGAAGACGGCCCAGCTCGTCCAGGAGATCGCCGCCGCGAGCCGGGAGCAGAACCAGGGCGCCGACCAGATCAACTCCGCCCTCCTCCAGCTCGACAGCGTGGTCCAGCAGTCAGCATCGATGTCCGAGGAGCTCTCGGCTACGGCGGAGGAGCTTTCGAGCCAGGCCGAGGCCCTGAAGGACGCCGTGTCGTACTTCAAGATCGGCCAGCTGGATCAGGGCGCTGTCGCTTCCGGTCCGTCGGCCCGCAGGGCCGCGCCTGCAGCCCGGAAGGCTGACGAGGCTCCGCGGAGCCTTCCTGCCGGCCAGCCCGTGACCAGGAAGCCGCCTGTGCGGGATGCGGGAGCGCACAAGACCTCCATACGCCCCGTGGGACCGGGACAAAAGGGCGGAGCTACGGGCCAGGCCTCCCCGCCTGCCGATGATTCCGACTTCGAGGAATTCTAGCCTGTAGAAACAGCAGCCCCGCCGCCAGGCGGGGCTTTTTGTCAGCGAGGTCGTCGTTGACAGCCAGACGGGTCCGGAGGAGAATCCTTGATGATGCGGCCGAAAAACATCGGATCCCTCCTGATCCTCCTCGTTGTCGCCCTGTCGGCGGTCTTCTTCGCCTCTTCCTGTTCGCGGAAGCCGGCCGAAGCCGCGGAAGGGGCTGTGCCTTCGCCGGTCAGGCTCGTCGAGCTCGGAGGAAGGCCCTTGCGCATCCTGGTCGTGCCCCTTGGCCTGCCCGAAGGCCCGGTCGATCTCGACAAGGGAGGTGCAGAGGCTTCCTAGCTTGAAGCCATGGCGAGGCATGTGGCCAAGGCTGCGGGAATCGATGCCGAGATCCGGGTCGTACAACCCGGCGACATCAGCACCGATACGGTCTTCCGCAGGGCTGATGTCGTAGTAGCCCCGCTGTACGGCGCCGGGCTCGACGCCTGGCGGGATGCGTCCAGGCTCGTGCCCTTCTGGCCCATGCCAGGCAGCCCTTCGCTCGGTCCCGGTGTGGCGTGGTGGGCCGTGGCCAGGGACAAACCATTCCTGGCAGCCGCGATAGCTGACGCCCTGTCCGCCGCGTTGCGCGATGGAGGGCTTGCAGCGGAGCTCGACAAGGTCCTCGGGGACGGCACGGCATGGCGTTATTTCTCGTCGGTAGGCTACGATGGCGTCCTTCGCGCCCAGTACCTCGAGCTTTCGGATGCCGAGGAAGCCTGGGTCCGGAACCGGCTTTCCGGCCGCGCCGCCTTGCGTGCGGCGGTGAGGGAGGGGAATGCCTTCGCCTACGTTCCACAGCCGGACGGCAGCGTGAAGGGCTTCGATTACGATCTTCTCGTGGCGCTCGCCAATTCGCTCGGCCTCGACTTCGAACTGACGGTAGTCAAGGACATCGGCGGTTTCTTCACGAAGGACGGCATCACGCCGCCCGATCTGGGCGAGGCGGACTACGACTATACGCCCGACCTCCTCAAGCGGGTCGACCTCTACGCGAATCCCTTCGGCGTCACGCCCTGGCGCCAGCGCATGATGCGCATGCTCACGATCTATCCCATAAGGAACCAGCTCGCGGGGCGGAGGGGAGAGGAAGTAACCGCGATAGGCGGCCTCGACCATAAACGTTTCGCCGTAGTGAGGGACTCGGTCCAGCAGAAGACCCTCGAGGACTTCGCCGCGAAGCGCGGTCTCCATTTTGCCTTCGAATACGGCGCCAACGAGGACGAGCTCTTCGACCTCGTGAGGAAGGGCAGGGCCGACTACATACTGGACGGGAGCGTCGTCTTCGCCCTCAATGTGGACAAGTTGTCCGATTTTGGCCTCTCGCCCTTCTTTTCGGAGCTCCAGGGCGTCGCCTGGGCGGTACGGAAGGACGATGATGTCTTCGCGGCGATCGTGTCGCGCTTCCTCGATGCCTCGCGGAACTCCGGCCTCCTTCCCGCGCTCTGGCAGAAGACCTTCCACATGGATTACGAGTCCTATATCTCGGCCATGATGGCGACCGAGGAAGGCGGGGAGTGAAAGGGGCCATGGCATGAAATTCCGATCGAGGCTGCAGCTCTTCAGCGTGCCGCTTTTCCTCCTCGGCCTCGCCCTCACCACGGTCCTCTACATGGGGATCACCCTTCGCGCGATGAGCGATGCCGAGAGGGACAGGCTGGCCACGAAGCTCACCCTCCTCGAGGGCCGTACCGAATCCTCGTACAAGCTGCTGGCCCGCATCGGGCTCGAGTCCGACAGCTATTTCATCCGCAATGCCCGCGAGACCCTGGTCCAGAGCTTCATGTCGGTCCTCACCCCGGGCGAGTCCTTCGCGATCTTCTCCTCGAACGGCGAATTCCTGGCGGGTGCGTCATGGAAGGGCGGAAGGATCGACCTGGACGAGGCCGCCTCCCTGTACGCCCTCCTCGATACGGGGCTGTCCAGCGCGGCACCGGGAGACGCACCTTCTCCGCGACCCGTCCCCGCTCCGGGCACGCATCTTGTGAATCGGGAAGGTAGCCTCGCGGCCTACTGCTCCTTCCCCGTCTGGGACTGGATCCTCGTCGTGGCCGCCGACAAGGCCGTCGTCTTCTCTTCCTTCCGCGTGGCCTATCTCTCCGCCCTCCTCATCGATTTCACCGTGGCTGCCCTGATCTGGGTCATCTTCATGTTTTTCTCCCGCAGGGTGACGAGGCCCCTGACCCAGCTGACGCGGCTTGCCCATGTCCTCGGCTCGGGTGACTTCGGCGCGATCGACGGCTTCCGGCTCGTGGCTGAGAAAGCGGGCGGAGAGGAAATCACCGGCCTGGCCCGCGAATTCGAGGATATGGCCAGAAGGCTTTCGCTTCTCACGAGGGGCCTCGAGACGAGCGTGGCTGAAAGGACCGGAGAGCTCGAACGTTCCAACACCGAACTCCGCGAGACGATAGAACAGCTCAAGGCGACCCAGGACCAGCTGATAGACGCCGAGAAGATGGCCTCTCTCGGCCAGCTTGTCGCGGGCATCGCGCACGAGATCAATACGCCCATCGCGGCCATCTCCTCGGCGAGTCGCGATGTAGGCATGGCCATGGACAGGCTTTTCTTCCTCCTTGATCTGTACAGGGGGCTCGCGGAGGACGATGCCCTCGTTTTCCGTTCGCTCGTCGAGGAGGCCATGGCTGACAGGCCCCTCAGGGATGGCACCGAGGAGCGGAAGTCGCGCCGGGCCTATGCCGAACGGATAGCCGCCCTCGGGAGGGAAGACCCCGGAGACCTTGCCTACAAGCTCGCGGAGATGAACCTTCCACCGCATGCGACCGATGCCTACTTCGATTCCCTCGCGACCGATACCGGCATGAAGATCGTCGACACCGCCGCCGCCATCTCCGACATGCTGAGGTCGGTGCGGATCATCGGGATCGCGGCTGACAAGGCCGCGCAAACGGTGCAGGCGCTCAAGATCTATTCTCGCAGGGACGATGACGAGACGCCCCGCCTCCTCGACCTCAGACAGGAACTGGACACCATCCTCTCCCTCTACCACAACGCCCTCAAGCGGGGCATCGAAGTGGAACGCGATTACGGGGAAGTATCCGAGGTCCTGGCGCGGCGCGATCGGCTGAGCCAGGTATGGATCAACCTCATCGACAATGCGATACATGCGATGTCGAACAAGGGAAGGCTCGAAGTGGCGGTCAGGAGGGCGGGCGACATGGCCGAAGTGGCCATCACCGATTCGGGGACCGGCATTGCGGAGGATCTCCAAGGCAGGATCTTCACGCCTTTCTTCACCACGAAATCTTCGGGGCTCGGCACAGGCATAGGTCTCAGCATCTCAAAGCGGATCGTCGAAGAGAGCGGCGGATCCATCGTCTTCGTATCCCGGCCCGGCATGACGACCTTCACCGTCAGGCTTCCCATCGCAGCGGACGCGCCGATGGGGCAGGCTTCGGACCAGGCCTGATCCCGGCACGTTGTCTCCATGGCCTGGTGCCTCCGGGGCGTCGTCAGCCCAGCGCGGCGCTTACCAGCGAAAAGAGACGCTCCGGATCCCAGGGCTTCCTGAGGAAGGCCTCGATCCTGACGTCCCTGGACAGCCTCTCCATATCGGACTCGTCTGCGTGAGCTGTCAGCATGACGAGCCTGGCGGCGGGGGCCAGTTCATGGACCTTCCTGAGGAACTCGTCGCCTTTCATGCCCGGCATGAGCCAGTCCGAGATGACGATGGCCAGTTCGTCGCCGGCGGCCCCTATCGCCGCGGCCCGTTCGAGGCCCTTCATTCCGCTGGTCGCGGTTTCATAGGCATAGGCCTCGCCGAAACGGAGGCGCAACTCCTGCCTCAGGGCGAGGAGTATGATGGCGTCGTCGTCGACGATGAGGATGGTCTTCCTAGGCATGGGCCGCCTCTTCGGGGCAGTCGCCGGCTGGCCGCGACACCGCCGGCAGCCTGACCGCAAAGACGGTTCTGCCCTCGCGCTCTTCATGGCTGATCGAGCCTCCCGAGCCTTCGACGATGCGTTTGCAGATGGACAGGCCGAGGCCCAGGCCCGACTCCAGGCTGGTCTTTCCGGCAAAGGGCGTAAAGAGGCGTTCGCGCAACGCGGGATCCACGCCGGGCCCCCAGTCGATGACCTCCACGAGTACAGAGGGGTCTTCCCTCGCCGCCTTGACCGCTATTTTTCCCTTGCCGCCCATCGCCTGTATCGAGTTCCGGAGGAGGTTGGTCCAGACGCGAACGAGGCTCGCGAAGGCCACGGGCACCTCGGGAAGGCCTTCCTCCACTTCGCAGGCGATGTCCACGTCCTTGAATTCGGCCTCCCTGAAGAAGCCCACGGCGCTGGAAAGGCTCTCCCCGATGTGCGACACCGATGCGCTCGGGCCGGCCACGGAATCGCGGGCATAGCTGCGCAGCGCCTCCACGATCGACGCGATGCGACCTGTCGCCTGCAAAGCGATGGCTACTCCCCGTTCGATGCTCTGGGCCCGATAGAGGCCCGCGAGCACCCTGGCGTTCTCCTCCGCAGTGATGCTCCGCAGGTCTTCGTCGGAAAGCTCCGCGAGCCCCGAATCGGCGAGGAGGTCGGCGAGGGAACGGCGGGCCGACAGGCCGAGGGCATCCATGCGTCCGGCCAGGTTTTTGCCCCGCGACATCGTTTCCTCGGGATCCACGAGGGCTTCTTTCCCGGACATGACGGCAAGGCCGCGCCTGAAGAGTTCGAACTGGCCCTCGTCGAAACCGCAGAGTATGGAGGTCATCCCCCCCACGGGATCGACGAGCGCCGCCTTCATCGAGGAGGTCGAAGCCTGGATGGCCCCGAGGGGATTGTTCACCTCGTGGGCCAGGCCGAGGGCTATGCGGCCGAGAACGGAGTCCTGGACATCGGAGACGAGCCGTTCCTGCATGGCTTCGATGCGCCTGAGGCTGTCCTCCAGGTTTGCGTTCGAAGCTTCGAGCTCGGCGTTGGCCGTCCGCAGCTCTTCTGTGCGCGCAAGCACCGTGGCCTCGAGCTTTTCGTTGCTCTCCGCGAGGATGAGGTTCTTCCGCTTGCGGAAGGAGGCCTCGACGAGGAGGATGAAGAGAAGGCCGAGAAGCACGGCCCCTGTCGCCATGAGCTGGCGCTGGTACTGCAGCCAGAAGCCTGGCGGCTCGAACTTCACGACGGCGTCTTCAGGGATGAGGGAGGACGGTACATCGAAGCGCTTGAGGGCGCGCCAGTCGAGTGTCGGCACGACGGCGTTCGAATAGAGCCAGGCAACAGGTTTTCTTTTGGCGAAGAGGATGGACAGGGCCATGTCGCCAGCCTCCCTGCCCATGGCTGCCCTGTCCACGAGGCAACCTCCCACCAGGCCCGTCCCGAAGGTCGACCCGTAGATCCCGAAGTAGGGGAGGGGATACTCTGCCTCGAGGCGGTCCACCATCTCCGTTTCCGAGAGGAAGTCGCCGTTCGGAAGGACCCAGCCGCCCGGGAGGAGGAGGACGAAGGCATCCTGGCCGGCATCCGCCAGGGTTTTCTCCACCGTGGCGAAATTTGCGTTTATAATTGGTACTAACTCGAGCCCGGGATATCCATCGCTCAACGCGATCAATGCATCGAGGTAGCCTGGCACATAATCGGGATCCGTGACCGAAGCAAGGAAGATGGCCTTGCGCGCCTTGGGGAAGAGTTCCGCCGCAAGCCTGAGGGTCGGCGAAAGCGGCGAGCCGAGGGGACGGCCGAAGACCGAGCTTTCTGCCGAATAACGGGTTATGAGATCTTCGTCGATCGTGTCGAAACAATAAACCGGTACCCCGGGCGCATGCCGGTCCCGATACCGAACGGCCATTTCCACAGCCTGGCTGGCCTGCGCCAGTATGAGGTCGAAGCGGATTCCCCTGTAGCGTTCGGCAAGGTCATTCTCGATGTCCGCACCACCGTCGGCGGGGGGCGGGAGGCGCAATGAATCAAGGGCCTCGAGAAAGACCTCCGACCGGTGGCCTGCCGCAGCAGTCTCCGAACGGAAAGCGCTTATCACCTCGGCGGTTTCGACCGTGCCCGCTTCATGACTCGAGATGAAGAGCACATTGAGGAGACCGCCTTCAGCCGAAAGCGGGGATGCAAGGAAGATGATGGTGGAAAGGATGGCCAACGCCAGCCGGCATCCAGTCCGAACCCTGCCCGTCACGATGTCGCTTCCTCCCCCTGCCCGGGAATGGCCGCGCGCGCGCGAGGCCTCCGCCTTCCATGTGGATACAAGTATATCTTCCGATGTTCTATAATACACCATGAATCGAAGGCCGGGGATGAAGGAGCGACTGTCCGTGAAAAGATGCATGCTTGCGTTTGCCGTGGCGCTGGCAATGGCTGTATCGCAGCCTGTCCTCGCCCAGACTGCCCCTGCGCCGTTCGAACTGACCTTCTGGACGCCGTTCACGGGAGGCGATGGACAGTTTTTCGACGACATGGTCGCGGTCTTCAACGCCTCCCAGGGCAGCATCGTCATGAAGACCGATACCGTCCGCTTCATGAGCTACTACCCGAAATTATCCGAGGCACTGGCTGCAGGTACGGCGCCCGATGTAGTGGTGGTCCATCAGGACAGGCTCATCAACTACGTGGGAGCAGGATACTTCCTCGCCCTCGAGCCATGGCTCGCCAGGGCGGGGATCGACCGGAGAAGCTTCGCAGCAGGCCCCCTCTCCGCCTGTACCTTCAAGGGCCTGACCTATGCCATACCGATGGATGTCCATCCCCTCGTCATGTACTACAACAAGAAGCTCTTCGCTGAGGCAGGCATCACGAAAATCCCGAGCACCCCCGAGGAGCTCTTTGTCGCGGCGCGGGCCATCCAGGACAAGACGGGCGCCATCGGCTTGGCCTCGGACAATACCGCAGCCACCTACAAGGCCTACACCCTGACCCGCGTCTTCATGTCCCTCCTCATGGAGGAGGGCAGGACTGTCCTCGATGCAAGCAATACCAGGGCCAATTTCAACAATCCCGAAGGGCGGAAGGCCTACCAGTTCCTCCTCGACATGGTCTACAAGTACGGCGTGACGCCCAAGGGCCTCGATTACGATTTTTCCGTGAACTACTTCAAGTCCGGGAAGGCGGGCATCCACTTCAACGGGGTCTGGGTCATGGGCGTCTTCGAATCCCAGCCCGACCTCGATTTCGGCGTCGTGCCCTTCCCGGCCTTCCTCGGGCCCAACGCCGCCTGGGCCGGTTCGCATGCCTTTGCCATTCCTGCGCGGAAAGGCATGGATGAACGGAAGGTCCTTGCAATCATGACCTTCATTGACTGGATGACGACCCACGGTGCGCTCTGGGCAAAAGCCGGCCACATACCCACGCGTACGAGCGTCTACTCGACGCCCGAGTTCAGGTCCCTGCCCCACCGGCCCGATTACGCCGACGCGGTGAAGTACGCCTTTCCCACGCCGGCCACCAGCAAATGGTCAGCTTGCTATGCCGAGATGTCCGATTTCCTCGCGGAGGCCATAGCACTTGGCAAGGATGCGAGGACGGCCATGACCCAGCTCGAGGCGAGGGTCAATGCCATCCTGAAGGAGTGATTCCGGCTTCCATGCAAGGCGGAATCCGGGATATACCGGAGCCCGAGGTTTTTGCGCTCAGGGAGGACAGCAGGATGGAATCGGCGCTCGCCGGCCAGGGGAGGGGAGAAGCCCTCTTCTTCATGGCCAGTCTGTTTTTTCTCTTCATTGCCTTCGTGGCCGCCGTTCTTGGCAGAAAGAGCTTGTCGGCAGAAACGTCCGGCAAATCCGGTCCCGAACGCGGCGCGGCCCGGCCCGTAGCCCGGATATCGTGCATCGCGGCACTCGTCGCCTGCCTGGCCTCGGTCTCGCTGCGGGTGGCCTACTCGGGACGCCTGCCCTTCGCCTCGATGTACGAGTTCGGCCTCCTCCTCTGCCTCGCGCTGGATGGCTTCCTCGTATTCCTCGCTTTCTCGAGGGCCGACCGGGCCGTCCTCATAGCGGCCACCCTCTGCGATTTCGTGATGGGTTCCATCATTCTCCTCCTCTTCGACACGGCCCATCCCCTCGTGCCTGCCCTGAAGAGCGCCTGGCTCGCCGCCCACGTCGCCACGGCGGTCATCGCCTATTGCTGCCTTGCGATGAGCGCCGCCCTCGCTGCCGCCGCCCTCGCCGTCTCGCGGGAAGCGGAACGGGCCACCTCCCTTGAGCTCCTCGTCAACCGTTGCGTCGCGATAGCCTTTCCCTTCCTCACCCTCCTCATCATCACGGGGGCCATCTGGGCCGAGTATGCCTGGGGCTCGTTCTGGCGCTGGGATCCCAAGGAGACCTGGGCCCTCGTCACCTGGATCGTCTATCTCGGCTACCTCCACCTCGTACGGACGCGAGGCTGGAAGGGCAGACGCGCCATGATCGCGGCCATCGCGGGATTCGGCGTCGTGCTCTTCACCTTCTTCGGGGTGAACCTCCTCCTCTCCGGCCTTCACAGCTACTGAAGGCTGGCGGGTGCCCGGGGCGCCGCCGACCTTAATGGCGCGCCAGCAGCGCCCGTTCCGCCGCACGGGAGAGGAGCTCGCTTCTCGTGCCTACGCCGAGCTTCCTGAAGAGCTTCTGAACCCGATGTTTTTCCGCGCTGAGGCCGAGCCCCAGGGAATATGCTATCTCCTTGTTGCCCTTCCCTTCGAGAAGCAGGCCCAGGAGGAGGGTCTCTTCGGCCTCGAGGCTTGCGTCGCAGGACCAGGCCTCGGCGAGGCCGGGAGCGTCCTTTGCCTTTTCGGCCCGAACGCCGGACCTTCCCCTTCCCGAAAGCGCGAGGATGAAGAACGCCCCGTAATAGCTGAGATACAGGATGGGAACCGAGAAGACATAACTCGTCTCGTCGAGCCTTAGCCAGATGTCGCCTCCCATGGACAGGACGAGGAGGGTGGCTGCCATTGCGGCGGGCTTGCCTGCCGCGCCCGCCAGGGCGCACAAGGCGAGATAGAGGAGGGCCGCCGCAGAGAGGCCCTTGATGGCGGCGAAGGAGACGATGGCCATGTAGTGGAAGTTGGCGAATTTCCAGAGCGGCTCCGGTATGTGGAGCTCCGCGACGACGAGGACATAGACGGCGAAGATGAAACCGACGTACGCCCAGTAGGGAAGGGAGAAGACGGGGAGTCCGCGGCTCCGCGTTGTCCGGAACATGCCCGCGACGGCGAGCCAGTCCGTGGTGACGACGAAGGCCAGGAAAATGAGACCAGCCGTTGCGCTGTCCTCGAAGTGGGCCGGGAAGATGCCGAGCTGTGTGCTCTGGTCGTAGTGGACAGTCGAGAAGACGAAGGTCCTCGCGAGCATGGCGAGGTCCGAAACCAGGAAGACCGCCGGGAAGGTCCCCGGCTCCGCTTTCATGCGGGCCACAAGAAGGGGGAGGAGGGCCACTCCCAGAAGGAGGGCCGCGATCTGCCAGGCGAAGACATAATGGTGCATCGACTGAACAGTATCCGAGGCCCAAGGCAGGCGCAAGGTCGCCGTCCCGACGCGCCGGTTTCTCCCCTGGAACCAAAGTTCGCTGGGGATCGCGTATTCCTTCGGCTAGACTGGTATAGGGGGTGACCCTGAAGCCGCCCGGAAAAGGAGAAAAACGTGATCCGTAGACGCCTCATGCATGCGCTTGTCCTCGTGATCCTTGCAGTCCCTCTTGCGACCGGATGCAGCCAGTCGCAGGCCTCGCCTGGCCGGACGAAGGCGGCATCCGCCTGGTCAGGACTCCGGCCCGACCTCTCCGCAGAAGAAGCCTCAGGCCTTGTGGCGGCGATCAGGGGACAGGGAGACCGTCCCTTCCTCGAAAAGGCCTATGGGCTCATCCTCCAGCGAGATCCCGAGACCGCCTATGCATACGGCATTTCAAGGCTTTACGGCGTGCCCGAGGACGTCCTTTCGGACGTCTCGGACGCCCACAATCTCGGGACACGGGAACTCTATCTCGGGATCAAGGCGGAAGCCGACAGGCGGCAGCCCGCAGCCGCGGGCCGCGATGCCCTGGCCCTGGCCGCCCTCTCGCGCTGGCTCGCCGACAAGGCCAGGGATATCGAGCTCTCCCTCGACAAGTACCCGGTCAGCCCCTACGTGAACAGCGTGGACCAGCTCACGATCGACTACTTCACCGAGTACCGGCAGGTGGACGACGCCGCAGAGGCGGAACGCTACATCGCCTGCCTCGCCCTCCTGCCCGCCAAGATCGACGGCATCGTGAAGGCCCTCGACCTCCGGGCCGGGGCGGGCGTCGTCCTGCCGCGTGGCATCTACGAATACACCTTGCAGGGCGTCAACGAGGTCGCACAGGCCCCCGCGACGTCCTCGCCCTTCTATACTGCCTTTGCGCGGAAGCTTGCGGCTTCCTCGGTGCCAGCGGGGGCCGCGAGGCCGGCCCTCCTCGACAAGGCGGCCAAGGCGGTCGAGCGTTATGCGATTCCTGCATGGAAGTCGCTCGCGGCGGCCCTGGCGCGCCAGTCCCCATATGTCCCTGCCGACGGCGGGGCCTCGCGCCTCCCCGGCGGCACTGCATACTATGCGGCCTGCCTTTCCCGCCTTACGACGACCTCCATGAGCGCCGCCGAGATCAACGAGCTCGGGAAGCGCGAGCTCTCCCGCATCCAGTCGGAAATCCGGGACGGCTTCGCCGCACTCGGCTATCCGCAGGACCTCGGGCTTGCTGAGCTCTACGACCGCCTCGGTCGCGACGGTGGCGCGTTGTCCGGACACGATCTCCTTGCACGCATCGACGCCGACATGAAGGCCATGGATGCGCGCCTCGGCGAGCTCGTCCTCACGAGGCCGCGCCTCGGCGTGGAAGCTGTCCAGGGCGAGATGGGCGGCTACTACCAGCCTCCGTCGCTCGATGGAAGGCCCGGCCGCTACTTCGTCGCGGATTCCGACCAGCGCTATGCCTACGATATCGCCACCACCGTGTACCACGAGACCATTCCGGGCCATCACCTCCAGATCGCGCGGGCCCTCGAAGCAGACCTCCCCGGCTTCCTCAGGGGCGCGGATTTCCTCGGCTTCTCCGAGGGCTGGGCCCTCTATGCCGAACGGCTGGCCTTCGAGATGGGCTGCTATCGCGACGATCCTGCCGGCAATCTCGGGAGGCTGCGCATGGAAGCGCTCCGCGCCGCGCGCCTCGTGGCCGACACCGGCGTGAACTCCATGGGCTGGTCCTTCGGCCAGGCCGTGGACTTCCTCAGCCGCAACACGGGCCTCGGACAGGGCATGATCCAGGCCGACGTTACGCGCTACATCATCGATCCGGGACAGGCCACGGCCTATTACACGGGCTACGCCGAGATCCTGAGGCTGCGGGAGAAGTGCAGGACCGAGCTCGGCCCGAAGTTCGACTTGAGGCGTTTCAACGAGGCCATCCTCGGGAACGGGGCCCTGCCCCTCGACCTCGTCGGAAAGGTCGTGGACGACTTCATCGCGGCGGAAAAGACGAGGTAGGCTGGCATGGGGACAAGGCGCGGCATTCCCGCGGGGCGAGCCGGGAGGGACACTGACCACCCATCGCGCCGCTTCTTGTCCTCCTTCCGGTTGTCGCATTGTGCGCCTGCGGCCCTCGAGCTCCTGCCGGAGAGGCGGGAGGGCGCAGGGCGCAGGCCGCAGGCTTCCGGAGAACCATTGTCGGGATCGGCTGCCGCCAGCCCCGGCGCAGTCGGGCCTCGTGCAGGCGGTCCCTCAATCGAAGTCCGCTCGGTCGACGATGCCTCGGCGGTCGGACGGCCTGGCTTCGCCTGTACCTGTTTCGCCTCCAGCGACCTCGACGGCCATCGCTTCATGGGGCGCAACTTCGACCGGAATCGCGATCCTGATCTTGTACTCCTCAGATGCCCTGCCCATGGCCCCGCATCGATGGCCCTCGTCGATATCCATTACCTCGGTTTCATCCGTCTTCTCCTTGATCGCGCAGGCACCCTCGAACTGGCCTTGGGGCGAAGCCGGCAGAGGACCTTGACCTGGAGTTTCGGACGCTGAGCAGGAAGTGCATGGCCGACACGGCGGGCTTTTTTTGTTGCTTTTACCCGATTACGGATATACAGTCGCCCTATGCCCGATACCCCGGTTCCCACCATGACAGGCATCACACCTGAGGGGCGTCCGCTTCCCGGCTTCACGAAGCCGATGGATTACCCCGGAATAGCGGCCTCGAAATACGAGGCGGCAATCGAACGGATCGCGAGCGTCCATGCCCGCTTCCAGAAGGAACTCGACGCGATATGCGACGGGATCGCCGGCCAGACGGCCCTGTCCTCCGCCGCGCTCGAGCGGTACCGCCAGGTCGGTCCCTGTCTCGAGTCGATCGCCGGCAATGCGCGGGGGCTTGGCTCCGACATGCGCCAGGTCTCGGGCCGCCTCGAGGAAGGACGCAAGGGCCTCGAGACCGCGGTGGCCGATGTCCGTTCGTCCATCTCGCGCCTGCGCGAGAGGAACCTCGCCATGCGGGACATCCTGGATCTCGGCGGGCAGGTGACTGCGAGCGTGAACAAGATCGCCGAGATAGCGGTCGAGAACAAGCTCATCGCCATCAACGCCTCGGTCACCGCGAGTAAGGCCAGCGACAAGGTGAAGGGCTTCAAGGTGATCGCGAGCGAGATCACCAAGCTCTCGGCCGCCATGACGGACAAGGTCGGGCGCATCGTCGGGCTCGCGGCGCAGGTCGACGAGCGCATGCAGCAGGTCATGCGGAACATGGATGGCAGCATCCAGTCCACGGAGAAGGCCCTTGCCAACATCGACGAGGCCTTCAGTCTCCTCGACCACGCCGACGGCGCGGTCCGGGAGGCCGAGGCCGCGGGCGCCTCGATGATAGCCGAAAACGAGAACCTCGAGCGCACGATGCGGACGCTCGGAGATTCCCTTGAGGCCATAGGAACCATCGCCGCTGACTCGGGCCGCCAGGCGGAGACCATACGCGAAACCATGCAACGCCAGGCGGTCCTCATCGAGGGACTCGAGGGCATGATGCCCGGCCTGCGCAAGACCGGCATATCTCTGGCCGCCGCTGCCGGCGTGGCGGGCGATGACGCCCTATCCGACGTCGGCCGGAACCACCTGCGCTGCTGCGAAGCGCCCCTCACCGCCTATGACCCGGCCCTCTGCCGGATGCTCCGCGAAAGCCACTACATTTCCCTCGTGTGCATCCGCCTCCTCCGCTATTCGAGCGACAAGAAGCTCGTGCCCTACCTCGCGGAGACCTGGTTCCTCCATCCCGACGGCAGGACCTGGGAATTCAGGCTCAAGGACAATGTCCTCTTCAGCGATGGAAGCCGCATAACGTCTCGCGATGTCAGATTCTCGCTCGAGCGGCTCATGAATCCCGCGCTCGCCTCGCCCTATGCCAACCTCTTCTCGGTGGTCGAGGGCGCCGACGACTTCATCGCGGGCAGGGCGTCCTCCGTGAGCGGCATCGTCCTGCCGGGGCCGGACACGGTCCAGTTCCGGCTCAAGAGCTCGTACAATTTCTTCCTGAGCCTCCTCGCGCTCTCCTATTCCTCGGTCATCAAGGAAGACAGGTCCATATTCTCGAAGCCGCTTGCCCGAGGTGACATCGTGTCGGCCGGGCCCTTCGTCCCCGTGGAGAACGGCGATTCCGGCGTGGACCTCCTTTCGGCCAACCGCGATTTCGTCAATGGCCGGCCCTTCCTGGACAGCATGGAGATCAGGCGGAATGTCGCCGATATTCCCTCGGCTGTGGCCCTGGGAGAGCTCGACCTCGCCTACAACCTCCCGGCTTCGAGCGCGGAGGTGATGCGGCGCGGCGGCTTCGCGGGGAACCTCGACTATTATACGTCGCGATACTGCTATGGCCTTGTCGTCAACTTCTCGAGAAGGAACTGCCTCTCGCGAAGCGCCGACCTCCGGCGCGCGGTAGCCATGGCGATAGACAAGGACGGAATCGTGGACGGCATCCTCGGAGGCAAGGCCGTCCGCGCGGACGCCATCCTGCCGCCCGAACTCGTCGATCTCGGCGGCAAGAGGTTCATTCCCTACGACCCATCCGAGGCCGCGCGCATAATCCAGAGGCTCAAGGCCGTCGAGGACCTGGACACGCCCATCAACCTGGCGATCCGCGGCTATGCGAACGTGCCGAACCAGCGGCAGGTGGCCGGGAAGATCGAGGCCGACCTCACCCGGATAGGTCTCAGGGTGAGCACGAGCTATCACCCCCAGGGCACGCCGATCGATTCCTTCCGGGATGGCTACGACATCGTCTTCCTGGCCTTCCTCTCGGAGCTCGACCTCTATTCCGCGGTCGAGCCCTTCATCAACCCGCAGGGCGGCGACAACTATTTCGGCTACGACAATCCGCGGCTCTTCAGGATGCTCAACGATTCGATAACCATCAAGGACAACGATGCGCGGAAGGAAGCCTTCATCGGCATCCTCGAGGAGCTTGCGCACGATGTCTTCTCGGTGCCGCTCTTCTTCAACAAGTGCCTCCTCGCCACGCAGCCCAGGGTCCGGTCCGTCTTCATGAGCGCCGAAGAATCCTTCCTTCCCGACGCGGCCTACCTTGTGCAGGGCGAAAGCGGCGTCGGTGGAAGCGGCCTCGCCGCCGCCGCCGGCCGCGCCGCGGTTCTCGATGGAACCCTCCGTGCAAGTTATGCGGACACGATCGGCCGGCTCGAGCGCGGGACTTCCGTTGTCGTCGAGACCTCGGCATCGCTCATCGCGACGGGCAAGAGCATCGGCGCGTCGATAGCCCGGCAGAAGAAGGGCACCAACGAGTCCAACGACCTTTTCGCGTCCTTCATGGACAGCGCCGCGAGGGTACAGGAGACCCGGGCCGGCGTCGTGGGGCGGATCCGGGTCGCGGCCGAAGAGGCCGGGAAGAGCGGCCAGGCAGCCGGCCTCGTCAGGGCCGGGCTCCTCGGCCTGTCGAACGCGCTTTCGGGCACGATAGGCGCCATCGAGCAGGTGAGCGGCGACATCAAGGCCATGTCGGCCATCGTGCGGAGCATCGAGGAATCGAACGTGTTCATCGGCTCCATCGCCATCAACGCTGCCGTCATCTCCGCAAAGGCCGATACGGGAAGGAGCGAGCTCGTGAAGGTGTCCCAGTCGATTGCCGACCTCGCCAGGCAGAACACCGACTATACGGACACCATAGGAAGGCTCCTCGGGCAGATGGGAAAGGCCGTCAAGGGCCATCATGACTTCCTGGGCGGCGAAGTCCTCGGCGTAGACGGAGCGGCGGAGGCGGCGAAGCGGAGCGGCGCTGTCCTCGAGGAAGCCGGCCCCCTCCTCGAAGACTCGAGCGAGCGGAGTTCCCGTATCGAGTCCGCCTCCCGTGATCTCGGGGCCTTCATCCAGGAGGCCCGTGATTCGGTCGCGCGGATCAACGAGGCTATCGATGCCCTCGCCATAAGCGCGGAAACCCTACAGTTCGGCCTCGACATGGAGCGCGGCGTTTCGGACATTCTCAAGGATGTGGCCTGGCTCAACCGCAATGTGATGGAGTCCATCACGGAAACGGCGCCTTCGGCATCAGGAAAGGAGTAGGGGAGAAGTCCCGACGATCAGCGTCGAGCCTGTTCCCGGGCCTCGGCCTTCATGGCCAGGAGCCTTTCGCGCACGATGCCATCGATGTTTTTGCGGGCATCCCGGCCGAGATCCGCCGTCTCGATGGGCTCTCCGAAGTCGACCGTGACATGTTTCCTGGGCCTGATGTGCATGCTCCCGATCGGGATGACCTCCGCAGTGCCATACAGGCAGACGGGCACGATGGGCACTCCCGCCAGGACGGCCGCATGTAGGCCGCCGCGCTTGAATTCCTCGAGGCCATCGCCCTTGTGCATATGCCCTTCGGGGAAGAGGATGAGGCTTCGCCCCTTCTTCAGCCGCCTGATCATGGTACGGAAGACGGCCAGCGCAGCCGCCTCGCTCCCCTTGTCGAGGAATACGGCGCCGCTCTTCTGCATCCAGAAGGAGAACACCGGCACCTTCCTGAAGAGACCGTTCGCGACGAAGGCCGCCTGCGTAGGGAAGGCCGCATAGAGCACCGGTATATCTGCGGGCGACGAATGGTTCACCGCAAAGAGGTAGGTGCGTCCCGGCTCGACCCGCTCCTGCCCGCGTACCTCGAGACGGATCTGCGCCAGATGGCAGATCCTCCGGGAGCAATCCTCGAGGGTGTGGTAGACATACGAGTCGCGGTCGGGGCCCGGATTCATGAAGAGCGCCCGGGGCATCCGGTTAATCGTCCTGAGGCAGAGCCTGAGGGCCCTGGGAAGGAGAAGGAGCCTGTCTTCCTTGATGGACTCGTTGAGCAATGCGATCGCGGGAATCTTGCTCCCTACGACGATGTCCTTGTAGCGGTCTTCATCCGTTTCCAGCAATGCATCACTCATTTCGCGCATTCCCCGAGGCGGCTCGCCTCTTTCATGCAATGGTAGCGTTCGAGGAGGCCCACATTCAAGAAGTAAGTGCAACGATGTTGTTCTCAAAAGGGAGAATTGCGATACTTCGAGTATTCTTCTCCTACCACAGAAAGGAATACATCGTTGAAGTACCAGCAACTCTCCCTGGAAGAAAGATACACGATAAAAGCGCTTTTGAACATTCACAAGTCACTAACTTTTATCGCAGATCAATTGAACAGGTCTAAATCGACCATCAGTCGAGAGATACGACGAAACCTCGATGCAAAATTCTGCTACTACGGCGATGTAGCCCATCGCTTTGCCACAGCTCGGCGAAGGCGATCAAGAAGAGGAACCAACTTTACCAAAGAACAATGGGAAATGGTGCTTTTCTTGCTCAGGATGAAGTTCAGCCCGGAGCAGATCAGCAATACCTTGAAGCGTTTCGACCTGTTTAGCATAAGTCATGAAACGATTTATCAGTATCTGCTCTATGACAAGAAGAAAGGTGGAGCGCTCCACAAGCACTTGCGCATAGTCCCCAAAAGAAGAAGAAAACGGTACAACTCCCATGATTCAAGGGGGCGTTTGGCTGGGAAACGGCATATTTCCGAGCGCCCTGCCTATATTGACGCTCGTTCTACCATTGGCCATTGGGAAGGCGACACTGTGGTCGGGCCTGATAGACGGCATTGCATTGTTACGCTTGTCGAACGGAAGACTGGCTTTGTCATCATCAAGAAGCTGACAGCCAGGACTTCCGAACAGGTCACTGCAGCATGTATCCAGGCGATACGCGAGCATGGAAAGATGATAAAGACCATCACCTTCGACAATGGAACGGAATTCCATGGCTATAAGGAAATAGAACGCGTATCGTCGGTCAAATGCTATTTTGCGACCCCGTACCATTCCTGGGAACGCGGGACTAATGAAAACACCAATGGGCTCATACGCCAGTACTTGCCCAAAAAGGCTTCCATGAAGGGCATAAGCCAGTCCGATTGTGACCGGATAGCCTATGCCCTCAATACAAGGCCGCGCAAACGTCATTGCTACAAAACACCAGAGGAACTATATTACGGCAAAGACACCGCGTTGCACTTGATGCTTGAACCTAAGAGGAAATGCTCAATGCGCCCTGGGAAAAAGTAAGTCGCAGTTAATAATGTTATAGGACTGTAATTCCGGGGGCAGGCGCGAGGACTGTTGTCGCGGGCCTTCGGCAAGGCGCCTTGAACCTCCGCCCCTCTCGCAGCATCCATGCTGTTCGCCCAATCTCGCGCTCATACGATCGCGCGAAGAAGGGTACGCTTTCCCGTTCGATTCCCTGGATAAATAAAAAGCTCGAAGACCAACAGGTCTTCGAGCTTTTTTAGCCCCCAGGGGAATCGCCTTCCGGACTCGAGCTTCCTGCTCTCGTCCTCCAGGTCCGCCTCCGCGCCTATCGCGGCATCCATGCTGCTCGCCCAACCCCGCGCTCAGTGGTTCGCGCGGGATTGGGTCGGCGCTCCGGGTTCGATTCCCCTGGATAAACAAAAAGCTCGAAGACCAACAGGTCTTCGAGCTTTTTTAGCCCCCAGGGGAATCGAACCCCTCTTTAAAGATTGAGAATCTTTTGTCCTAACCGATAGACGAGGGGGCCATCGTGAATCAAAAGGCTCTTTGGGGAGCTTTTTGATTCACGAGCGAATCGGCAGGCTTTGGGGCCCGGATTCGCGGCATCCGCAATCGGCTTTGCTGATTTCCCCAGGAGGGATTCGAACCCCCACAAACAGATCCAGAGTCTGTCGTGCTACCATTACACAACCGGGGAATGTCTTGCGACGGAGCTAAAACTACCAAAATACATATTTCTCGTCAAGAGGCCCCGGTCGGCAATCGGGAGGCGGGACTTTCTTTCCCGGAAGGGTTTTACGATACTTTCGAGCATGAATATCGACCCGATCAGGGCCCTTGCCCTCACGGATAGTCGTTATGGTGCCAACTGGAACATCGCGGATGGCCTTCCGTCGATATCGGGGGAATTCGCCGATATGGGCTGGCAGGTGGATCTCGTCTCGGTCCTTCCCTTGGTCGAGCCCTGCGCCTGGGCGGCGGGAAGGGGGCTGCCGACCCTGGAGCCAGGATTACGTGTCGGCGATATAGGTGAGGCCACGGCATGGGAAGTCATCGTAGTCCTGCCGGGCCAGGACTACGATTCCCTCCTCACCGCCCCTGCCGCCCTCGACCTCGTCCGGAAAGCCGAGGCCGCAGGCCTCGCCATCGCGTCCTTCTGCAGAGGCGCAAGGGTCCTGGCGAGGGCGGGCGTACTCGCGGGAAGGCACATGACAGGCCATGCGGACTACGAGGCGGAGTACCTTGCCGCCGGCGCCATCTACCATGGCTATGCGGATAAGGCCGGCAAGAGCGACGCGCCTCCGCCCCTCGTGGACGGCAATCTCGTGACCTCCATGCGGAGCAACTATTTCCGGAGGCAGGCCTGCGAGGCGATACGTGTTGCGGCCGAAAACGCCAGGGCAGCCCGGAAGGGGAGGGGAGGGGCTTCGCTTCACTCCAGCCCGTCCGTTGCGGAAGGCAAGGCCGAGAGGCTGGTCTTTGCCTTTCCCCTCCTCTCGGGGGAGGAAGGGGCAGCCTATGCCCTCGCGAAAAGCCTGAGGTGCTTCGGCGGATGCCTTGCGGATTCACGCATCATCGCCATGGTCGGGAAGGATCAGGGCGAAAGCGGACCGGGGGCATCGCCCTCGAAGGGAGCGCCGCCGCCGGAGACAGCATCCGGGGCAGCGCTTGCGGAACTGGGGGCTCTCGGTGTCGAGACTGCCTGCTACGAAGTCCCCGAGCGGGTTGGCGGCCTGCCGCTTGCGGACTTTCCCGCAGCCGCGGCAGCGGCCGAGGCTCTCGTCGCGGGCGAGGCAGGCGGCGAAGGCGCAGCCCTGGTCTGGACGGCGCCCGACACGCTTTTCCTGCGGGAGCCCCTCGAGCTCCTCCTCCCCGAAGGCACGGCCCTGGCCTTCCGACCCGTCCATCACGCCCTCATAGGCTGGCGGGTCGACGACGAGCCCGATGAATACTGGAAGGCGATCTACGGTGCCTGCGGCGCTCCCCTGGATGCGGCCTTCATGGTCCTCTCGACGATGGACCGCGAGCCCCTCCATTTCTACCCTAACGCCGGCTTCCTCGCGGTCAGGCCGGAGGCCGGCATCCTGAGGCGCTGGCAGGAGAACTTCGCCGCCCATGCGCCGCGATGCGCGCCACAAGGAGGCCCGGAAACGATTGTGCGCCTGAGGCGGATCTTCGCCCATCAGGCCTTCCTCGCGGCCTCGGTCCTGGCCATGCTGCCGCGGAGCGCCATCCGGGAGCTATCCTTCGGCTACAACTATCCCCTTCACCTGCATGGCAGATGCCCGACGCACCTGGCGGCGAAGGCCCTAGAGGACCTGACCGCGGTGAGGTATGACGACTGGAAGGCCTTCCCCGGCAGAGGGGGCGAGGCGCAGGGCGCCTTGCCGCCCATCGGGAAGGAACTAGGCGCCTGGTTCGCCGCGGTGGCCGCCCGCGGCGAAGGGCTCAACTCCCGGCGGGCGTAGCGTCCGCGTCGGAGGCGCCGGGCCTGGCCGCGCCGACCGCCTCCGGCTCGCTCCGGCGCGCGTCGATGATCTCGAGCTGGGGCTGCTCCTGCCCCGCGTAGCGGTTGACCGTCACCTTGAAGACAAGGTCGATCCGGTCCTTCACCGAGAAATCCCGTTCGAGCTTCTCGGCAGCGCTCCACCAGAGCGCCGGCCACTTGGCCTGGCCGAAGTCGAGGAGGAGCTTCAGGTGGTTCGCTTCGCGTTTGCCCACGATGTCCGCGGCAGCGATGGGGACGTTCCGCGCGAGGAAGACGAGTGGTCCGTTGTCCTCGCCGAAGGGCTCGAAGCGCGCGACGAAGCGGGGCAGGTCGGCCTTGAGGTAATCGTGGGGAAGCTCGGCGTCGATCTCGACGACCTCCTCGTCGCTCGAAAGCTCGATGGCCTCGCTGTAGGCCGCGGCGCGGCGCAGGAACTCGGGCCAGTCGGCCGACTTGAGGCTGAAGCCTGCGGCGGCGTCGTGTCCGCCGTAATCGATGAAGAGTTCCGCGCTCGCCTCGAGGAAGGAGCTCACGTCGAAGCCCCGCGCCGAGCGGACCGAGCCGACGACGGTGCCGTCCTCGAGGAAGGCCGCCACGACGGCGGGCACCGAGAACACGTTGGTGACCTTGCTCGCGATGACCCCGGTGATGCCACGATGTACGCCCTCGTGGCCCACGATGACGAGTTTCTCGCCGTAGAGGGGCAGGCTTTCGCGCGCGAGGGGATAGACGGTCTCCCAGCTCTCCGCCCCGAGGCGGCGCCGGTCCTGGTTCATCGCGATGAGCGATTCAGCGCTCGCGGCGCGGGCCGAGCCGTCCTCGCCGAGGAAGAGCTCGACCGCCGTCTTCGCGGAGCCCATGCGGCCCGCCGCGTTGATGACGGGCGTGATCTGCCAGGCCGCCTCCGTGGCTCCCACGAGCTTGCCCGAGAGACCGAGCTTCTCGAGGAGCTCTGCGATCCCGGCCCTCGGGCGCTGGTTGAGGGCGGCGAGACCCCGCTTCACGAGGATGCGGTTCTCGTTCCTGAGCGGCATGAGGTCGGCTATCGTGCCGAGGGCCGCGAGCTCGAGGAGGGAGAGGTCGTCGTCGCCGAACCAGGACGCCTTCTTGAGGGCAAAGGACACGAAGATGGACTCGAAGACGTCGATTTCCTCGAAGCCTTCATCGCGATAGCGGCCTACCTTGGAGAGTTCCTTCAGCCTGAGGAGGCTTGCTCCTTTTGCGGAGGGAATGAGCTCCGCCACGTCGGGGGCCACGTCGTAGCATTGCACCTCGGCGCCCTTGCCCAGGGCTTTCGCGAGGAGCTTTTTCTGCGTCTCGCCGTCCCAGACGAAGATCTGGCGGTCCTGGAGGAAAGGCACGAGGCGGGTGCGCGAGAGGTCCACCATGCCGGGCACGATGGTCTCGCGGATGCGGCCTGTCTCCACGAGGTTGGAGAGGCGGACCGCCTCTATGAGGTAGGCGTCGTTGACCGGCCTGACGTTGAGGAGGGCCACCTGCTGCTTGTAGATGCCGGTCCGCGCGAGCTTCAATGCCGAGACGAGCTTGTAGGCCACGCCGCAGCCCGCGAGGTCCCTGAAGGGGTAGCCTGAGTCCTCGAGCTTGGGGTCGACGACGGCCACGGCTTCAGGTGGCTCGTCCGCCTTGAGGAGGTGGTGGTCGAGGATGATGACATCGATGCCAAGCTCCGCCGCGTGGAGGACCTCGGTGTGGTTCGAGATGCCGCAGTCCACGGTGACGATGAGGGTGCCGCCCGCCGCCGCGAAGTCGTCCACCGCGGCCACGGAGAGGCCGTAGTGCTCGTTGGCGGCCGGCACGCGCCAGCTCGTCTCTATGCCGAGCTCGCGGAGGCCCTCGACGGCGATGACCGTGCTCGTCACGCCGTCGGCGTCGCGGTCGCCGAAGACAAGGACCTTCTCGCCCTCGTCCCGCGCGAGGAGGATGCGGTCCACCGCGTCCTCCATGCCCTCGAAGAGGAAGGGGTTGTGGAGGTAGCGGGGGTCCTCCTCGAGGAAGTAGAGGATGTCCTCGGGCGAGGTGACGCCGCGGCGCGCAAGGATGGAAGCGGACAACGCGTCCATGCCGTAGCGCGCGGCGAGCTCCTTGATGGCGGAGGCCGCGGCTTCGCGCTTCTGCCATCTCATAGGGCGGTGATTTCCTTCACGATGAGGGGCCTATGCGGCGCCTTGGCCGGGCCGATGGAGAGGCTCGACTCGACGAGGCCCCGCGCCGCCTCGAGGCTCGCGGCGTCCTTGCCGTAGACCTCGGCGACCACCTCGCCCTTCGATACCTTGTCGCCCTTCTTGCGCCTGAAGACGAAGCCCACGTCGGGGTAGACCGGGTCGGTGGTCTTGTCGCGGCCGACGCCGAGGTAGACGCCCGCGACGCCGATCTTGTAGGCGTCGATGGACTGGATGTACCCTTCGGCGGGCGCCTTGAGCTCGGAGCGGAACTTCGAGCGGTACTGCCCGCGCAGTGCCTCGAACTTCGCGAGGTCGCCGCCCTGGCGGGCGAGGTTCGCGAGGAAGAGCTCGCGGGGCCTGCCCGAGGCGAGGGCGGTTTCGCACAACGCGATGCCTTCCTCGACGGTCCTGGCCTTGCCGCCCGCGACGAGCATCCAGGCGGAGAGGCGGAGCGTGACCTCCATGAGGTCGGCGGGGCCGTGGCCCTCGAGGCAGTCGAGGCTCTCCTCCATCTCGAAGAAGTTGCCCACCATGGTGCCGAGGGGCTCGGTCATGTCGGTGATGACGCCCACGATGCGCTTGCCCATGGCCGTGCCCGTGTTGACGAGGCTGCGGGCGAGGGTCTCGGAATCCTCGACCGTCTTCATGAAGGCTCCCGGACCCGTCTTCACGTCGAAGACGAGGGCCTCGGCGCCTTCCGCCACTTTCTTGGAGAGGATGGAGGCCGTGATGAGGGGAACGGACTCGACCGTCGCGGTCACATCGCGGAGGGCGTAGAGCTTCTTGTCGGCCGGGACGATGGCCGCGGTCTGGCCCGTCATCGCGAAGCCGTCCTTCGAGATGAAGTCGCGGAACTCGGCTTCGGAGAGGCCTGTCCGGTAGCCGGGCACGGACTCGAGCTTGTCGAGGGTGCCGCCCGTGTGGCCGAGGGCGCGGCCCGACATCATGGGCACCTTGACGCCGCAGGCCGCGACGAGGGGCGCGAGGATGAGGGAGACCTTGTCGCCCACGCCGCCCGTCGAGTGCTTGTCGACGTAGGGGCCTTCTCGTCCATCGGGGCCGCGGAGGCCCTTGAGGTTCATCACGCTCCCCGAATGGAGCATGAGGTCGGTGAGGTCGGCCGTTTCTCGGGGCGTCATGCCCCTGAAGAAGACGGCCATGAGCCAGGCAGAGACCTGGTACTCGGGTATGGACCCGTCGACATAGCCTCCAACCATGAAGGCAAGTTCCTCACGAGAAAGCTCGAGACCCGAGCGCTTGCGCAAGATGACATCGACTGCACGCATGGCATTCCCCTTCGGTATAGCTAAATAACGCCGTCCGTCCCCGCGGGCGCTTCAGGTAGGCCGCGATCTGTCGATCAGGGCCGATCCCGGAGCCCGGCAAGGGCGACGCGATCCAGTTCCGTGTAGATGGCTCCGCCGGGGCGGAGCTCAGATTTATAAAGCACACAGGCCCCGAGGGGCCAGTCCCCTCCGCGCGAAAGCAGGTTTCCCTCTTCCGCAAGGAGGCCGGGTTCGAGGGTTGCCGGGCCGCCAGCGCCGTTGCGGCCGCCACCATTGCCTGCGCCGCCCCGGCCGCCCTCCTGCCGCCTTCGCGCCAGGGTTACATGGGCCCTGAAGGGCCGTTGGGGACGGGAAGCAGGTCTGTCGGCGTCCGGCCAGTCCTGGTTGAGGGGCGGAAGTCCCCGCTGCCGAGCCTCGGTCGCCAAGGCCCGGTTCAGCCTAGTATAAACCAGATCGAGGCTCCGCGGGGGGATGAGACTGGCGACGAGAACCCTCCATGGCCCCCGTGCCGGGAAAAGCTCGAGGTGACCGAAGCGCACCAAGGGCGCAGGGCAGGGCGGAACGGCCAGCGAGGCCAGGGCAGCCCGTGCGGCGGAAATGCCGCCATCCTCCTCCTGCTCCCCCAGAAAGGCCAAGGTTATATGCCAGTTGGCTTCGCCTGCCCAGGCAAGGCCGGGCCAGGCCTCCTCGAGCCTCCGCGCTGCCGGGCGGAGCTCCTCCTTGGCCTCGGGCGGCAGGTCCAGGGCGATGAAGGACCTCATGCGCCAGCCTCACTCACAGGATGTCCAGCCCCGACTGGAGGCTCGCCAGCGGACCCTCGGCCGCCTTTCTCGCAAGCTGATAGACGAGGGCCTTGAGCCCCTCGAGGGATTCCTCGTCGAGGCCGGTCCTGGCGGCCATGATAAAGGGGATTCCCCCCGAGCGCTGGAGCCAGCGGAGGGCTCCGGCCGTCAGGGGGTAGTGACGGCCTCTCCACTCGGGAGCTTCGGAATAGGCCTGGGAGCCTTCAGCCGCTGCCGCTGCAGAACCGGCCCTGGCACAGGCGGGACAGAGGAAACCGCCCGCCTCCTCGGAGTAGACCGGCGAAGCGCCGGACTCTAGGTCACGGCCGCAGGAGGCGCAGGCATCCGGGTCTGGCATGAGGCCGGTGATCCCGAGCATCCTCCAGATGAAGAGGAGGACGGGGTAGTCCGCCCGTTCCGAGGGCAGGGCTTCGAGGCTCCGGAGGGTATCGAGGGCGAGGCCAAGGACGAGGTCATAGTCGCCGCCTCCGCCCGAGGTTTTCTGGAGGAGCTCGGCGACGAGGCCGGCGGCCCAGATCTTGCGGAGATCCTCCCGAAGGCCGGAAAAAGGCTCATGCACGTCGAAATCCGAGAGCTTGGAGAGGTCCTTGACCGGGTCATGGTAGATGAAAGCCCTTCCCGCGGAGTAGGGCGCCGCGAGTGAACGGAGCTTGCTTTTGGGGCCGCCAAAGACGAAGACATCGACGAGGCCTGCTTCGGCCGTCATGAGGCCCACGATGCGGTCTCCGCGCGGACTTTCGCGAGCGCGGAGGACCAGGGCTTCATAGACGATGTTTCGGCTTGGCACGCAAGGAGTATCTTTCCGGGCAGTGTTGCCTGTCAAGGACAAGGACCAGACGATCCCGTCAAGCTCCGTCCAGCCGCGGCCGGTGCGGCTCGCCGCGCCTTCCCGTCCTTGCATTGACGAAGGCCTTGCAGGGCACGATCATTTCAGGAAGAGGAAAAATCCGCAAATTGGGAAATGAAAAAAAACCGGCGCGTCCTTCCGATGGAATGACCGCAGAGGGGTCTCGCGCCCCATCCTTTTTCGTGACCCTGCTCCGAGCAGCTGGCGTGGCTGCGGCCTATTGCCTCGCCTGCGTAGTCGGCCTGCGCTACCTTCCCCCTGTAGGCGATCCTTATGCCCTCTGGATTGCTCCGGGGCTCGCCCTCGCCGCGGCCCTCGTCTGGGGCTGGCCCATGGCCATCGGCGCCGGCCTCGGAGCCCTGGCATTCCGTCTCGGTCCCGGAGCGGCAAGCCTTGGCGTGGCGGCGGCTGTCGCCGCGGTCCGGGCGCTGGAGACTGCGGCAGTCTCGGAGCTCATCAAGAAGGTGGGGGCGGGCAAGCTCCCCCGCGAGGCCCGGCAGGTCTTCATCGCCATCACTGCCACCTGCTTCATCGCCATCATCGGGCGCGCGACAGGCACCGTCATCGTCTGTCTCGGCGGCCGCGAAGCCTGGCACGATTTCATCATGGTCCTGGGAAAATGGTGGCTGAGCGATGTCTGCGGCATGCTCCTCCTTGCCCCACTTGTAGCGACCTTTCACAGCCGGCGGAAACGGAACAGCTCCCAACGGTCGGTCAGGGACTTCCTCTGGCCCCTCGCCTCCTTCGTCATGAGCGCTTCCTTCTTTGCCTTCTTCGGCATCTATTCCCTGACACGTGCGAAGGAATTCGAGGAGTTCAATGAGGAGTCGAAGGAGGCAGTTACTGCCGTCCAGAACCGCATGTCGGAAAGCCTCCGTTCCGTCAATGCCGCCCGGGCCTTTTTCGAGGCTTCGGAGCAGGTTGAGCCCGCGGAGTTCGCCTCCTTCGCGGCGCGGATCATGAGGAACGATCCATCCATACTGACCATGACCTGGAATCCCCGGTCGAACCTGAGGGGAGATGGACCGGAAGCCGGACCGCTTCCAGTTTCGGGCGGCTTCCCGATTGCCATGCAGGTGCCTGCTCCGGGGTCCCTGCCTGGCCTCATCGATGATATCGGGATGGATCATGAACTATCCACGGCCATCAATGCCGCATGCGACAGCGGCGAGGCCGCCCTGACCGCCCCGTTGACCTTGTATCCATCTTCGGGCGCAAGAACCGCCGTGCTCCTTGTCGTACCGATTTTCCGCCGGGGGCTCCCTCTCGATGCGGCGAGTGACCGCCGCATGGCCCTCGATGGCGTCGTTACCGGGGCCTGCGCCGTCGACGACTGGATGCGGATGGCCCTCGAGCAGCTCGATCCGCACGATATAGGGTCCTATGTCTTCGATGTCACCGACAGGGACGTTCCCCTCTTCCTGTCATATCGTTCCATGCTTCCGGGCAAGACATATGAAGAGGTCCAGGGCCCGCCCGCCCTTTCATCGCTTGTGAGGGAACGCAATTACTCCCTTTCATGGAAGGTCGGGGGACGCGAATGGCTCTATCTCAGCCGTCCCGGAGCCTCCATCGACTCGGTAGTCAGGGACTGGTCCTCCCTCTTCCTCATCCTGATAGGACTGGCCGTCACCGTATCCATGATGTTCTACGCCTCGAGCAGGCAGAAGGCGGAGGAAGCCCTCGAGAGGTCCGAATCGGATTTCCGATCCCTCGCCGATGACTCGGTGGCGGGCATCGTGAAGGCCGACCGTGATGGCAGGATCCTCTACGCGAACGCGGCCGCGGCCCAGGCATTCGGCTATCCCGGCTGGGCCGCCTTCAAGGCGGCAGGTTTCAGGGATCATATCGTCGAGAGCGATCGCTACAAGGCTGCCCGCGCCGAGCTGGCCAGGACGGGAAGGGCATCCAGTTACGACATCGAGATAGCCGCAGCCGACGGCGTCCGGCGCCATATACTCGTTTCCTCGACCATGAATGGCGCCATCCTGGTATGCACCTTCCTGGACATCACCGAACGCGATAGCCGGAACCGCGAGCTGCTCCGGCTGTCGGGCATCGTCGAGCAGATGGCCGATTCGGTCATAATCACGGATCGGGAAGGCATGATCGAGTACGTCAATCCCGCCTTCGAGCAGCTTACGGGCTATTCGCGGGAGGAGGTCATCGGCAGAAACCCGGACCTCCTCGAATCGGGAGCCCAGGACGAGGAATTCTACCGGGGACTCTGGGCTACGATCCTGGCTGGCAAGGTCTTCAGGGCGGAGCTCGTCAACCGGAAGAAAAACGGAGACCTCTATACCGAATCCAAGACCATCTCGCCCATAAAAGGCGAGGATGGCTCGATCATAAGCTTCGTGGCCACCGGCAAGGACATCACCGAACGCATGAGGAGTGAGGCCCTGAGGGAAACCGTCTACCGGATCGCGCAGGCGGCCCGGAGCGCGGCTGGACTGGACGACCTCTATGCGGAGATCCATCGTCTCGTTTCGCGCCATGTTCCGGCAAGGAATTTCCTCATAGCCCTCTTCGACCATGGAATGAACAGGCTCAGGTTTGCCTATGTCGCCGACGAGAAGGATCACTTCGCGAAGGGAGATCTCATTCCCGGCTCGAACGGACTCAGCGAATACGTGCTGCGGAGCGGCAATCCCCTCCTCTACAAGCCTGGCGGGGAGGACCGGGAGCATCACCAGGCCTTCGGCTCTCCCTTCCGCGTGTGGCTCGGCGTGCCCCTCGTGGCCCATGGAGAGACCATCGGCGTCATGGCCCTCCATGACTACGATCGCGAGGATGCCTATTCCGAACTCGATCTCCGCATGATGGAATTCGTCTCTTCGCAGGTGGCAGCGGCCATCGACATCGGCCGGAGCGAAGAGGCCGTGCGCCTCGTCGAACTCCGCAACCGGGCGATCATCGCCAATGCGCCCGACGGCATCCTCCTCTTCGATGCCGATGGAGCCGTGATCTTCGCGAGCCCCTCGGCCTGCAGGCTCCTTGGACGGGAGGCTTCGGACCTTGCGGGAAGCCGCCTGTCCGACGCCATGCATCCCGAGGACCGGGACCGCCTCAACGGGCAGTTCTCGGCCCTCGTCGCGGACGCCTCCCGCGGCTTCACCGCTGAATACCGCTGCCTCCGCGGCGACGATGGCTACCGATGGATCGAGGGCAGCTTCGCGAACCTCCTCGGCCAGGCCGGGGTCCAGGCCATCGTGAACAACTTCCGGGACGTGACCGCCGCGAAGACGGCGCAACGCGAGCTCGAGGAGCTCAACGCGACCCTGGAGCAGCGCGTCGCGAAGCGCACCGAGGAGCTCCGCGTCAGCCACAAGAAGCTCGTGGCCGCCAACAACGAACTCGAGCGCGCGATGCGCATGAAGGACGAGTTCCTCGCGAACATCAGCCACGAGATCAGGACGCCGATGAACGCGATCATCGGGCTCTCCTCCCTCGCCCTCAGGACGGACATGACCGACAAGCAGCGCGACTACGTCTCGAAGGTGCACAACGCGGGCATCTCGCTCCTCGGCGTCATCAACGACATCCTCGACTTCTCGAAGATCGAGGCGGGCAAGCTCTCGCTCGAGACGGTGGACTTCAGCCTCGACGACGTGCTTGCGAACCTCGGCACCCTCGTCTCCCAGAAGGTCGCGGAAAAGAAGCTGGAATTCGTCATCGAGTGCCAGCGGGACATGCCGCGCGACTGGTCGGGAGATCCGCTCAGGCTCGGGCAGATCCTCCTCAACCTCGTCTCGAACGCCGTGAAGTTCACGTCGAAGGGCGAGGTCGAGCTCTCGGTCTCCCTCGCCGAGCGTCTCGGATCCAAGGCCAAGCTCCTCTTCGCGGTGCGCGACACCGGCATCGGCATCGACGCGAAGAAGCTGCCCGGCCTCTTCCAGGCCTTCATGCAGGCGGACAGCTCCACGACGAGGAAGTACGGCGGCACCGGCCTTGGCCTCAACATCAGCAAGAAGCTCGTGGAACTCATGGGCGGGCAGATCTGGGCGGAGAGCGAGTCCGGCAAGGGCAGCACCTTCCGCTTCACGATATGGCTCGACGAGGGGAAGGGCGAGACGCAGCGCGGGGCTGGCGTGCCCGAGGCGGCTTCCGGCATGCGCGTCCTCGTCGTCGACGACAATCCCACGGCGCGCGAAGTGCAGAAGGACATCATGACCGAGCTCCGCTTCCGGGTGGAGACGGCCTCGACGGGCGAGGAGGCCCTCGACCTCGTCCGGCGCGAGGACGTTTCCGATCCCTTCGGCCTCGTCCTCATGGACCTCAACATGCCGGGAGGCGCCGACGGCCTCGAGGCGACGCGGCGGATGAAGCAGGCCGGCCTCAGGAACGAGCCGCGCGTCTTCATCGTGACCGGAAGCGCCGGCGAGGAGGAAAGGTCGAGCGCCGAGGCCTCGGGGGCGGTCGACTACCTCCTCAAGCCGCTCACGAAAGCCACCGTGGCCTCGGCGGTGTGGAAGCATTTCCGCGAGGAGGAAAGGCTGCCGTCCGAGGCCCTTCCCGCGGCGTCGGTCGACGGCGGCAGGGACGTCCTTGTCCCGCCGGACCTTTCCGGACTCCGGATCCTCCTGGCCGAAGACAACGAGATCAACCGGCAGATCGCCACCGAGCTTCTCGAGGCGAGGGGCGTGCAGGTCTCGACCGCCGTGGACGGCAGGGAAGCGGCACGGGCGGTCACCGAATCGGGCCAGATCTTCGACGTGGTCCTCATGGACATCCAGATGCCCGAGATGGACGGCTACGATTCGGCGCGCCTCATCCGGGCCGATGGCCGCTTTGCCGAGCTGCCCATCATAGCCATGACGGCCTACGCCATGGACCGCGACCGGAAACGGGTCCGCGAAGCGGGCATGAACGGGCATGTCTCGAAGCCCATCGATCCGGATGCGTTGTACGAAACCATCGCGGCCTTCACGCGGAGGCTGCCCGCCGCGCCGCGGCCCGTCTCGCCTGACGCGCCGTCATCCGTTGCGCCGTCGCCGGCGGTCATTTCGCCCACGGTCTCCGCGTCCGGCGAATCCCCGGCGCTCCTGCCCGGGCTCGTCCTCGTCGATGTCGCCGACGGCCTCTCTCGCGTCGCGGGCAACCGCCGGCTCTACGGGGAGCTTCTCGGCCGTTTCGCGGCCGGCCAGGCCGAGGCGGCGAGGCAGGCCGCCTCGGCTCTCGGATCGGGCGACCGCCAGCTGGCCGAACGGCTCGTGCATGGGCTCAAGGGACTTTCGGGCAACATCGGGGCGAAGGAGCTGTTCAGGGTGGCGGCCGCGGCCGAGGAGGCGCTGCGGCAGGGGGTGGGCGATGGAGGCCTGGACGGGCTCATCGATGCGCTCGGAAAGAGCCTAGACGGCGTCGTGGCGGAGATCCGGACCGCGCTGGAGCCCGGAACCCTGCCCGTCCCCGATGGATCCCCGCCGCCCGCCGGCGCCGGGCCGGAAGCCGCGGCGAAGGCAGGGGAAGGGACCGTCGCCGCGGCGGCCCCCGATGAAGATCGCCTAACGCGGATCCTCTCCAGGCTCGGGGATCTCGTTGCCGACAGCGATACCGAGGCCCTGGACTTCCTGGGCGGCTCGCGGGCCGACCTTCTTGCCGGCCTCGGCCCTGACCGTGTCGCCGCGCTCGAGGGCGCCCTCGCCGTCTACGACTTTGCCCGGGCGGCGAAGGTCCTCTCGGGCGGGGGCGACCAGGGCTAGAAGCGGTAGCGGACGCCGAGGCCGCCCGTCGCGGTGAAGGCGGTGGAGGGAATGATGCTCATGCCCAGGCCCAGCTCGAGGCAGATCTCGATGGGAGCGCCGGCGAAGCGGTAGACGATGCCACCAGGCACGCGGAAACCGAGGCCGAGCCCGCCGTTCCCTACACCGAGGGCCGCGCCGATGCCCGTATAGGGGATGAACTGCTCGCGCTCGATGACGATGGAATTCGGGAACTCGATGAGCCAGTTTCCCTCGGCGGAGAAGGCCGAGGAGGCCGCGCCCAGGCTCCAGGCCGCCTTGAACTCCATGGACTGGGTCTGCGCGAGGCCGAGCCTGAAGGTGAAGCCGGTCGGCTGGCCCAGGAAGATGCCGAAAGCCATGCCCTCTGCCGTGATGGCGGGCTTGGGTCCCTGGGGCTTGCGGGAAGAACCGCCCTTTGGCGCTGCCATGATCATGCCGCAACAGGCGGTGATGAGAAGTGCCGTAATGATGATGCGTTTCACAATGGATCCTCCGAATGGGAAGTGGGGCGAGTATTCCATGGAAGGCCGGCCCGACGGAAGCCCCTTGTTGTGTCGCCGATCCGTGTCACGGGGCTGGGGCGTCCTTCCCTTGGGCTTGTGCCTCTTGTTGGTCCGGGCGAGGCCGTGCTATTACCCTCCCATGGTCCGTTACCTCCTCCTCGATCTCGACAATACGCTCTATTCGGAGTCCTATGGCCTCGAGCACGAGGTCTTCAGGCGAATGACGAGGTACGCGGCCGCGCGGATAGGAGTCTCCTTCGAGGAGGCCGTGGAGATCAGGCGGGGCAGGATGGCCCACTACGGCACGACCCTGGAATGGCTCATGAGCGATTACGGCTTTACCGACATAGAGGATTACTTCAGGGCCATACACCCCGAGGGCGAGGAGGAACCCCTGTCTCCTGATCCGGCCCTCGGCCGCCTCCTCGATGCTATCCCCCTTCCCATGGCCATCTTCACGAACGCCCCCCGCGAACACGCGGAACGCTTCCTGGCCAGGCTCGGCGTCTCCGACCGCTTCGAGGCCATCTACGACATCCGCTTCAACAAGCTCGTGGGCAAGCCCCATCGCGACGCCGTCGAACGGGTCTGCGCCGCCTGCGGGGTCAGGCCCGAGGAGGCTCTCTTCGTGGACGACGTGCCCCGCTACGTGAAGGGCTTCAGCGACGCGGGAGGGCGGGGAATTCTCATCGACGAGTACGACCGCCATGGAAACCTCGGCTTCGAGCGCATCCACAGTCTCGTCGAGCTTCCCGGCCTGATAGCCGGACTGGATCCCGCAAAGGCCCAGCCCGAACTCTTTCTCTGACCTCAAGGAGGACAGCATGGCACTGCAGACCATACCCCGGCTCGGGAAACCCTCGGGCGACAACCTCGTCTACGGCGTGAATCCCCTCCTCAGGGTTTTCTTCGTCCTTGCGGGCCTGGGCTTCGGCGTCCTGGGCTGGTTCTACAAGTGGGACGAGGGCTTGCCCCGCCTCCTCTTCTACTGCGTCGGCATCATGCTCGTCTTCTCCGCCTTCTCCGAGGACCGCTGGACCTTCCGCCGCCACGCGTCGGGCGGCGCAGGTCAGGCCGAGGGTGCCGCTGCATCCGCCCCAGGCGACGCGGCGTCCGCGGCCGGCTCCGGCACGGCCTTCGCCCCGCCGATAGACGATCCGGTGGCAGCCAACGCGGCCTTCGAGTCCGAGGGCGGCCTCAGGCGGTATTACGGCGTCCTCCCCGTGCCGCGGAAATGGGCTGTTCCCCGTTCGCGCCTCTATTCGGTCAGCCTCCGCTCGGGCAAGGCCGGCCAGAGCGTCAACGGCCTCGATACCGACCGCGAGCGCATCGAGGCCTCGCTCCATGGCATGGGTCGCCATGCCTGGGTGGCCCTCGTCCTCAACCTATCCGATGGCCGAAGCCTTGTCATGGCTGCAGGCAGGCCCCGGCAACACGACCGCCTCAGGAAGGACGGCGAGGCCATAGCGGCCTGGCTCGGCCTCGATTTCGAGGATGCGTCGAGGCTGGACCTCAGCCGCTGATCCTCGCCAATTCCTTCCTCAGACCTTCGGCCCAGGCAAGCTCGGCCTCGTAGGCCGCAAGCCTCCCCTCCTCGATACGCTCCCAGATGAGCCGCTCACGTCCGCTCCGCGAAGGGCCCCCGCGTCCCCGGGCGGCCCTGTCCCGGTACATGAGGATCTGGTCCGAGAGGAGACGCTCGTAGCGCTCGAAGAGGGCGTCGAGCTCCGTACCCGAAAGAGCCTCGGCCCAGGCGAGCTGGATCTGGAAGTGGTTCCTGACCTCGGGCAGGCCGGGCTCACCGAGGAGCCAGGCCCGCAGCTCGTCGCGTCCTCTTTCCGTGATCGCATAGACCTTCCTCGCCGGGTACTTCTCCTGCTGCTGCACCTCGATGCTGACAGCCCCGTCCTTGTGGAGCTGGATGAGGGTCCCGTAGATCTGGTTGCTGTTCCCCGACCAGTGGAAGGAGAGGGAATCGGCAAAGAGCTTCTTGAGCTCGTAACCCGTGAAGGGCTTCCAGCTCAGGAAGCCGAGAATGGCGTTGCGTATCGACATGCCCGTATGCTACTCCTTGACACTAGTATAATACTATACTAGGTTAAATATAACCTAAGTACAGATTGCAATATGTTTGCATGATACCAGCCGCAGGGCCGGAAGGAGTAGCCATGGAAGCCGCCATCAGTGACATCAAGTACCTCCGCAGCAAGACCGAGGCAGGAATGCAGGACTGCCGCAGGGCCCTTGCCGAATCCGAGGGGGACAGGGAGGCGGCCGAGCGACTCCTCAAGGAGTGGGGCCTCGCGGCCGTCAAGAAACGCGCCGAGCGGGAGGCGAGGGAAGGCGCTGTCTTCATCCATGAGGAGGGCAGCTCTGCCGCCATGGTGGAGCTCGTCTGCGAGACGGACTTCGTGTCCCGGAATGCCTCGTTCAGGGAAGCCGGAGCCGAGGCCGCCACGCATGCCTGGGCGGCCCGCCTCGGCGCGCCGGACGCGCGGGTCGAAGAGCTGGCCGCGGACCTCGCCAGCGTGATGAAGGAGAACATCCAGGCTCGCCGCGTGGCCTTCATGGAGGCTGGACCTTCGGAACTCGTCGTCTCCTATCTCCATGGCGAGGGGACCATAGGCGTCCTCGTCCGCCTCGGGGTCGCTGCCAACGCTGACGCTGACGCTGGCGACGGCGCAACGGATCGGGACGGGCGTGTCCGGGCCCTTGCCCATGACCTCGCCCTCCACATCGCCGCCTTCCGGCCCCTCTTCCTCGACGAGGCGAGTATACCCGCTGCCTACCGGGAGGAGCGGCTCGCCCTCATCCGCAAGGAAATCGGGGAGGATCCCGCCGCCCTGGCCAAGAGCGAGGCGATCCGCGAGGGCATGGTCTCAGGGAGGCTCAGGAAGCACTTCGCCACGATCTGCCTCCTTGGCCATCGCTTCGTCAAGGACGAATCGCGGACCGTGGCGGAAGTCCTCGCCGACTTCGCGGTCGAGACAGGCCTTGCAATCTCGATCATGGGCTTTGCCTCCTTCAAGGCGGGCGAGGCCTGAGACACCGGGCCCGGGGCAGCCAGCCTCGGGCCTCGCACACGAACAAGTCGTGAGGGGCGCAATCGCTTGCGGTCGCGCCTTCCGGTCCGGTCCTGCGGCCCTTGACCCTCGGCCGCTTGGGCGACTACTCTAGAATGACCGCTACACAGTACCTTGAGGCCCGCCGTCGAGGGCGGGACCATACCCATCCATCGGAGGATCTCCCATGCCCGAGACAAAAGTGCTCATCAACCTCTCGAACCGCCATATCCACCTCTCCCAGGCGGATCTCGAGGTCCTTTTCGGCAAGGGCCACCAGCTCACGAAGACGAAGGACCTGGTCCAGCCCGGCCAGTTCGCCTCCGAGGAGCAGGTCACCATAGCCGGGCCCAAGGGCAAGATGGAGGCCATCCGCGTCCTCGGGCCTGTCCGTCCCGAGACCCAGTGCGAGATCCTCGCGAGCGACGTCTTCAAGCTCGGCGTCAAGGGTTGCCCCGTCAAGGAGTCCGGCAAGCTCGAGGGCTCCTTCCCCTTCGAGATCATCGGGCCTGCGGGCAGCCTCAAGAAAGACAAGGGACTCATCATCGCCTGGCGCCACATCCACTTCGACCCCGCGAGCGCGGAGAAGTTCGGCGTCAAGGACAAGCAGATCGTATCCCTCCGCGTCCCCGGCGACCGCGCCGCGATCTTCGAGAACGTGATCTGCCGCGTCGGCCCGACCCACGCCCTCGAGTGCCACATCGACTTCGACGAGGGCAACGCGGTCGGCATCGGCAACGGCGCCATGGGCGAGGTCATCAAGAAATGAGCAGGATCTCGACGGCTTCCTGCAGGACGGTGACAAGGCTTCCCTCGCGCGCATGGACGAGCTCTATCGCCAGGCCATGCTCTCCTTCAACATCCTCGGTTCGGCCCATTCCGACGAGGACAGGAAGCGCGAGGAGGGCCGGCTCATCCAGCTCTACAACGACATGGGCGCCCTCATGCAGGAGATCTGCCGCGCCGAGCCGCGCATCCAGGTCTACTCCTTCGTGGCGCCCCAGGAGAACCATGGCGAGGCGAGCCGCCTCATCGCCAAGCTCCGTGACGTCTCCACCCAGCGCCAGGAGTTCGTCTACTACACGCAGCGCGCCTACGAACTCCTTTTCAACCTGGCCTTCTCCGGCGGCTCGAGCCCGAACAAGAACTACCTCATCGTGAAGACGCCGGTGACGGTGCCCGTCCAGAACTACGCGGTCCACAAGATTCCAAACCTGGACGCTGCCCTCGAGAACACCGTGATGTGCGTCATGCTCCGCGGCGCCCTCCTCCCCTCGATGATCCTCTCCAAGGAGATCCAGGAGTTCTCGTCGACGGGCTACGTCACGCCCTTCGCCCTCTTCAAGATCAAGCGGGACGACAAGAAGAGCGAGACCAACATGGAGTACATCCTTGACCTGGACCGCTCCTACTTCGACCTCGGAGCCCTCGACGGCAAGGACCTCGTCTTCGCGGATCCGATGAACGCCACGGGCGGAAGTTTCGTGACCGTCGTGAAGTACCTCCTCGAGCGGGGCGTGAAGCCGAAGTCGGTCAAGTTCCTCAACGTCATCTCGGCCCTGAAGGGCGCCCTCCGCGTCGTGCGCGCCATCGATAACGTGACGGTGCACACCCTCTGGATGGACCCCGTACTCAACGACCGGGCCTACATCATGCCGGGCCTCGGCGACGCGGGCGACCGCATCAACGGCAAGGACGAGGACGATACGCCGCGCGACATGGTCCAGCTCATCGCGGACTACGGTGTCAACATCGCCAACCTCTACCGCTCGCAGATACGGACGATCGAGCAGACGGTGCTGAGGCGGGAGCGCACCGCGGGCTGAGCGGTCGTCATCCCGATGCCCTGTGGAGCCGCCTTTCCGGGCGGCTCCTTCATTCCGGGGAGCCTGGCCGCCTGGCCTCCGCGTTGCCCGATTCGCCCTTGGAATGGGGCCGCACCCGTATTATGATGGTCGTATGGCTTACACGGAACTGAAGCCGGCCCGTCCGGCCCTCATCGTCATCGATCTCCAGAAGTCCTTCCATCAGGGAAGCGCCGTCAAGTCCATGGATGGCGCCTGCGGGACGATCAACGCCATCCTCCCGAGGTTCCGCGACCGGGGCCTCCCCGTCATCTGGGTCCAGCACCGGAACGCGTCCGAGGACCTCGTGGAGGGCAAGGAAGGCTTCGCCATGATCGATTGCCTCAAGCCCGCCCCGGGCGAGTCCATCGTGATCAAGGAGTACGGCAACGCCTTCAACAAGACAGGCCTTGCGAAGATCCTGAAGGAATCCGGCATCAACACGGTGGTCCTGGCGGGCTACTGCGCCGAGTACTGCGTCCTCTCGACCTACCGCGGCGCCAAGGACCTCGACCTCGTGCCGATGATGCTCTCCGACGCCCTTGCAAGCGGCGACGAGGAGAACATCGGCTTCGTCCTCAGGATCAGCGAGACCATCAGCTCCGGCGCCCTCTCGAAGTTCCTCGAGAACTGCTGACGCGGGGGCGCGGCGCGCAGCTTCGCGGCTGGACGGCCACGTTGGCGCGCCCTTGTCCCATGCACCTGGAGGCCTTGTATGAAGGTAATCGACCTCACCCATATCATCTCCGCCGGCATGCCCGTCTACCCCGGCACCGAGGGGCCGAAGATCAGCCAGGCCACGACGATCGAGGCCGAGGGCTTCGCGGAAAAGCTCATCACGATGTACTCGCACACGGGCACGCACATGGACGCGCCGGGACACATCGTGGCGGGTGCGAAGACCCTCGACCAGTTCGAGGCCGGCCACTTCATGGGGCTCGCCCATCTCGTGGACGTCTCCGCCTGCAGGAACGGGACCATCGGGCTCGAGGTCATCGAGGCCAACGCCGCCGCGATATGCGGCAAGGCCTTTGTCGTCTTCAGGTCGGGCTGGTCCGCGCTCTGGGGAAACGAGGCCTATTACCGCGACTTTCCCGTACTGTCCGAGGCCGCGGCGCTGAGGTTGTGCGATTTCAACCTGCATG
>Ga0209099_1000168_pt1 | contig 75079 bp, 60 predicted proteins | sample AD_JPNHW2_MetaG_FD_184430 | JGI IMG/M metagenome (GOLD analysis project Ga0209099, IMG submission 184430) | Active sludge microbial communities of municipal wastewater-treating anaerobic digesters from Japan - AD_JPNHW2_MetaG (SPAdes) (version 2) | ecosystem: Engineered > Bioreactor > Anaerobic...
TAGCGTTGCAAATAATGTCCTTATCTTTTCCTGTATCTGCATATCCTATTATTTCTGGCAAAGATAACATATTTCATACTTATCTTAGAATAGAGCCAACATTAATAGTTATATTTGTCTGTCTTTTTTTGTATTATACTAAATCGGTACAACATGGTATTAAACTCTGTAAAACATTACAAAAACACCCGTAAGCTCAATAAAAAACTCGTAGAAGAAAATGTCGACAAGATGAAAGTATTGGCACATCCGGTAAGGTATTCTATTATTGCCATACTCACGATTAACAAAAAAATGACGGTTACAGAAATCTATGAAGAACTTGGCCTCCGTCAGGCAGCGATATCTAACCATTTGAAGTTGTTGCATACCAGCCATATGCTGATTTCGAGAAAATCAGGAAAAAACATCTATTATTCGGTGAACAAAAAAACGTTCGCAAAAATGGGAAAGGTATTAATTTTTGATCTTTCCGATTAACTTCGTTCACTTCCGGTAATTATTCTGGAGCATACAATATTACCACTAAGCCCAAAGAACCCCGGCAGAGAATTGTTTAAAACAAATAAAAAAAATCAAGAAATATTCGAATAATATCTGGAGGAATTAATTGCAATATTTTTGCATCAGGCTTGCAGCGCCATCGTCGCCTAAATCAGCTGCTTTCTTGAAATCATTGCAACCGCTTTCTGTAAGGCCCAACATGATTTTTGCCAACCCCCTGTTGTAATAAGCATCAATATATTCCGGGTTGATCTCTATGGCCATGGTATAGTCTGACATGGCGCCGCTGTAGTCTTTCTGATCGTATTTAGCCACACCCCTGTTATAATATGCTTTGGCATATTTAGGATTAACTTCTATAGCCTTGGTATAGTCGGCCATTTCTCCTTTGGTATCTAACAGGCCGCCCTTAGCCAGAGCTCTGTTGTAATAAGCCTTTGCAAACTTCGGATCGATTTCAATGGCTTTGGTATAATCTGCAATAGCGCTGTTGTAATTTTTAAGTTCATAATGTGCAAGGCCCCTGTTATTGTATGCATCTGCATATCCGGGTTTAATTTCTATTGCCTTGGTATAGTCGGCAATGGCGCCATTATAATCTTTCAGGTCATATTTTGACAGTCCCCGGTTATAATAAGCTTTGGAATATTTGGGGTCAAGTTCAATAGCCTTGGTGTAGTCGGCAATTTCACCATTAAAATCCTGCATGTTTCCTTTGCATAGTCCTCTGTTATAATAGGCATCTGCATACGTAGGATCGATCTCTATGACCTTTGAAAAGTCTGCAATAGCACCGCTATAGTTTTGTATTTCGAAACGGGCAAGCCCTCTGTTGTTATATGCTTTTGTATAATCCGATTTGATTTCCAGTGCTTTCGTATAATCTTCAATAGCACTATTAAAGTTACTCAGGTTGTATTGTGCCAACCCTCTGTTATTATATGCCTTTTCATCATACGGATCGATCTCTATGGCCTTGGTATAGTCTGAAATGGCGCTGTTTAAATTATTCAGTTCATACTGGGCGAGCCCTCTGTTATAATAACAATCCGCATCTTTTGGGTCAAGCTCGATCACCTTTGTATAGTCGGCGATGGCGCCTTCGTAATCTTTCAGGTCGTATTTGGAAAGCCCCCTGTTTTTATAAGCTTTAATATAACCAGGATTGATTTCAATGGCCTTGGTATAATCGGCAATTTCACCTTTGAAATCAAGCAGGGCGCTTTTTGCCAATCCTCTGTTAAAGTATGCTCTTGCATAATTCGGATCAATCTCTATGGCCTTATTGTAATCGGCAATGGCGCCTTTGTAATCTTTCAGGTTGTATTTGGAGAGCGCCCTGTTATTATAGGCATCCGGGTACTGAGGATTGAGTTCTATCGCTTTGGTATAATCAGTTATGGAACCGCTATAATCCTGACGGTCATATTTGTCCAATCCCTGGTTAAAATACTCGGTGGCCGTCTGGCCTGATACTGCTACTGTAATAAACAATGCAACAATGATCATACATACTTTCTTCATAAATTCTGGTTTTTAATTTGGGAGTGCAATTTATAAATAAAAACCGTCAAAAGTCATTTTTTAACAAATATTTTATAAAATTATATAATAGATTTTTTAGAAAAAACCGGCAAAATTTCTTAAATTTGATATCATTTTTATTAAAAGAAATTTTAAAAAGCCATTAATATTCAAAACCTTAAACATATGCAATACACAGTTCTCACCGATTCAAAATTAGAAGATCTTATAAAGCAGGTAAATGATTTGATCGAAAAAGGATGGGTGCCCCAGGGTGGTTTCTGCGAAAGCAGCAGTGGAGCGATTTACCATTTTACGCAGGCCATGATAAAAAAATAACGATCAGTGGATTTTACTGCTTATCCGGTGGAAGCAACCTGGAGTAGCGCCTCTTGATATTTTGCAGGTTGACAAGGGATACACAAACGTTTTGCCCCGCTGGGGCAAGATTTCTTTGAAGAGTTGCTTTTTTAAAAATGTTTGGCCCCTCCGGGGCCAAAAGTCTCGGTTAACGGGTTCGATTTTTTAGAATGGTTAGAAAAAATTTTGGCGCGTGGGGAATTCCTGGCGGACGGGCCTACTTTGAATAGATTTTCAATATTTGCTGAGAGCGCGCAGAAGCATACGCCAGGAGGTCTTTTTCCTGCCCGTTCGTGACCGAATGGTCAGGCGGGTTGAATACTTTTTTGGACAGGCAAAAAAGTATTAGAAATAGCTCATAAAAATGTTTTGCCCCGCTGGGGCTAGATTCCTTTGAAGAGTTGCTTTTTTTAAAAATGTTTGGCCCCTCCGGGGCCTTAAAAATTTAAGGATCAGCTAATTTTCTTGTTTATCCGGCGGAAGAAACCTGGAGTGGCGCCTAACCAGCACTACGAGCCAATGTGGTACCAGCCAGATGAAAAACAATGAAATCTTGTTTAAAAACCCCGGAATATACGTAGCTTTCTTTTTAAACAGCGCGTTGACGATTTTTCGTGCCAGTTTCTCAGGACGCATCATGATCCCTGTTTTTAGGGCTGTTTTACGATCCCGGTCGTTGAGGTTATAAAGTTCGGTGGAGACGGCCCCGGGGCAAATACAGGTAACATTTACATGATAATCGATCATTTCGGTGCGCAGTGAACGCGAAAAATTTTTCAGAAAACTTTTAGTTGAGTTGTAACAAGCAATGCCGGGATACGGCATATAGGCCGCGAGCGAGGAAATATTGAGGATATGCCCGCTGCGCCTTTGCTTCATATCCATCCCGAATAAGGTACATAGCGAAGCGGTGGTATAAACGTGTAAGGAGATCATCCGCTGAATTTTTTCCACAGCCGTTTCTACTACTTCTCCAAAGAAAAAAACACCGGCGTTATTTACCAGCACATCGATTTCTAGGTGCTCTTTGTGACACCAGTTGTAAAGGTTTATGGCGGCATCGTGAGCTGACAAATCCATAAATACCGGGCGGGCTTCTATGGCAAATTTTGTAATAAATTCATCACAAACTTCCCGCAGCCGTTCTTCCTGGTTGCTCACTAAAATCAGTTTGTACCCGCGTCCGGCCAGTTCACGGGCGATGGCGTAACCGATGCCCGAACTTCCGCCGGTAATCAGCGCTGTTCCCGGTGAAACATTTTTACCCATTACTTTTTTTCTTATTGAGCTCGTTCAGTAGGCGTTCCGGGATATCACTCCGGTGCTGATGGCAGGCCATTTCAATGGAATACATGCGGGCTATACAATAATTGGAGCATACACACTGGCTTTTTGCTTCGCTGTCGTTTTTCAGCCGGTTAATAAAACCCGGTTCGTTAAGCAGTGCACGCGCCATAGAAACAAATTCAAAACCCGAACCGAGCACCTCTTCTATTTTTTTTCCTGAAATCAGCCCGCCCACATAAATCAGCGGTAGCTTTACTTCCTGCCTGAATTTTAACGCATCTTCCAGAAAATAAGCTTCTTGGAAAGGCACCGAGGGGATCATCCATTTTCCTACCATTCCCACACCCAGTTTTAGTGGAATATTTTTCATGTAATGCGTAAGTGTACGTATCGGCATGCTGCCACGCATCACATACATGGGCGCCTTGCTGACGAAACCGCCGCTGAGCACCAGCGCATGGGCGCCTTCTTTTTCAAGTAAGCGCGCCACTTCCAAGCATTCCGGGGTTTGCATCCCTCCCCGAAATCCGTCGTTCATATTCATTTTAACAACGACCGCCATATCGTTTCCGGCCGCCTTCATGACATGGCGCATGGCCATCTGCATAAAACGGGCGCGGTTTTCAAGAGACCCGCCAAATTCATCTTTTCTCCGGTTGGTGTATGGCGAAAGGAACTGGCTGATCAGGTAGCCGTGTCCGGCATGCACTTCAACGGCATCAAATCCTGATTCCCGGGCGATGTTCACCGCCTCTCCGAATGATTGTGCCACCTGTGAGATATCGTCCCGGGTCATTTTTTTTGACCATGTCGGGGAATAAATGTTTAATCCTCCGGATGGTGACAGCGGCAAAATACCGGCAACACTTTTTTTGGACATGTTTCCACAATGCCCCAGTTGTATGGATGCCGCGGCGCCTTCGCGGTGAATGGCGTCGGTCAGCTGGCGCAACTGCGGAATGATTTCTTTTCTCAGCCAAAGCTGATGAGGGAATGACAAGCCGCTCCGGCATACCGAAGAATAAGCCACGGTGGTCATCCCGATACCGCCGGCAGCAACGGAAACGTGATAGTCCATCAGCATCTGCGACGGGTTGTTGCCCGGGCACATGCCTTCAAAAGCTGCAGCGCGGATGCTGCGGTTCCTGAGCTTAAGCGGCCCGATGTTAGCGGGCGTAAATAATAGTTGATCCTGTTTCAATGAATTTTAGTATTAAGGTGGTGGTCAGATGATCTTTGGTTCTATTTCAGTTGTTTCAGATATGCTGAAGCCTGATTCTTCTCGATATTCACAAAACCGTACTCGGAACAATTGTTCTGGCCGATCGTCAATACCCATTTTATAAAAGCCACTGTAACAGCGTCGGTGGGAACAGATTTGCATACCAGAAAAAGTTCCCGGGCCGGCGGAGCCGGATATTTTCCCGTTGAAACAGCGTTTTTAACATCGTCGAGTTTATCAAAAACAAGCTCATTGTCATCGGCCTGGTTGTTGGCATTCAGGTCAACCGGCAACACATATAAATTCCGTTTTTTCTGGCCGGTTTGTATATTAAAAATCTCGGTGATGCTGCAATAACCGATGCCGTTTTTATCGGCGGCAACCCGGCCGGGAATGTCTTGTTGATTGTATACTTCGGTGCCGGTGAAGGTGGTGGGGCCCACATTCAAAAATTCAGCCCACGATTGACTTACATCCGAGGTGTCGGATAATTTAAAAACGTTGATAGGATCGTTTGATTTTAGCTGTAACAGCTGGCCCCATGTCTTTATTTTTCCGGTGAAGGCTTTCGCAAGTTTATCTTTTGTAACACCTGCCAGCACTATTTTCTGAAGATTACTATTATCGAAACTCACCACAGGCAGCACAGCATCTTTCGCCACAGAAACAGCCCAAAAGCCGGTCTTAACTTCATCAGCGGTCAATTTTCGCGAGATCATCGCTATTTGGATTTTGTTACCGGTCAGTTGTTTTAAGCTCTTTCCGTCACTGCATGGCTTGACAGAGAATTTAACATCCGGCTGGCTTTTTTTAAATTCCTGTTGCCATTTTAGCATCAGCGGCATGAGTGTTTGAGAGCCTTCAACAAGTATGGTTCCTGAAAGGCTTTTTGTTTCACTTCCGGAACCTGTTTTTTCATCTTTCTGCCGGCCGGGCCCGCAGCTGCTGATGGCCAACAAAACAACAGGCAGAACTAATAGTATTTTTTTCATTTTAATTTTTTTTTCAAAATTACATTATTTCAATAAAATTCACGGTTACATTTTGTGATTATCCTTTGGATACCCTATATTTGTGATAAATTTTTTATGATAGCCTTCAGGACAGCCATTGAGGCCGATGCGGATTTTATCACGGAAGCCATTACAGAAGCTGAAAAAAGCGGTACGGAAATTTTTAGCTATGCCCGCATTTTTGACTTGAGTAATGAGCAGGCAACGGCGCTCATCAAAAGTGCGGTTCTTGAAAACATCCCGGGACAGGAACTTTGCCTGTCAGGGTTTATCATCGCCGAAATCGATGGCGAACCGGCCGGGGCAGTCTGTTCATGGATTGAAGCGGAGGATGACATTCCGTCGAGCGTGCTTAAAGCCAATGTCCTCTATTATTTTTTAGGCAAAAAAGCGACTATCCAGACGGATAAAATATCGGAAATTCTTGACCCTCTTTTTATTCCCCGGGACTCAGGAAGCCTACAGATTGAATCCGTTTATGTCCGCAATAAATTCAGGGGGTTGGGCGTTTCAATGGAACTAATTCTGGAACACATAAAACAAAACATTAGTAACGGTAAGAATTTTTCAAAAGTACAGGTGCAACTTGCTGAAACAAACAAAGCCGCGAAGAACGCATATCAAAAACTCGGATTTATTGAACATACACGCAAGAACTGTACCGCTGCGGATGTCTTAAAATACCTGCCATCCAACACAAAGATCATGATGGAGCTTTCCGTTTCGACACTTTTAAAGAAGGGATTAATTAAAATCGGATGAACATTTATATTAAAAAACGGCGATGGAAGATACTGTTGTTCATCATTCTGATGATCATTTTCTTTTTGTCGTTATGGTACATGGACCGGGTGGCCAACCAGATTGAAACCGACCAGCGGAACAAGATCAAGTTATGGGTGGATGCCATCACCAAAAAAGCCAGCCTGGTTAATGCCACCGATACTTTTTTCACCCTGTTGCAGGATGAAGAACGTAAAAAAGTGGAGTTATGGGCTAACGCGAATGTGCGCCTGGTTAACGCGGCTTATTATGAGGATCTTACGTTCTACCTCGATATCATAAAGGGAAACAATACCATTCCGGTTGTGTTAACCGATGAGAAAGATAACATCACGCTGGCAAAAAACGTTGATTTCAATATTGATTCCATTAAAACTTTTTCAGGGAAAATCAAGGAGGATTTTTCTGCTTATCCGGCCATTGAAATAAACTATATCGGGAACAAAAAAATCTTTTTACACTATAAAGATTCAAAGGTGTTTACCGGGCTGAAAGAAGTACTCAAGAAGCAGGTAGAGTCGTTCCTTTCAGAAATAGTTACGAATGCGCCTTCGGTTCCGGTTATTGTAACGGACGCGGAGCGCAAACAGGTCATTGCTTACGGCAATATTGACACGTTGAAACTGAAGAGCCCGGAATATGTTGCACAGACCATACAATCCATGGAAGCCGACAACAACACCATTAAAGTGAACCTTCCCGGCAAAGAAGATTGTATCGTTTTTTACCGCGATTCGCCCATGCTCATACAGCTAAAATATTTTCCGTATGTTCAGTTTATCATCATCGGTGTATTTTTATTTATTGCCTATATGCTTTTCAGCACGTCGCGCCGTTCAGAGCAAAATAAGGTCTGGCTGGGCCTGGCAAAAGAAACCGCGCATCAGTTGGGGACACCCTTATCGTCGCTTATTGCATGGGTGGAATTATTACGGATGAAGGGCATTGACGAAGAAACACTGGCAGAAGTTTCTAAAGACATCGTCCGACTGGAAACCATCACCGAACGCTTTTCAAAAATAGGCTCTGAGCCCAAGCTGGAAAAACAGGACATTGTGGCCGTTGTCAATAATTCCATTGAATACCTGAAAAAACGCACCTCAAAAAAGATCAATTACCTCATCACGTCTTCTTCTCCGCATATTATCGTCCCGTTGAATAATTATTTGTTTGAATGGGTCATTGAAAATTTGTGTAAAAACGCCATTGACGCCATGGGCGGCAACGGGAATATTGAAATCACCATCTTTGAGGATGACCGTAATGTGTATGTCGACGTACAGGATACCGGAAAAGGAATGCACAAATCGAAATTTAAAACCATTTTCAATCCGGGGTACACGAGTAAGAAATCGGGCTGGGGGCTGGGTCTTTCTCTTTCGGAACGCATCGTGGAAAATTATCATTCGGGGAAAATTTTTGTAAAATCGTCTGCATTGGGCAAGGGCACTTTGTTTCGTATACAGTTGAATAAGGCACGAAAAAAGGTAAAATAAAAAATTACTACTTTTGTTTTTTCAAATCAGTTTTTCGGCATGCCTGTAATCGGTTCAATTATTAAAAATGCTATAGACCTGCGTGGAAAAGTCCCCACACAACGCATCATCAAACGCAGGCCTTATAATATCCAAAAACGGACACTGAGAAGAATGTTAAGGAAGGCTATTTTTACTTCTTTTGGCGAAAAATATGTTTTCTCAGAAATGTTATGGGAAAAAGATGTCATATCCGCTTTCCAGAAATCGGTTCCCGTTTGTGATTACAACGCGATATTTAAAAATTGGTGGTACCGTACATTGACCGGAGAACCATCCGTATGCTGGCCCGGGAAAGTTAAGTATTTTGCCTTAAGTTCGGGTACTTCCGAAGCTTCCAGTAAATACATCCCCGTAACCGGTGATATGCTGAAGGCAATAAAAAAAACCAGCATCAGGCAGATCTTTTCACTTGGCCAATATGATTTTCCTAATGAATTTTTCGAAAAAGGTATTTTAATGCTTGGTGGCAGCACCCTTTTACAATACAACGGTACGTATTACGAAGGCGACCTGTCGGGAATCACCACCAAAAACATCCCATTCTGGTTTCAGCATTTTTACAAACCGGGAAAACGGATTTCGAAAGAAAAAGACTGGCAAACCAAGCTGGACGAAATAGTAAAGAAAGCGCCCGACTGGGATATCGGCGTGATCGTAGGCGTTCCGGCCTGGCTTCAGATCCTGCTCGAAAAAATAATTGAGACTTATCATTTGAATACCATCCATGATATCTGGCCCAATCTTTCGATTTTCCTTCACGGCGGGGTTTCTTTTACACCTTATGTGAAAGGGTTTGAGCGATTGCTGGCGCACCCGATTACGTACATAGAAACCTACCTCGCTTCGGAAGGGTTTATTGCTTTTCAGAACCGGCCCGACACCGATTCGATGCAGTTGGTGTTGAACAACGGACTGTTTTTTGAATTTGTTCCTTTTAACGAAAAGAATTTTGATAATTCCGGCAACATAAAAGCTAATCCGGAAGCACTCACCATCAAAGATGTGGATGAAAACACCGAATATGCCCTTTTGATCTCAAGCTGTGCGGGAGCATGGCGTTACCTGATTGGAGACACCATCAGGTTTACATCCAAAGAACGCAGCGAAATAAAAATTACCGGGCGGACCAAGCATTTTCTGAGCCTTTGCGGGGAGCATCTGTCCGTAGAAAACATGAACACCGCGGTGCACATGCTCGAAGAAGAATTTAATATCGAAGTGCGTGAGTTTACGGTTGCCGGGATCAAGCACCAATCCATGTTTGCCCATAAATGGTTCCTGGGTATTGACAATGGTTTTGACAAACAACTGGCCGCTGAAAAAATTGACGGTTATCTGAAAATACTGAATGATGATTACAGGGTTGAACGCCTGGAAGCAATTAAAAATGTGTCTGTCGAGATTTTACCATCGGAAGTTTTTTACGAATGGATGAAACAACATAATAAAGAAGGGGCTCAAAATAAATTTCCCCGTGTAATGAAAGAAAATATGTTCCCGGAATGGGAATTATTTATAGAAAATTATAATTTCGCTCAAAAAAACAATAATGCTTAGCGCCCTTATCAGCGGTTTTATTTTAGGATTGACCCTGGCTGTTGTCCTCGGGCCGGCATTTTTCACACTTTTACAAACAAGCATTCTCAGGGGATTTCGCATTGGTATGTATATGGCCCTGGGTATTATGATCAGTGATTTTACCCTCATTACCTTAAGTTTCCTTGGTGTTTCACAACTGATCAGCAGCGATAAATACAGCACCTTGTTCGGAATTATCGGAGGCATTATATTGCTGGCTTACGGGGCCTATGTCTTTCGTAAAAAAACGGTTTTTTCCGAAACGGAGATCAATAGTTTGGAGAAAAAAGGCTGGGGCATCTTCAATGACCAACCCTCGAAACCGTATGTATATGTGATTAAAGGCTACTTTTTAAACCTGATAAACCCGTTTTTACTTATTTTCTGGATGGGTGTCATGGGATATGTGGCCACCGAATATAATTCCGATATTAAAAAACTCGCTGTCTTTTTTGGGGTTGCCCTGGGAACGGTATTCTCCACCGACCTGTTAAAATGTTTTGTGGCAAACCAGATCAAAAGATTTCTTCGCCCGAATATCCTGGCATTTATCAACCGCGCGCTGGGGATATTGATTTTTATTTTCGGGGTGTACCTGATCGTCAAAACATTGATCAGTTTTATGGATACAGGAACATTAATCCCCTGATCATTTGATCAAACCGCAGCTAAACACTAGTTAGGTTAATACGTCTTAAGCATAAAATTTTTTCCGTCAAGCTCGGCATACGAAAAATGCACCAGCCAGTCCCCAAGGTTAATGTAGCGTGTGTTTTCAGCAATTTTGAGGTCTAAAGGCAGGTGGCGGTGTCCGAGAATAAACAGGTCGAAATGTTCCGATTTGATTTTTTCTTTTGCAAAGATGATCTGGCGTTCCCCATCTTCCCCTTTATAAATCAGGTCGTTTTCTCCTCGGGCAAGCCGGCTCCGGCGCGAAAAATAAAGGCCCATCCCGATGGCAAAATTGGGATGCAGCCGCGCATACAGCCATTGACAGGCATTATTGGCGAAAATCTTTTTAATGAACTTGTACCCATGATCGCCGGGGCCGAGGCCGTCGCCATGGCCGATAAATACTTTAAGCCCGTTTAAATCTTTTATTACAGGTTGGCGGATAATATCAATTCCCAATTCCTGCGGAAAATAACCAAACATCCACATATCGTGGTTGCCGGTAAACAAATGGATTTTAATACCGCTGTCGGTCAGTTCGGCTAGTTTGCCCAGCAAGCGGGTATAACCCTTTGGTATTACGGTCTTGTATTCAAACCAGAAATCGAAAAGATCGCCAAGGATATAGATTTCCGAAGCATCGGCCTTTATCATTTCAAGCCAGTCGATGAATTTTTTCTCGCGAACCAGGCTGCTCCGGGTATCCGGAATCCCGAAATGACAATCTGATACGAAGTATATTTTATGGTTTGCGCCTGTCAAAATTTATAAATTTTATATAACCAACCTGGCAGTTCTTCACTGCTGATGCCTCTTTTCAGTATGCGGCCGTCCTTGTCGACCAGCACCGCATAAGGAATATTATCGAGCGAATAATCCTGAACCACCGGCGAATTCCACCCCAGCAAGTCGCTGACGTGTATCCAGCTCAGTTTGTTTTCGCGGACCTCGTATTCCCATGTCCGGCGATCTTCATCAAGAGAAACAGCATAAACCTGAAATCCCTTATCGCGGTACTTTTTATGCATCCATTTATAGGGCTCCAGGGCTTTTAGGCTTGGCTGGCTGGATGCAGCCCAGAAAAGCACAAGTGTATAACGCCCCCTTAAGGATGATAGTTTTTGTGGATATCCGCCGATATTTTTCAAATTAATATCTGGCGCCACCATGCCTGAATCGAGTTTTGCCAGGTTTTTCATTTTTTCCGCAGTCACCTTTTCAACGTTCTTAACACGGGTGTGTAACTCAAGGACATACTCGTTCTGCGGGTAAATCAAATACAGAGAGCTGTCGAGTTTTTTAAAGTAATTGAAATGGTCACGCTCGTTCAGCACTTTTTGCCTGCCAAAAACCTGATATATCGCCATAAGCGAGGCAAGGGATGTACTGTTTCGTTGGATAAAATCCTGAACATAATGCCGTTGATCCTCAAAAACCAGTTCATAAACCGAATCGATCTGCCGTTTCATCTGAGGATAGTTTGCACTGTCCATGTAAAGAACCTGGATTTTATAAAGGGAATCGGTTTTGCGGAAGTTTTTCCGGGTATGATTGTTTAGTTCACCGAGCAATACTGAACCGGTAGAGCCTGAAACCGTGTATTCAGCGGCAAGCTGTCGGGCATTGCCCGTTAATTCAATTTTTTCGCCTTTATCAGCCAGAAGTGTAATAAAATTATCCGGGCTGATTTTAAGCAGGTAAAAACTGATACCCTGCGGTTTATATGTGAATGTGAATTCACCGTTTTCATCAATAGTAACGGAATCCAACGGTTTTATGCTGTCAATTTTTAGCTGTTGCAGGACAATTTTTTCACCGAGTGAATTTTTTAGTTTTCCGTGGATGATAAATTCGTCAACAGGCTGGTCGTTGCTGCCACAGCTATATAGAAAAAACGACAGCGAAAGGACTGCTGAAACCCGAAAAACCCTAAAAAATTTACCGAAATGCATAAGTCAGATTATTTTTTCTCTTCAGCGACAAATACGTTTTTCTTAGGCGTATAAGTAATTATAATGGTCCCTATGCGGTTATCGAGCCCCATGATCGGGCAAATAGAAACAACATCACCGTTCTCGCTTGTTTTTGAGGCCACCTCGTTTATTTGCGCCAGCTCTTTGGCAATAGGGCCGGGGTAAACGTTTCCTTCAAATTTTTTGTCTGTTGATTTTATCACAATTCCATCCGGTTGAACGGCTGAAATATTAGTAAGGTCGGCAGCTTTTACAAGGTCGTTCATATAGTTTTCCACCTGTTCTAAATTCTGGCGCAGCATTTCGGAGCGTACAGCCCAGGAAAACACACGGGTAAGGTTTTCCATGTTTTTTGTATTATTTTCATCGATGGTGCTGTTTGCTTTTAAGGTGATTTCCTGGATGTCTTTATCATATTTTTCTTTCAGATTTTTTATCTCCGATTGTTTCCAAAAATAAATGATCAGTGGGATGATGACCATCAGCGCTATGATAATAATAGAAACGATTGCCTGGGCGCTTAAGCCTTTTTTCTTTTTTGTTTCCGGGCTTTCCGGTGTTTTTATGGGTTCATTCATGATTTTATTATTTTGTACAAATATACAAATGATTTTTTGTAGTACTAAGAGAATTGTATTTGATACCAAACCGCCAACAAGATGAGTGAAGTGCAACATTGTTGGCTGGCTTGGTATGAATGTATTACCCATCCTTGGTGTGCCGGTATGCTTTTGCTTTATGGCGCCGCACCTTGTTAAATTTTCATGTCAACACCATTTGATAAATATTTTTTATATCTTTGCACACCTAAAAGGTACTATGGCCGAGTGGCTAGGCAGAGGTCTGCAAAACCTCGTACAGCGGTTCGAATCCGCTTGGTACCTCAAATGGTCTTGATATTCAGATAGTTATACAGAGCGTAGAACTATCGTAGAACTTTTAGGACAAAAAAAGGGGAGCTAAATTTTAGCTCCCCTTTTTCATTATCATAACTTTAAAATCTTCCTGGGTGAATCATCTTTGATAGCATCAACACATCTTCTTCATGGTAATAAAACCTATCTTTTCCAACTTGTTTGTACTTAATTGCACCAGCTATTCTATATTTTTTTATTGTTTCAGGACAAATATCATAACGTTGGCAAGCCTCTTTCTGAGATATATATTTCTCATTTAAAGTCTTTTCTTCATGTTTTACAACAGCCTGATATTCTTGTTGTTTGAACTCAGTTACTGTGGTATACTATTCAAAAACTTTAATGTCAAAAATTTATAGTGATTTTAAGTCTGGTAAGGAGAATACTATTATAAAAGAGTCTCAGAAGTTTTAATTAATTCTTCGCCCCCCGTCCACTTAACACCCTTAAATTAGACCTACCCTTAAACAGCCCTATTAATTTAGCTCCCTGCCGCACCGATATTAATGGGCTAATTAGCAATCCAATATGTTGTCGTTCAGGTGCTTGCGAAAATTTCTCCTATCTCCAGCCGACCACCTTCCACCATTGAAAATCAGCCTTTTCAGGAACTCTTTCCAAAAAATCCTTTACCCTCGAAAAAAATCACATCTTTGAAAAAATTTTCCAATATTTTTTTTGCCTAATTTTTAAAACCTTAGAACTCTTGAAACCGTTGATATAATGGGTTAGTTGGGGTTAATGGGGGTGTAATATTTGTGGGACTTACTTGCGGAATTTGATGGGGGAGCGGGTTTGAGTAGGGGACCTGATTTCTTCAAAAGTACCATTACAGAAAAAAGCGGGAGATATTTGTCTCCCGCTTTTTGGCAATAACGATTTGGTTTTCTATTTTTTCTTTAGCTCCTCTATTTCTTTTTTTAAAGCTTCGACCTGTTGTTTCAAATCTTCAATCATTGTTTACTGTTCCTGCATTCCCTTTACCAAAGGATAAAAATATATTTTTTGGCAAAAAAAAATCAGGTAAAAACTGTCGGTATTATACCATTAGTTTTTACCTGATTAGGGAAAGAATTCCCTTACGTTTTAGTTAAAAAACCGCGGGTGTGTGTTTGCAGTTTTGTCGCAACCAAAGCGGCACAACAGCATGATTTCATGACTTCCTTTGGTATTGCCATATTTTATATTTCCCAGTTTAAAATCATAGGAATATGACAAGCGCAGAGCATCGATAATTTTTACACCAGCAATCAGCACAAGGGCATCACTGCTAAGTGAATGCAAATTTGATCCGTCTTCAACTTTATATGGGTATAAGCCAAACCTATAGGAAAGGCCTACCGAAACGCGGTCTTTAACATTGGTCATGGCATTTATTTCCATAAGGTTTACATTATCAAGATTGTTCCATGATAAGGCAGGAATCAGATCAACGGCATCCGAACATTTAATAGCGTATTTGGCATAAGCATACCAATGTCTGGGAACCTTGAAATTGTTTTCTATTCTTTTAAAAGAACTGATCAAATGGGTTGAAGATGCTCCTATTGACAACCGTTTGTAATTATATTCCATACCAAAATCGAAATCAGGCGATAGCTTACTTTCTTTGGTTACGATGGCATTGGGGTCGTTAGGATCCTCGTAAATAAGCTTGGAGCCTTCAATGGTTTTGTTCATGATTCCCAGCCCGAGTCCGAAAGACAAGGTCATCTCGTCGGTCAGCCAAACATGATACGCGATCAATGCTTTAGCGTTCAGTGTTTTTTCCACACCCACCCTGTCATAAACAATGGTGGCACCTATCCCCAATTTGGGGGATTTGAAATACTTGTTGAAATTAAAAAGCTGTGTGGAAGGTGCTCCATCTATTCCGGTCCATTGTTCGCGAGCCAGTAAGGTAAAGTTGTAACAGCCGGATTGGCCGGTAGCGGCAGGGTTAAATATTACCCTGTTATTTATCTGCTGGCTGAGTTGTATATCGGTTTGAGCAAAAACAGAAGCTGTCATTGTCAATAAACCCAGTATTAAAATTATCTTTTTCATATTCTTAATGGTTTAATGGTTTATCAATTTATTTTAATTATGAACCAGAGTTACGGCTCCTATTTTTTCTGTTGTTGTGCCGTCTGCATTTTCAAAAACTATTTTATAGTAGTATGTAGCAGGCAACATCATCTGTCCATGGTATCTTCCATCCCAACCATTGTTATCGGCTCCTTCGTAAAGTGTCAGCCCCCAACGGTCGAAAATGGTTAAGGTAACAAATTCAAAATCCTTAGGGAATATGTCATTTATTCCATCCCCGTCAGGAGTAAAGGCAGTAGGCATAACTTTTTCACAATCAAAAGTAACGGTAACCACTACTTCATCAGCGCTTGAACAGCCATCGGTGTTGGTTACAGTTAAAGAATATGTGGTGGTGGCAGTTGGTGAAGCAATTGGTTGTGCCACATCCGTAGCGCTTAATCCAAGGGCGGGAGACCAAACATAGGTGTATCCTGTAACGGTTGCTGCTCCCAGTGTAGTTGAAAGAACATCGCATCCAATAGTAACATCTGCACCTGCATTAGCCACCGGTGTTTGCGGCTGGTCGTTGATAATAACATCTTCCGATGGAGCTGAGGTACAACCCAGATCATTGGTTACGGTGAAGTTATAAGTTCCTGAAGCCAGGCCGGTAAGCAACGTGGTGGGCCCGCTGCCGTTAATAGCGCCTGGATTTATGGTCCAGGTTCCGATTGGTGGCAAACTATCTATAACAACACTTCCGGTTGCCACAGTACAGGTAGGCTGTGTAATTGCTCCAATAGCAGGAGGGAATGGTGTGGTTGGCTGGTTGTTGATCACGATATTTGCAGATACACCAGAAGTACATCCGTCGGCATTCATAACGGTATAGCTATAGGTTCCCGGGACAAGTCCGGTAATAGTGTAACTTGCGCCTGAGCCTGTAATTGAACCAGGATTAATGGTCCATGTTCCTGTGCCGGGCAAGCCGTTCAGAACAACACTTCCTGTAGCAACGGTGCATGTGGGTTGTGTAATTGTTCCAACCGTGGGTGCGCTTGGCGTAACTGGCTGAGCATTGATGACAACATTCGCAGATGCAACCGAAGTACAACCTGAAGAGGTTAATGTAACGGTGAAGGTATAGGTGGTGCCGGCTGTTAAACCCGTGAAGGTTGCATTAGGTGTTGAACCGGTGATGGTGGCCCCGCCAGGTGTTGCTGTTACGGTCCATGCTTCATTGGGTAAGCCGCTCAAGGCAACACTACCTGTTGCTTCAGTACAAGTGGGTTGGGTGATGGTCCCGGTTATTGGTGCCATCGGAGTTATAGGCTGAGCGTTTATAACAACATTAGCAGATGCTGCTGAAGTACAACCGTCGGCATTGGTCACGGTATAGTTATGTGTGCCGGTTGAAACGCCGGTAATAGTATAGGTGGTTCCTGTACCGTTAATGGCTCCGGGATTAATGGTCCAGCTTCCTGTTCCGGGTAATCCGTTTAATACAACACTACCGGTTGCAACCCCACATGTTGGCTGTGTGATCGTTCCAACGATCGGGGCTGATGGTGTTACCGGCTGAGGATTGATAACAACCGCGCTTGGCGTTGAGGTACATCCAACATCATTGGTTACCGTATAGTTATATGTTCCGGAAGTAAGTCCTGTTATGGTATAAGTTGTTCCTGAGCCGCTGATGGCGCCCGGATTTATGGTCCAGGTTCCTGTTGCTGGCAGACCATTCAGAACAACACCTCCGGTGGCAACGGCACAAGTGGGTTGTGTGATGGTTCCAACGGTGGGTGCTGCCGGTGTAACCGGCTGGGCGTCGATAACAATATTGGCTGATGGCGCAGAAGTACATCCGTCGGCATTGGTAATGGTAAGGTTATGAGTTCCTGTGGCAAGCCCTGTCAGGGTGTATGATGATCCCGATCCTGTAATGCCACCGGGGTTAATTGTCCAGGTTCCTGTTCCGGGTAATCCGTTTAATACAACACTACCGGTTGCAACAGCGCAGGTTGGTTGTGTGATGGTGCCAACGATCGGTGCTGATGGGGTTACCGGCTGAACAATGATAGTAACCGGTGCTGATGCCGGAGAGATACATCCTGATGAAACCAGGGTAGTTGTAAAAGTATAGGTGCCCGCTGTTAATCCTGAAAAGTCTGCGGTTGCAGTAGAACCATTCAAGGTTGCACCGCCTGGGGTTGCTGTAACTGTCCATGGTGCAGTTGGCAGGCCGCTTAATGCAACACTTCCTGTTGCAACGCTACATGTGGGCTGTGTGATGGCGCCTATGATCGGTGCTGCTTCTGTAGCAGGCTGCGTATTTATGACAGCGCTACCTGAAGCTGCTGAAGTACATCCTGAAGATGTTAAGGTCACTGTAAAAGTATAAGTTGCGCCATCAGGTAATCCTGTAAAGTTTGCTGTGGCAGTTGAACCTGTAATTGTTAATCCGCCAGGGGTTGCTGTTACGGTCCATGCTTCTGTCGGTAACCCGCTTAATGCAACGGTACCTGTGGCTGTTGAACAAGTGGGCTGTGTGATGGCACCTAATAACGGAGCAGATGGTGTAATCGGCTGAGCATTGAAAACAATATTAGCCGAAGGTGCTGAAGTACATGTCGCATCATTAGTAACCGTGTAGCTGTATGTTCCGGGTGTGGCCAGGCCTGAGATTGTATAAGTGGTCCCTGATCCGGTAATAGCTCCCGGATTGATTGTCCAGGTACCTGTGGCAGGTAATCCGTTCAAAACAACACTTCCGGTTGCTACTGAACAAGTAGGTTGGGTAATGGTTCCAACTGCCGGAGCGGTAGGTGTAACGGGCTGCGCGATAACCACTGCATTACCTGAAGCAACCGAAGTACATCCTGAAGATGTTAAGGTTACAGTAAACGTATAAGTAGTGCCAGCGGCTAATCCTGAAAAATTAGCAGTGGCTGTGGAACCTGTAATAGTTGTTCCGCCAGGTGTTGCCGTTACGGTCCACGCTGAGGTTGGCAAGCCGCTTAATGCAACACTCGCCGTTGCGACAGTACATGTGGGCTGGGTGATAACACCAACAACCGGTGCTGATGGTGTGATGGGCTGTGTACTGATCACTGCGTTACCTGAAGCAACTGAAGTACAACCTGAAGAAGTTAAGGTAACGGTAAAAGTATAGGTAGTGCCTGCTGTTAATCCTGAAAAGTTGGCGGTGGCTGTGGAACCTGTAATAGTTGCTCCGCCGGGTGTTGCCGTTACGGTCCACGCTGAGGTTGGCAGGCCGCTTAATGCAACAGTCCCTGTCGCTACACCGCAAGTTGGCTGGGTAATAGTACCAACAACCGGAGCTGCGGGAGTAATAGGCTGGGTATTGATAACAATATTTGCAGATGGTGCCGATGTACAGGTTGTGATCCCGTTTGTCACCGTGTAATTGTAGGTACCTGAAGCTAAGCCTGAAATTGTAGTAGTTGTTCCTGTTCCGGTAATACCGCCGGGGTTTAATGTCCAGGTTCCGGCAGCCGGTAACCCGTTCAGTACAACACTTCCGGTGGCAACAGCACAGGTGGGTTGAGTGATGGTTCCTACTGTGGGTGGTGCAGTCGAAAAGACGGACAATGTTGCGGTGTTCGAAGTTGTGTTGTACCCGCCACCGCAGTTTGTCAGGTAACAATGGTAATCGTAATTACCGGCTGCTGTGATGCCGCTAACAATTAGGTTGTTTGCCGTAGCATTAATGTATGTTGAACCTGCTGGAGTTCCATTAACAACATTTATCCATGAGGACCCATTCCAATATTGCCATTGATAAGTAAATGGTGGAGTTCCCGATAGTTGTGCTGGATTAATTATGAAAGTTGAGCTTGATCCAGAACAAATGCTGTCATTTGCAGGTTGACCAGCTGGATTTATGGTAACTGGCAAACAAGGGCAAATTGCTCCGTTTGTATAAGTAACGGCTGGATTTACAGTGCCGTTATATTCATTATAGTCGGCATCGGAGAATAAACGCGGTGTTGGAATATCCGACCATAAAATGGATTCGCAGCCGGTTGCTGTGGATTTATAAAGAAATCTTAGATTGCAAAGAACTCCATTAATAACGATCCCAAATGATTCTCCCCAAACAAAAGTGACGGTTTTAATAGTTCCGCCGCCGCTACCTGTAAGTATTCCAACTCCGGTAACACCAGCAAACCAACTGTTAGTGGCAATGTATTTAAGGTTTGTAGAGTCGTAACGAATGGTAAACTGAAAAGCTGCAATATCATCAGGAGCAAAGCCGGAGAGTGTAATTGGAACATCCACCTGGGTGCCAGGTACTTGTCCGGTCATGGTTCCTATAGTTGCCGTTGTTTGTGCGTTTGATGTCAACCAGAAAACTGACAACAAAAGAAGTAGCATACATTTTTTCATATCATTTTAATTTTTGGTTACGTGTTATTTTTTTATCAAAAATTTTCCAAAAATAGAAATATTTAATGTAATAAAAAAAAAATTGAATAAAAAAAATATAAAATCTTACCATATAATAATAGCATTTCGTTGTTTTCTAATATTGACTACCTTTGCAAATATTTTGGAAATGCATAAGGCCGGTTTTGTAAATATCATAGGGAATCCAAATGTTGGAAAATCCACGCTGATGAACGCTCTTGTGGGGGAGAACCTCTCCATTATCACACGAAAGGCTCAGACAACGAGGCATCGGATAATGGGCATCATTAGCGGCGAAGATTTCCAAATAGTGTATTCCGACACGCCCGGCATTTTAAACCCGCACTACAAACTGCATGAAGCCATGATGAGGCAGGTGTCCACAGCCCTGTGCGATGCCGATGTGTTATTGTATGTGGTGGAGGCCGGAGAAAAATTACCGGAAAATCCCGATATCATACAGCAGATTAACAACACGGAAATACCGGTGCTCTTACTGATCAACAAAATTGATGCAGCAGCGCCTGAAATTATTGATCAATGCGAACAATTATGGTCGCCGCAATTCAGGAATGTTAAAGTTTTTCGCATCTCTGCGTTGAAAAAGACCAACATCCGGGAGGTGTTTGAACAGGTCCTCGCCCTGCTTCCGGAGTCTCCGCCTTATTATTCCAAAGACGAACTCACCGATAAGCCCGTGCGGTTTTTTGTTTCAGAAATAATCCGCGAAAAAATCCTGCTTTTTTATTCAAAAGAAGTTCCTTACTCGGTTGAGGTGTTTATTGAAGCTTACAAAGAAGAAAAAGATATTATCCGGATACAAGCCACCTTGTACGTTGCCCGTGAAACACAGAAAGCAATTATCCTTGGCCATAAAGGCGCCGGTATTAAAAGGCTTGGAACAGAGGCCCGTAAAGATATTGAACAGTTTGTGGGGAAACATGTTTTTCTGGATCTCAGCGTAAAAGTGAATGAAAACTGGCGCGATAACGAAACCATGCTGCAACGGTTTGGATATGAACTATAAGAGAATGGAATTTTTAGCCATAAGCCATAAGCCACTAGCCATGAGCCACGGCGGAGCCAAGAGCCATTGGTTCTCTGCAGTGGCTCATGGCTAGTGGCTAGTGGCCATGAGCTGATATGAAAAATTTAAATTAATCAACATAATAAAATGTCAAATATTGTAGCAATAGTAGGCCGGCCCAACGTGGGAAAATCAACGTTGTTCAACCGGCTGACCGGTGAGCGCAGCGCCATTGTCGACCCGACGAGCGGAGTCACCCGCGACCGCCATTACGGCAAATCCGACTGGAACGGCCTTCCTTTTTCGGTCATTGATACCGGAGGCCTCGTCGTTGACTCGGATGATATTTTTGAAGGAGAAATTCACCGGCAGGTTGCCCTGGCTATTGAAGAAGCGGACGTCATTGTATTCATGCTCGATGTTAAAGAAGGCCTGACCATGCTTGACGAAGAGATCGGGCTGATGTTACGGAAAATAAAAAAACCGGTAGTCCTCGTGGTGAACAAGGTGGACACCAATGACCGGATCGCCGATGCAGGTGAATTCTACAAACTGGGTTTCGGGCAGGTATTTACGATCTCCTCGATAAATGGTGCGGGGACAGGTGAGTTTTTGGACGAACTCGTGAATTTTTTCAAGCCTGAAGTAAAGGAAGATGAACCCGATCTGCCTAAGATAGCCGTCGTGGGCAGGCCCAATGCCGGGAAATCATCATTGGTAAATGTCCTGCTGGGTACTGAACGTAACATCGTAACGCCGCTTGCCGGAACCACACGCGATAGTATTTACACCCGTTTCAACGGGTTCGGATTTGACATGCTGCTGGTTGACACTGCGGGCCTTCGTAAAAAGCAAAAAGTCACCGAAGACATCGAATTTTACTCCACATTGCGTGCCATCCGGGCTATTGAAAACAGCGATGTCTGCCTGCTGCTGATCGATGCTGAACTGGGGATCGGGGCACAGGACATGCATATTTTAAACATCATCGAAAAAAACCATAAAGGTGTCGTGATCGTGGTCAACAAATGGGACCTGATCGAGAAAGAAACAAAAACCCATTTGGCATTCGAAGCGGAAATAAAGGAAAAAATTGCCCCCTTCGTTGATGTCCCAATCGTTTTTGCATCGGCACTTACGAAACAACGCATTCATAAAACACTGGAAACGGCCATCAGTGTTTATAAGAGCCGTACACAAAAAATCCCCACCTCAAAACTGAACGAACTGTTGCTGCCCCTGGTAACCATGAGCCCTCCGCCATCGGTCAAGGGAAAATTTCCAAAAATTAAATACATACAACAACTGCCTTTACATTATCCGGCATTTGCGTTTTTCTGCAGCCACAGCCAGTATGTGAAAGACACCTACAAACGTTTTATGGAAAATAAATTACGGGAACTTTTCAATTTAAGCGGTGTCCCCATCGAAATTTATTTCCGTGAAAAATAATACGGATGGAAGCCGATATCAAAGTAAGGATCGACAAGTGGTTATGGGCGGTGCGCGTATTTAAAACACGCAGCCTCGCCACCGACGCCTGCCGCAACGGGAAGGTCAGCATCAACGGCCAGATGGTTAAAGCTTCACGTGAGGTAAAACCGGAAGATGAAATTAGCATACGGCAGCAACAAATGACAAAAACAGTAAAAGTAATCGCTCCAATAGAAAAACGCGTTTCGGCAAAGCTGGTTATGCAATTCATGGAAGACCTCACGCCGGCCTCCGAATATGAAAAAGTGGAAACTATCAGGGCTGTTTCTTTTGTTTACAGGCCCAAAGGACAGGGACGCCCCACAAAAAAGGACCGCCGCGATATTGAAAAATTCAAATGATTTGGTTATGAAACGACTGACATTATTGTTTTTTGTGCTATCCGCTGTTTTTGTTGAGGCACAAACGATTGGAAAAAAGAACCAGCAAGCGATTATATCGTTGCTCGCTTCACAGGAAAAATGCTGGAACGACGGCAACATCGAAGGGTATATGAGCGGATACTGGAATTCGGATTCTTTAAAATTCATCACGAAAACCGGCATCACGTATGGCTGGAAGCCCACACTCGAAATGTATAAAGAACATTACCCCGATAAAGTGGCGATGGGAACATTGGATTTTGATGATATCCGCATGATAAAAATGAATGGTAAAACTATTTTTGTGATGGGAAAATGGACGCTACAAAAAACCACAGGCCAAGTCGGAGGCCGGTTTACATTGGTCTGCAAAAAAATGAAAGGCGAATGGAAAATCGTTATAGATCACTCAAGTTAATGACCAACCTCATGAGAAAGGCTCTTTTCTTAGTTATCCTAAGTGTTTTTTTTCAATTATGGCCGGGCGCTTGTTCAGGCCAAAAAAGCGATTCACAGGGGTTGTTGAAAATTGTTTTTTACAATTGCGAAAACTTCTTTGATATTTATGACGATTCCCATGTTAATGACAACCAATTTTTGCCGGAGAGTAAAAACAGCTGGACATTAGAACGGTACAATACAAAGGTCAAAAATATTTCGCATGTGATCTTTGCCACCGACAGCATCAATTTTCCAGATGTTGTTGGGTTGGCCGAGGTCGAAAACAAAAACATTCTTGAGGATCTTGCAAAAAGTGCTTTTCTCAAAAAAGCAAATTATCAGGTTGTCCATTATGAAAGTTCTGATGACCGGGGCATCGATGTTGCACTTTTCTATAATCCGAAAAAAGTAAAAGTGTTGGCCTCGCGTCTCATTCCTGTGGTAAGTTCCGGCAATAAGCTGCGCGAAATCCTTTATGTAAAAGCACTTACATTCAACACCGACACCTTGAATATTTTTGTGAATCACTGGAAATCCAGATCAGGCGGCGTTGCCGAAACACAGCCTAAGCGGATTTTATATGCCTCCGTGTTAAAAAAAATCACAGATTCCCTGTTCACAAAAAATCCTGTAGCCAATATCCTCATTATGGGTGATCTTAATGATGAACCCGGCGATATTTCGGTTTCAACCACGCTTGGCGCCTTACCCCCGGCAGAAAAAAACCAGGTAAAAAAGTTATACAACCTGTTCTACGATTTTTATGAGGCCAAACAAGGTTCTTATTATTACAGTGGGGACAAAAAATGGAATATGATCGACCAGATGATACTTTCGGGAAATCTTTTTTCAACACAAAAAAACAAACTTCATTATGTCGATGGTTCGGCAGAAATTTTTCGAAAAAACTGGATGCTATACAAAAGCCCATCCGGCGAGATGCTGCCATCCAAAACATTCAGCGGAACAACGTATCACGGTGGATACAGCGATCATCTGCCCATCACCATTCAGCTTGGAAAAGGGAATAAATAATCATAAAAATTAAAAAAGTATCACCATCCATAACAAAATAGTTACTTTTGATTACGTATATTTTTGCTCATGCCAACCCTCAACGAAATAACACTGCCGATCAGCGCCAACCTCAAAGAATTCAATGAATTATTTGCTAAGGCCATGCGCAGCGATTCGCAGCTTCTCGACAAGGTGGTGAACTATATACTTAAAACCAAAGGAAAACAACTGCGCCCCATCCTGGTTTTTTTATCGGCAGGCATCAGCGGGAACATCAATAAATCAACGTACACAGCGGCAACACTCATAGAGATGCTGCACACCGCTACACTGGTACACGACGATGTGGTTGATGAATCGGATATGCGCCGCGGGTTTTTCTCCATCAATGCCTTATGGAAAAATAAAGTTGCCGTGCTGGTGGGAGATTATCTGTTGTCGAGAGGCCTGATGACAGCACTGGAACACCAGGAGTTTAACCTCCTGCAGATCGTTTCTGATGCGGTACAAAACATCAGTGAAGGGGAGCTGCTTCAGATAAAAAAATCAAGAACGCTAAACATTGACGAAGAAACCTACCTCACCGTGATCCGCAAAAAAACAGCCTCGCTGATTGCGGCATGTTGCGCTGCAGGCACTTCATCCACGTCGTCCGAACCGTGCGCCATTGAACGGATGAAAACCTTCGGCGAGAATCTTGGCATGGCATTTCAGATAAAAGACGACCTGCTGGATTTTGATCAGACCAGCAAAACCGGCAAACCTGCACATAACGATCTGAAAGACCGGAAATTTTCGTTACCCCTGATCCATACATTTAAAATTGTTAGTTTTCCTGAAAAACGCCGGCTTTTAGGCATACTGAAAAACCACAGCAACGATAAAGAAAAAATCGAACATCTCATTCAGCGGATCAAAGAAGAAAACGGTTTTGAATATGCTGAAAGCCGCATGAACGAATATAAAAACAAGGCTCTGGAAATTTTATCGGAATTTCCCGATTCGGAATATAAGAAATCACTCGAAGAACTCGTTATTTTTACCACTGAAAGGGTTTATTAGAAATGCCTAAAGTTTGAAATACTTAAAGTTTTGACTATGAATAAAATTTTTGCTTTTGTCTTTTGCATGACAATTTTTTTCACTGCTTTTTCACAGGAAAAGAAAACGGAATATTGGAAAAACAACAAAAAGAAAGGCGAGGGAACCGTCGTTAACGGATTGAAAGATGGGCCCTGGACCTATTGGTACGAGGACGGAAAAAAATGGTGCGAAGGCGCATATAAAAATGATAAACAGACCGGCCAGTGGGCTTACTGGCATGTGAACGGAAAAAAGTGGGAAGACATCAACTATGAAAACGGGCTGAATACCCGCTATTTTTCAAACGGACAAAAAGAATATGAAGTCAATATTGTAAATGGCCAGCGGAATGGAAAATGGACCGAATGGTACAAAAACGGGAAAATAAAAGAAGAAGGAACTTATAACAACGGGCTGAAAGACGGCACCTGGAATAATTATTATGAAAACGGCGCCAAACAGGCCGTGCGTCAGTTTTCAAATGATAAATTCGTCGGTAAGTGGACGTACTGGTATCCCGACGGAAAGGTATGGAAAGATATCTCTAACGAAGACGGCCCCGTTGTCGTTTATGATTCGCTGGGAAATAAGGTAAGTGAATGGTTTGTAAAAAACGGAAAGAAAGATGGTAAATCGACCACATGGTTTGCAAACGGTAAGGTCAAAAGCGAAAGTATTTACGCGAACGACCTGCGTGAAGGCTTACAAACCATTTATCATCCGAACGGACAAAAAATGATGGAAGGGATTTTCAAAAACGACGAAAAATCCGGAAAGTGGCTTCAATTCTACGAAAGTGGTAAAAAGTGGAAAGAGCTGAATTATGATAACGGGATGAATACCGTTTGGTACGAAGACGGGACCAAACAGGAAGAAGGTTTGGTTAAAAACGGTGAGAAAGAAGGCATATGGACAAAATGGTACGCCAACGGAAAAATTCAGGAAAAAACCACTTATAAAAAAGGGCTCAGGGAAGGCGCCGCACAAACATGGTATGATAACGGAAATAAAGAGATGGAAGGCTTTTACATCAGCGATTCGCTCAATTGTTATGCTATTTGGTGGCGCAACAACGGCAATAAAGAAATGGAAGGCCGCATCAAAGGCGATTTGCAGGATAGTACATGGATCTTTTACTATGATAAAGGAGCCAAGGGCAGCACCGGAAATTTTGTAAAAGGCAAGCAACAAGGCCCCTGGGTTTATTTTTACGAAACCGGCGAAAAATGGAAAGACGGTAATTTCACCGATGGCAAAAAATCAGGTTTATGGACCACCTATTATGAAGACGGTAAAAAACAGCGCGAAGGATCGTTCGAAAACGACAAAGAAAACGGCCTTTGGACAAGTTGGTATAAAAACGGCCAGGTTCAGGACCTCGGGACATTCAAAAACGGGCTGATGCACCTGAAATGGGAAGGCTGGTACGAAAACGGAAAGAAAAAATACGTAGCCGAATATATCGACGGCCAGAAAAACGGCAAAAACATTATGTGGTGGGAAAAAGGAAATATGCGCTCTGATTACACTTACAAAAGCGGCGAAAAGAACGGCGCTGCTTCCGAATGGTTTGAAAACGGAAAAATTGCTGAAAGCGGTTATTATGCTAAAGACCTGAAAAGCGGATACTGGAGTTTTTATGATCAGTACGGCGTGCTTTACCAGGAACAGGGTTTCAAAGAAGGGCGCCCGGATGGCAAGTTTGTGGAATATTTCCAGAACGGGCAGAAGTCAAGCCAGGGGCTGTTTGTAAACTCACTGCGCGAAGGAACCTGGTTTTACTGGGATAAAGACGGCAAACTGCTGTACAAGGTTTCGTTTGCCAAGGGTAAGAAAGTAGCTGAGGAAAATGCAGGCAAACCGGAGCCTAAGGAATAATCTTCATTAACAGATTATGATAAAACAGAGAAAGCCGCCTGGATTGGCGGCTTTCTTCTTTATCACAGTTTTAATTTTCTATATCTTCAATTTCAAACTTCCAAAAAATTCACGTCCCGGAGCCGGCTGATAACTGTTGTAATCAGGGCCATTATTGGGTTCGGTAAAACCAAAATAATGTTCGTCAAAGATATTCTTAACCATAAAACTTATCTCACCTTCAACAGGGCCTAACTTCCAGTTGTAAGCAAGCTGCCCGCTGAAAATATTAAACCCGTCAACCCATGAACTGCGGGCAATCCCATTTTCATGAAATTCATTATAAATGGAATCATCAACCTGGATGCACCATTTCGACTGGAATTGATCACTGAGGGTAATTGTAAAATGTTTCAGGAATGTGTAAGAAACTTCAGCAGCCAATATGTGCTGCGGGCTCTGTGGAATAAAATGAACTGATACGCTGTCGTGGGCAGGATAAACAAAATGAGAATACGTATAAGCCACATCCAGCGTGAGGTCTTTTATCGGGGAATATGATACAAAGGCTTCAATGCCCCATTTGTTTTCTGCTTTGTTGGCAAAAAAGGCCGTATTATTTCCTCTTCCGGGTAAACTATACCGGTAAAATCCATTTTTTGTTGCCATGTAATATCCATCTACATCATAATGAAAGAAGTCTTTTATATCGCCTCTTACTCCCAACTCGCCGCCTTGTGAAGTTGCCGGCTCGATCTTAGTGTTGAAACCGCCCCAATAATCAGGATTATTAAACAACTCATTATTTGTCGGGATTAAGAACCCGGTCCCCCAACTGGCATATAAATTTGCAGCTTTGCAGATATCATAGGCAACACCAATACGATAGGTTGGCCGTGAAAATGTCCTGCTGCCGGTTTTTGATAAAGAATCGGGCAGCGGCAGATGGTTGACCAATTGGTTGTGCACATAATCGTAACGAAGATTAAGGGTTACAAATACCTTTTTTACAATATCAAGCTTGTCAATTAAATACACGCCGCCACCTCTTTGGTTAATGGTTTGGTTGGCAAGCAATGTATCCGTGTCAAAACATTCGAGGCTGTAATAGCTGTCAATCCTGTCGTTATTGATCTGGTTTCCGTTTGGAACTTTAAACAGGTGTTCTGTTAAGGTCATGGATTTATATTCCCCGCCAATGCTGAGGTGGTTTTTAAGTTTTTCGCCGCCCAGATGAAGGTTGTACTGAACAGAAACCCCGGGGTTGGTATAAGGTTTATAATCGTCCCCGTTGTTGGAGGTTTCACGGTAGTTGTTAAAACGGTAAAAAGCAGACACCGTCACATCCTGTTTTTTATTGATCTCATATTTGCCGATAAGGGAACCTGTCAACCGCTGTGTCAGATGAAATTCGTTATACCTGATGGCATCGGTATTGGCGGCTCTCGGGCCAACAGTATCATAACGTCCCCAGTTGATACCTTCGGAGTTTTGGTTGAAATACCTGGTGTATGAAAGCATTTGCGTGATTTTAATTTTGTCGGTAGGAGTCCAGTTTATTTTTTCACTGAAGTTATCGCCTCTGAATGATTGGTGAATGCGGTAACCGTCGCCGGAGGTGTGAGAATACGAGATGCGGTAGTTAACCTTGTCTTTGGTGCCGTCAAGCTGCAGGCCTGTTTTCCAGAAACCATAAGAACCGCCTGTGGCATATAGCGTTGCGCTTATGGGCTTTTGCCCGCCATCAAACGTATGGATGTTGATAACACCGCCGTTACCGGAACCGCCATACATGGATGCTGCCAGTCCTTTCACCACTTCAATGCTTTGAACGGTGTTCCAGTCAACGTCATAGAGGTCTGGTGCATAACCGGCAGGGTCGTTAACAGCTATTCCATCAACAAGAACCGCAATGCCCCTGAATCCCGTTTCTGATAAGACGCCCTGGCCGCGCAGGTAGATATGAACTCTTGAACCGCCGGTGCCGTTGTCGATTTTCACGCCGGGTACAAGCCTTAAAGCTTCGTCGGCTGCAATGCTTTTTCCCATTTTGCTGATCTGATTGTTATCTACAACCGTAATGGCAGCTGGTATTTCCTTAAGAGGGGTGCTTATTCTTAACGCATTTATCACCACCTCATTTAATGATTTCTGTAATATGGAATCCTTTTTTCCTTCTTGTTTATTTTGAGAAAATAATTGCATGGAGGTAAATGCAATTATCAAAAAAATGAATACTTTTTTCATGATTGTTTTTTAATAATAATGAATAATAATTAATAATCGTAATGGGCTCAATACACTTTTTTTCTTATAAATTCATATAAGAAATAACATGAGTGAGTCAGTACGGACAGGTATTACAAAAAATTATTCAGGATTCCGGAGGCGGTGTCGGGATGTCTTTTGAAAACCATGCCGGTATTTTAACCTGGGCTGTTGAGAAAAATAAAGACCGGCTTACAGGGCAAATCGATAATTTTGAGTTAACCGTATAATGCCGGATAAGGTTTTTATAAATATTGTGGACTTTTGATCGGGTGGCATCAGATTTTTTCGAATGATGTTCGATCTGCTTATCAAGGTGGGAAAACAGTTTCGCCTCCTGCTTATCGTTTATACAGTAGTAATAGGTGGTGTCGTTACGGGTGTAATAACGCACGATATCAAACATTTGTCCGCGGTAGCGGAATTCTTTTTTATCCAGCCATTTCAGTTCGGCCTGTTTTTGAACATCGTCAACAGCAACCTTGATCAGGCTGAGGTCTTTGTCGGGAACACCCTGTTTAATAAGACTTTTAACCTCTTTTTTAATGGCGTATTGTGTGGCCTTGAAAACTATATAATATCCCATACTATTGAAAAGCAGCAACACAACAATACATATGGCCAGAAGTTTTTTCATAAAAATCCGGTGCAAATGTATTACAAAAACAATTTCATGGGGGTAAGAATTGAAAAAAAACAGATGGCAAAGGCTTTCAAGCCGGATAAACAGGAAATAATAATTTACAAAAGGTATTAAATTGCTCTGGTCAAATCAGGTATCGTGTTTTTACGTTTGTCATTATAAATCAACGGATCTGCTTTAAAAAATCAGTATAGTTGTCCTGTGTAATACTGTAAGTTTTTGTTTTTGGATAAGCATTTATAAAAGTAAGCGGGAATCTTGAATTTCCTTTTCTCCATTTAATTTCATAAGCTTCAAGTTTGTCATCCGTTTCTTCAATTAAATCTATTTCCTGCTGCTGTGTGGTGCGCCAGAAGTAAAATTTCGTATCTATGCCCTGGTTCATCATAAATTTCATCCGTTCACTGATAAAGAAATTTTCCCATAAAGCGCCTGTATCTGTCCTGTTTTCCAATGGTGAAAAATTTCCGGCAACGGCGTTTCTAATGCCGTTATCGTAGAAATATATTTTACGGCTTTTTTTTATTTCATTGCGCACATTCCTGCTTAGTGATGGTAATTGAAAAATGATGTACGACCGTTCCAGCGCATCAATATATTTTTCAACGGTTTCCTTATCTGCTTCAACCAGACGGGATAACTCATGATACGAAACTTCACTTCCGATCTGCAGTGCGAGTGCTTTTACCAATTTTTGCAGCAACACAGGCTTTTTAATAGTCTCAAGCATCAGTAGATCTTTATATAAATAGCTGTTGGCAATTAATTTCAGATGCTCGATTTCGCTACCGGGATCAACGACAATCTCCGGATAGTATCCATAAACAAGCCGGTGATGTATCAAACGCGATTCTTCAAGCAGGCCGTGGTGCTGAACCATTTCGTCAAATGATAGCGGGAACAAGTGAAATTCATATTTTCTTCCGGTCAGCGGTTCGTTGGTTTTATTGGCAAGTTCAAATGCCGATGACCCCGTAGCGATAACCTGCACATCTTTTATTTTATCGGTAAACAATTTTAGTGTCAGGCCAATATTTTCAACTCGCTGGGCTTCGTCGATACACACTATTTTGTGTTTCCCAATAATGCTTTTCAGGCGGGTGGACGTTGTTTTTGACAAGAGTTCGCGGTGGTCGGCTTCATCACCATCCAGAAATAAAACACCTGTCCTGCCTTTAAACAAATTTTCAACAAGTGTTGTTTTTCCCACCTGCCTGGCGCCAAAAATAAGGATGGCTTTATGTTTATTAAGCCGTTTCCTGATTTGCGATTCTATGTTTCTTGTTATGGTCATGCCGAATATTTTAGCAAAAATATAATAATTTTCGATTCAAACAGAAAATAATCATAATATTTTTCGATTCAAACCGAAAATTGTTATGAAAAGGAATGGGGTTGTTAATAAAAAACAGAAAATAAAAAGAAAAAACGCGGGGAATACAATTCTCCGCAAGCGAAGAAAAGAAAAAGTTTTGCCCGCTCCGGGGCAAGATTTTTAAGATGATTTGCTTTTTAAAAATGTTCGGCCCCTCCGGGGCCGCCAAATAAAGACTTATCAACGATCCGCCACAGCGGATCGATTCGGGATGTTTTCATCAACTTCGCAAATCTGTCCGCGGCGGATCGTTAATCGTTGATCGATATTAAGGACATTTTAAACATCCCGCTCCGGAGCCGCAACATAAGCCCCAATCAATGATCCACCGCCGGATTGATTTCAGACCCTTTTAATATCCCGCTCCTCTGGAGCGGACGCTTCCTTTTATTATTTTTTTTACCAACATTACATTTCTCCGGAATGAAATAATAGCTCCGTAGGAGCTTAATGTTGGTAAAATATAAACATGGTAATAACAGCCCGCTCCATAGGAGCGGAACGTTTATTGGAACTATTACTTTTTGTGAAATACAAAACGTTTTGCCCGCTCCGGGGCAAGTTTGTTGGTATGATTGGATTTTTAAAAATGATTGGCTCCTCCGGAGCCGCAACATAAGCCCCTTTCAGCGGCCCGCCGCGGCGATCTTCATTTTGACTTCTGCTCCCAATGGCAATCGGGTCTGCATTCTGCATTTATAATTCTGCCTTCTGGTCTACTATTGTTTGCTAAACGTATTAAACTGTTTCACCCCGATAAGCACATCATAGTTTTCACCCAGCTCCCGGTGGTATACGTAAATGGTGTATTCATTGTCGGTTTCGTAATGCGAACCTTCTATCAAAGTTTCATCGCCGACTTGTTTGCCGTTTTCAAGAAAGACATACTGGTAATTGTAATAACCTTGTTTTAAATACAACGTGGCTGTATAACCTTTCCAGTCGTAATTGTATTCCATCTTTGCGTCTTTGGAGTAGTTCCAGTCGGTCAGCCCGCCAAGAATATACACGCCGCCGTCCTGAAAAGGAGCTTCATATTTCAGGAAAAAATGAACATAAACATACTCCGATTCAATGTCGCTGTCGTTGACATTATCATCGGATTTGATGAACTGGCGGCCTTTGAGGTCTTTCTGCGACACAAATACCTTGAAGGTTTTCCGCTGTTCTTCTTTCAGAAAAACTTCATACCCTATGGAATCCTTTACCTGGTGGGCAATGAACTCGGTATATGCATTCATGCTTTTTATATCGAAATACCGGAACACATTGCCACCGGAAAACACATTTTCTTCTTCATAATTATAATCAAGGATATCGCCCTTGATATATAAGGGTTTGAGGTTTCGTATGGCGTTATCCCAGCGCCCGTTTTGCTGGATGACCACTTTCAGGTCCTGATAGGGATTATTGACCGTGTATCCGGTTTTATCAATAGAAAAATCCACCTCCTGCTTGTAATTGCGGTATTCAACCACCGTGGGCTGGTTCACCATGGCATTGACGGTAACTTTAGTGTCAACGATCATAAACCGTCGGGTAAGCACCAGATTATCCGGTTCATCTTCCATATACACCTTGAGCAGGTAGTTGCCGGACAATAGCGGTTTCATGTTATCGCCGGGAATGGTTAATGTATAATTCGTATATTTTTGAAGTGTGTTGTACGAATATTTGTAATCCGTAATATCGTCTTCATAAAATCCGGACAGGTATTCGTTGGGCCGCAGATCGGAAGGCATCCAGTAGGCATCGCAGTGAATAAATGTGTACCGCATGCGTTTAAAATTGCCCTCGAGGTCGTCGAATTTTAATACCAGTTTTTCATCGGTATTCAGGTTAATGATCGGAGAGGTAAGCACAAAACCTTCACGGTAAAACAATACGGTTTTGATATTGGGCTTGTATACGTAGTCTTCGGCGCGCAGGTAGTTGTCGGTAAAATAATCAGCAGCCACAGGCTTGATGGTGTCTTTTGCCTGGCGGTTTTTCTTTTGAGCCATAGTCTGCAGGCTGAAAAGGATAATGCACACTAAAAAACCTATACCTGTTTTTATATAAAATGTCTTTTGCATCCAATGTAATTGTATTACAAAAATACAGATTTTGTGGTAATTTATTTGGGAAAATTTTGATATTACAAACACACAATTTCCGCTCAGTGTGACCCGCAATTTTCCGGTCAGTCTGAGCAGATTTTCCTGTAGCGATAGCGGAAGGAGAAGATTGTCCCTGCCCGCTGTAACGGCAGTCAGGCCTGCCCGACAGGTCAGGCGGGCGGGGAAGACTGGCCATCACATAGAATGATACTCTCTCCGTGCGCGCCCCACTTCGACACGATTTTCTTTTGTTTTTAATTCTAAAGTGAATTCTTCCGGAAAATCGGCTCAGTGTGACGCGCGTTATTCACAGTCAGTCAGTAGCAACATCAATAGAAAAACCGTTACCTTTGTTTTTGAATAACCTGATTTGTTTGCAACAGCAGATCCTTACACGTTTTTTCTACTTAGCATATGATACCACATTTTCCGCAGTTTAAAAACCTTGAATTAACCGACAAAAAGGAAATCGAAAATTTCACTTTGCAGTTTCTGCCTTATGCCGAATATCAGTTCACCACCCTATGCTGCTGGGAAATCCACCAACCTTTTCAGGCCTCAATAATTAACAACAATCTGCTTATAAAACAAACCAACTGTTTAACGGGTGACTATTTTTTTTCGCTTGTCGGGACAAACGCTTTACTGCAAACGATAAAAGAATTAGCTGATTTTTTTAAGCAACATCAGTTGCCTTGTGCGTTGAGATGTGTGCCGGAAGAAACCGTCAAATGCCTTGAGGGGGCCGTGGTCAACATTACCGAAGACCGTGATAATTTCGATTACATTTTTTCGGTGCGCGAATTTTTTCATGCTAAAGGGAATAACTATAAAATATACCGGCATAAAATTTCGGCCTTTAACAAAGAATATCCAACTGTTTCTGTAACCCAAATTGATTTGACGCAAAAAAAAATACAAGATCAGGTAAATACACTTTTTAAAAAATGGACAAAAAATAAAGAGCTTGAAAAGAAGGAATGTGAGGCTGCCTGTGAATTTAAAGCATTAAAAAAATTGTTGTCATCCGCCCATGAATTTAATGGGCTTGTTGCCCTGAGTATTTTTGACAAGGATGAAATGATCGCATTTTCCATAAATGATATCAATAACGAAAAAATTATGACCGGCCTTTTCTGGAAAGCAAATACCGAATACAAGGGCATTTATCAGTTTTTGATGAATGAAATCGTAAAATTTTCTCACAGCAGGGGAATAGAATTTCTCAACTGGGAATCCGACCTGGGAATAGAATCACTTCGACGGTCAAAAATGAATTTGCATCCGTTGTTTTTTTTTAAAAAATATACGGTTGAATTTTTAGAAATCTGAATTTTGATTACATCGATACACTAGTATTAGAAACGTCTTAGCCGGGTTCCCAAAGGTGGCGGCAGAAGAAAATTAATACTGTTGTCCGGGTTTCATTAAATATATTATTTTTACCTTATGAAAAGGTTTGGCATTATCATCATTTTACTGCTTTTACAAGCCGGGCTTGTCAGGGCCCAGGAGCAGGACAGCCTGTTTCATGATGCCGGCATTTACACCACCGTTCAATGGTCGACCGGGGAACCGGCAGTGGTCACGCCGCAGTTCTGGGTTTATATTGGTGATTACTACCTTGAGGCACGATACAATTATGAAAACCTTGAAACAGCATCCTTATATTTTGGACGGTCGTTCTCTTTTGGAAAAAACGCTTCGATAGAATTGACGCCCTTGCTGGGAGGTGTTGTTGGCGCCACCAACGGTATTTCTCCGGGTTTTAATTTCAACCTGGAATATAAATCATTTGCCACTTCTACACAGTGCCAGTATACCTTTGACCTGAAAGATTTTCCGGGTAGTTTTTTCTGGGACTGGACCAATTTCAGTTTCGCCTTTTCTGATCATTTTGGTATGGGTGGCGGCATGCAGCTGTTTATTCCCCGGTCGGGAGAAAAAAGTATTTCGGCCGGGCCCATGATCGTGCTTGGCTACAAGAGGCTTTCGCTTGAAATGTATGTTTATAATTTCTGGGAACGCCAGCCAACCTATGCTGTGGGATTAGTTTATGATTTTATGCAGTCATCTGATGACTAAAAACTACAAACGTTGCAATATTTTCAAGTAAGTAAGTCATCAGATGACTAAGAACTACAAGCCGATTCAACAATTTCAACTTTGATAGTCATCAGATGACTACTAATATTGTCACTCAATCATAATCTCATCCAAAAAGATCCAGGCGCTATAACCCGCGCCCAGATGCCATTCGGGGATGGTGCCAAAATTATACGCTTTAATTTTTACATAGCGGCCTTCGGTTTTCACATCAGATGCCAATTCCTGAATCGTACACTTGTAATCATTAATGGGAACCGTGTTTTTAATATCTGCCACCGTCACAAAATTAACCCCATCATCAGAAACACTGTACTCCACGTGAACCGGCATCCAGATCCACGAACCGATATCCTGCAAAAATTCCGTTGAGATTTTATTGATTTTTTGTTTGCTCCCCAAATCAACAATGGCTTCAAAATTCACGCTGTCATAGCCCTGCCATTCTCCCAGCCTGAAGTTCTCGCCACCGCGCAAACCGTCGATCAGCGCATTATCCCCGCCGCCGGTATATTGCGAACTGTATTTAGACAAGAGTTTGATGCTCCGGTTAAGGTTGATTTTTACAAGGTCGGATTCCATCGGATACCTGCATTCATAGGCGGGATTGCACGAAACGGCTTTGATCGTTGTGGTTTCTTTAATGGTGAAAGGCCCCTTGTATTTGATTTTTTTATTATCCGGTTGTGTTCCGTCCGTCGTGTAATAGATGTCGGTGCCGCCGGTGATGGTTTTAAGTTCCACCACGGTGCTGTCGGAAAATGTTTTGGATGTATTGGTTATATAAGGCGACGGCAGCAGGCTGTAATCACTGATCGCTGTCACCGGCACGTCATCATCGGCAGCGCCCCATTGTATGTTGGGCTGTGCTCCCATGGCGAACTCAATGGTGCCGCCATTCATCAGCGTTTCATAATCCAGGTAACACCTGGTATATGCCTCACCATTGAGCATGGCTGATTGTATGTAAAAGTTTTTTGAAGAACCGTTTTTACTTTTTATGATAAAAGTTTTGCCGTTTTCCAGATGAATTTTTGCTTCCGGGAAAAGCGGCGTGCCGATGGCAAACTGTGTATTACCGGGACAAACCTGATAGATCCCCAATGCGCTCAGCACATACCACGCCGACATCTGCCCGCAATCTTCATTGCCGCAAAGCCCGTCAGCGCTATTGCTGTATAGGGTCGCCATGATTTTGTGAGCCAGTTCCTGCGTTTTATAAGGCTGATTCAGGTAATCATATAAATAGGCCATGTGATGGCTGGGTTCGTTGCCATGCGCGTACTGCCCGATGAGCCCGGTAATATCTGACTGATCACGCCCGGTAAGTTGTTGTTTTGTGTTGAACAGTTCGTCGAGTTTGGCTATCAGGTTCGCCTTGCCACCGTAAAGAAGGGTGACCCCTTTGATATCCTGGGGAACATAAAAACTATATTGCCATGCATTGGCTTCGGTATATTGAAACGTAACTTCAGCCGGGTCGAAAGGCGTCTGCCATGCCCCGTTCAGCTTGGGGCGCATAAAACCGGTCTGCGGGTCAAAGAGGTTTTTATAGAGCTGTGCCCGTTTTATATAATTTTTGTAATCGTCGGGTTTTTCTGTTTGCTTTGCCATTTGCGCGATACACCAGTCATCATAGGCATATTCCAGCGTCTTCGAAACGGATTCGTGTTCTTTATCGCCGGGCACATACCCGTATTTTTTTAAAAACTTCAGGCCGAAATCATCGCTCTCAGCACTTGCTTTCATGGCTTCAAAAGCTTTTGCGGCATCGTAGTTTTTTATGCCTTTGGCATAAGCGTCGTATATCACGGGAACGGCATGATAGCCGATCATGCAATATGTTTCGTTCGACGACAGTTCCCAAACGGGCAGGCGGCCGCCCTGAATATATTGCTGAATAAAGGTATTTACGAAATCATTCGTGCGTTTCCGGTCGATGATGCTTAACAGCGGATGTTCCGCGCGGTACGTGTCCCACAACGAAAACACCGTGTAATAATCGAAGCCTTCGGCCTGATGTACTTTCATGTCGCGGCCCAGGTACTTACCGTCAACATCCGAATAGATATTGGGGGTGATCATGCAGTGATATAAGGCGGTGTAGAAGGTGCTGAGCTGATCCTTGTCGCCGCCTTTTATCTCTATTTTTCCAAGTTCTTTGTTCCAATCGCTTTTGGTTTTTTCATAAACTGCGGTGAAATCCCAGCCGGGAATTTCTTCTTTCAGGTTCCGGGAAGCTCCGTCAACACTGGTGGCACTTAATCCTATCTTGACCAAAATTTCTTTTTGTCCTTCAAACGTAAAATATGCTTTTACGCGTTTTCCGCCGGCATTATTTTTTGCGGTTCTTACCACATTCCCCAACGAATCAAGTTCGCACAGGCCGTATTTGGTGAAGGGTTGTGAAAACTGAATTTCAAAATATACCACCTGATTTTTTGCCCACGCCCGTGAACTGCGCATGCCGCGGATTTTGGTGTTGCTCACAAATTCCACATAGGAATCGAGGACCATGTCGCGATGTACCAGGTCAAGAACCACGCTGTTTTGAGAAGCCCCGGAAAAAGTATATTTATGAAATCCGGCTCTTTTTGTGGCGGTCAGCTCCACCTGAATATTATTTTTTGCGAGTTTCACAGAATAAAAACCGGCGCTGGCTTTTTCATTTTTGTGACTGAATTCAGAAGCATAATCATATCCTTTCAGGCTGACGGTTCCGGTGACGGGCATCAGCAGAATATCACCGTAATCCGAGCATCCGGTACCGCTTAAATGGGTATGCGAAAAACCATAGATCAGAGAATCGGAATAATGATATGCTGAACAGCCGTCCCAGCCGGTCAGGCGCGTGTCGGGACTGAGCTGCACCATCCCGAAAGGCGCTACAGCACCGGGATACGTATGCCCGTGCCCGCCGGTCCCGATGAAGGGATTCACATAGGCGGAAACATCTTTCTGTTGCGCGATCACCGGCAAACAACAACTTAAGGCAAAAAATAAAAAAAGTAAAAAGGTTTTTTTCATGGATTGATTATTTATAACCGACATCAAACAAGGTCTTTATTTGTATCATGTTTTTGAGGTCTTCTATGGATTCGCTGGTATTTGCAAAAATGCTAACCGTGGTACCCGGCAGCATGTCGAAAAAATTATCGGACAGCTGAATATCCCGGCTGTCGCAGTTTTCAAAACTTATAAAAACATTTTTCGCCAATTGTTTGGTGCTGAGTTTGATTTCAATCCCACCGGATAGTTTTATCATTTCATAACTGATTCCTGGGTCTTCCAACGCGAGGTCTTTCGGCTTTTTGAAATACAACAGGTTTTGTGAAACAAGCTGATCATCAACCAGCACCTTTGCCACAAAAACCATGGACTTGTGTTGTGAAACATCCGCGAGGATAAGCCGTTTATCAACCTCTTCAATCACTTTATTCATCCCGGGTTTTATGGTAACCGCCCTTTTTTCTTCCCAGCGCACCTTCCCTTTGAAATCGATAAGTTGCAATTCCAGCCGTGAACGGACATCATTATTCCTGTCGGAATTAACCCGGACTGTGATGTTTTTTTCGTTGTCGGTAAGTGTTACCAGAATATCGTTGTAAGCCTTCTTCACAAAATACTGCAGGGCTTTTTTGTTGTGGTAATAGTCCATTCCCGACCATGAAACCACGGGCCAGCAATCGTTAAATTGCCAGTACAACGTTCCCATGCATGTTGGCTTTGCATTGCGATGGGCTTCAATAGCGGTTTTGATGCCGTATGCCTGTAGCAACTGGCTCACATAAATATAATCATCGAGTTTGTCAGGAACCTTGTATTCACGCTGCATATAGGTTTTTATTGTCTGAAAACCTGCCGGGTGTTTCTCATGACATTTCAGTGTTTCCGAATCCAGGTTCCACTCTTCCGGCTTGGCCATTTTCTGAATCGTGCTTTTTTCCGGGAATGCCTGAAAACCGTACTCGCTGGCAAACCGCCCCACTTTTTTTGTGTACGTTTCAAAAGGTTCCATGCCCCACCAGACACCCCAGTAATGTGAGTCTCCATGCGTCAGGCTCTGCGCTCTGCCCCAGCCATATTGTGGCGACGACGGCCAGTAAAACCGCCCTGAATCAGACTGGTTGATAATTTCAGGAATTACTTTTTCAAATAATTTTTTGTAATTATTATAAATTTCAAGGCTGTCGGCAGCACTGTATTTGTATTGTTTCTGCCAGCCCCAGTTGTTCCAGCCCTCATCGATTTCGTTGTTGCCGCACCACAATGCCAGGCTTGGATGATTCCGCAAACGGACCGTATTCTGCTTCACTTCTGATTTTACATTTTCTAAAAAGACGCTGTCGCCCGGGTACATGGCGCAGGCAAACATCATATCCTGCCAGACCAGCAGCCCGTTCTCGTCGCACAAATCATAAAAAATATCATTTTCATAAATGCCGCCGCCCCAAACACGAAGCATGTTAAAGTTGGATTCTTTGGCTTGTAAAATCAGGTCTTTGAAGTCATCCGTTTTTACTTCTGTAACAAAACTATGCTGCGGGATATAATTGGCACCTTTGATAAATAAATCCACGCCGTTAAGCTTAAAATAAAAAGATGCTCCGGCATCGTCTTTTTTATTTACTACTTCGATGGTGCGGATTCCGGTGCGGACTTTTGTTTGGTCCAGCATGTTTTTTCCTTCAGAAAGTTTAATCTTAAAATGATACAGATATGGTTTGCCTAAGCCGTTGGTCCACCACAATTCGGGATTATCAATAGAAAACTCTGAAGCAATAGTGCTGGCCCCTTTTTTCAATTCAATTTTTTTTGAATAATATACCGCCCCGGAGATATCATCTTCTATATTGATTTCTGCTCCACGATCTTCGTCCGAAAAAATATTTGTTGCAAATTTTAATTCTGCCTTTTCTTTGGATACTGATTTTTGCAACACCTGTGTGTTCAATATTTGCGCATCACTCCATGATTGTAAATATACAGGCTTCCAAATCCCGCTGGTGACGTATCGCGGCCCCCAGTCCCACCCAAACTGGTATTGGGCTTTTCGTACAAAAACTTTTTCATCGCCTGGCAAGATATAGGGCAGTTTGACGGCTGCTTCTTTGCCCATATTCACTGCAGATTCAAAAACGACTTTTAGTTCGTTCTCTCCTTTTTTCAGGATTTTTTTTACATCGGCTTTCCATTGGCAAAACATATTATTCGCAGTGATCACCAGGCTGTCGTTGAGGTAAACTTTTGCGTAAGTATCCAGGCCTTCAAACACCAGTTCGTTATGCGTTTTTTTCAGGATATTTTCTTCAACCCTGAACGTGGTTTTGTATTCCCAGTTTTTAGTTTCAATCCATTGAAGTTCCTGCTCCTGGCAGCCATAAAACGGATCATTGATGAGTTTGTTTTTCCATAAATCAGTATGCACGGTGCCGGGAACTACTGCCGGATGCCAGAGGTTGGCGCCCTGTTCGGAAAACTGCCAGTTGTCGCTAAGAATAAGGATATTTTTGTTTTGTGCCGTAACTATGGACGAGCAAAAAACAATTAAAAACAAAAAATAACGGCGCAGTTTGTTTGGCATGCTTTATTATTTGTCTAATTTTCGGTAGTTCACCTTCATCATGTCCAGCAGGGGTGTGTGTTTTTGAAGCCTTATATAAAAATTCCCGTAGTTGCGGTTTTCGGGTTTTGACCACAGGACTTCGCTTAATGCGATCATACGCGGGATGGCCATGTATTCAACACGGTCGAAACTGGTAATATATTCGGTCCAGACATTTCCCTGAGCACCAAGTATGAATTTTCTCTGATCTTGCGAAAGGCTGTCCGGCATGGGATTAAAAGAATACACTTTTTCGAGCGGGACATACCCGCCTATAGCCATCGGCTCCGTGAGTGTGTCTCCCTGATAATAGTCGAAATAACAATAGCTGCCGGGGCACATCACCACATCATGTTTCAGGTTTGCTGCGGCAACACCTCCTTCAGTTCCCCGCCAGGACATCACCACCGCATTTGGGGCAACGCCGCCGTCAAGTATTTCATCCCAGCCGATGATGGTTTTTCCTTTCGAATTGACAAATTTTTCAATGGTGCGGGTCACATAACTCTGAAGTTCATTTTCATCTTTCAATCCTTCGCGCTTCATTACTTTCTGACATTCCTTGCATTTTTGCCACCTTACTTTCGGGCACTCGTCACCACCGATATGAATATATTTTCCGGGAAACAAATCCATAACCTCGGATAAGATATCCTTAAGGAATTGGATCGTCTTGTCTTTTGCGCAAAACACATCATCAAAAACGCCCCAGGATCTTTCCACCTGAAACGGCCCGCCTGTGCAGGAATATTCAGGATAGGCGCTTATGGCTGCCAGGGCATGTCCGGGCATTTCTATTTCAGGGACAATCTGAACGTGCCTGCGTTCAGCATAAGCAACAATATCGCGGATCTGTTCTTTGGTATAAAATCCCCCGTAACGGATGGTGTCAAATTTTTGTAAGGTATCTTTCGCATGCCCGATCAGCGTTCCGTTCCTGTAACCGCCAACTTCCGTGAGTTTCGGGTATTTGTCGATCGGTATGCGCCAGCCCTGGTCATCCGTTAGATGCCAGTGAAACTTATTCATTTTATAAAAAGACAGATAGTCAATATACTTTTTTACTTCTTCCGGTGTGAAAAAATGGCGGCACACATCAAGGTGCATCCCGCGCCACGTATATTGCGGGTAATCGTAAATTTTTATGCGGGTAATCCTCAATGTTTCAGATTTTTCGGCAGGCAGTAATTGTTTCAATGTTTGAAATGCATAAAAAACCCCGGCGCCTTTACCTTCAATTAAAATAGATTTTTTTGACACATGAAGCCGGTACGCATCATCGGGCATTTGCGGATCAACCAGACTTTTCACGATGATCAGGTTGCTGTCGCGCGGCTGGCTCTGCGAAACCGGCAACGAAAAACCATAATATTGGGAAAGGTATTCATTAAACACTTCCGCATCCTGCATGGACGTTTTCTGATCGTCAACGCAGATCAGGGTTTCACTGCTGATGGAAAAACGCCCTTTTTCTAATTGGACTTCCACCGGTTCAGGTAAAATGGAAACAATTTGTTTCTGACCGGCCAGACTTGTCGATATCAGGGCTGTGGTAAGCAGTAAAAAATATTTTTTCAATGAAGTCATTTATCAGTTTTTTTATGAGTTACTTGGTTGTCAGCTGTGGGATTGTTATTTAAAACCAGCAGCCATTATTACAAATTTTGCCACACCAGCGAGGCGGCGCCCAGGATGGCAGCATCATTTTCTTTGATCCCTGAAGGAAGAATTTTAACTTTATTTTTATAAATGGTCAAAAGGTTTTTTTCAAAACTCTCGCGTACTGGTTTAAACAACATCTCGCCGGCATTGGTAATTCCTCCGAATAGGAATATGGCCTCCGGGCTGGTGTGGGCCACGCTGTTTGAAAGCGCCAGGCCAAGCACTTCTCCGGTATATTCATAAGTTTTCAGCGCAATGTTGTCGCCTTTGGAAGCTAATTCAGAAATGGAGAAAGGACTAATTTCAGTACCTGCTTTTTGTCCGTTTTTTTCGAGTAATTCCATATAGGTCTTCACGATTCCTTTTGCGGAACAATAGGCTTCGAGGCAGCCGTTACGGCCGCAGCCGCAAGCCCTGCCACCGGGAAAAACGATGGTATGGCCGATCTCTCCGGCAAAACCATCATGGCCGTAAACCATATTTCCGTCGACCACAATGCCGCTGCCGACACCGGTTCCCAATGTAATCTCAATAAAATGTTTCATACCTTTGGCATGGCCATAAACCATTTCGCCAATAGCTGCGGCGTTGGCGTCGTTGGTAAGGATTACCGGAATGTCGAAATGTTTTTTAAAAAGTTCCACGAGCGGAACGATCCCTTTCCACTTCAGATTGGGCGCAAATTCTATGCTCCCGTTGTAATAATTCCCGTTTGGCGCCCCGATGCCGATCCCCGCAAGGTGGGCATCCTGATGTTCCCGAAAATAATCATTGATTATTCCTGCAACCGCATTTACAAACGAATTTGGATCTTCATACCCGGGAGTTTTTATAGACGTTTTATATGAACAGTTTCCATCACCATCCACAAAACCGATCACGGTATTGGTGCCACCGATATCTATTCCTGCTACAAGTTTTTTCATAATGATTCCGATGTTAAAGATTCTTTTTTACGATATCCGCGCAACCCGTAAAATAGTAAGTACAGGTAAGAAAACATGGGTACGACAAAAGATATGTGCACGTTGAAATTATCAGCAACAAGTCCCTGAAGCGGCGGTAAAAGCGCTCCTCCCAGGATCATCATGACCAGCAGTGAAGAACCTTGAGACGTATAGCGGCCAAGCCCGTCAATAGCCAGTGTGAATATGTTTGACCACATGATGGAATTGAACAATCCGATACCCAATACGCACCACATGGCTACGATGCCATTCGTGGAAACAGCTGCCAGTAAAAGGCAAAAGGCAACAACAGAAAAATATGCCAGTGTCCTTGTGGGAAGAGAGCGGCCCAGCATGAACAAAAAATAATTGGCCACAATAAAAATCAGGAAATACCATACCTTATCGAGGGTCAGGCCTTTCATATACCAGGTGATGGTAAAAATCAGAATAAATGTAAGTACCGCCATTAACAGCATTAGAAGATATTTTCCGGTTTTTTTCATTTTGCTCAGTGAAATGGCTCCGAGAAAACGGCCGATCATCGCGCCGCCCCAATAGTAAGCCAGGTAATTGCTGGCTTCACCAGCGCTGAAACCGACGATTTCCGGCAGCTTTAAAAAAGAGACCAGGTTGCTGCCGATAGTTACTTCGGCCCCGACATAGAAAAAAATGGCAAACATCCCAAAGATCAGGTTGGGGTGTTTCAGTGCACCGGCTTTTTTCTCGATATGATCGTGGCTGTTGAGGGCCGGGAGTTTAGAAAACCATATAAAAAACATTAGGAGAATCAACACGCCGCCCAGTATCAAATAGGGAACCTTTACCGACTCGGCCCCGACGTCTGTTTTGGATGCAAAATATTCAAAAATAAAAAACCCACCCAACACCGGTGCCAGCGTTGTTCCTAAAGAATTGAACGCCTGGGAAAGGTTCAAACGGCTTGACGCGGTCTCGGGGGACCCCAATACGGCAACGTAGGGATTGGCGGCAATCTGCAACACGGTAAACCCGATGCCCAGCAAAAACAAGGCAAAGAGGAAAAATCCAAAGGAATGAAACGTGTTGGCTGCCGGATAAAACAAAAAGCATGAAAGGGCTGAAATAAACAATCCTATAAGTATCCCGTTTTTATAACCTATTTTATTTATGGGATCGCCGAAAATGAGTGAAATAAGGAAATAAAGCAGCGAGCCAATAAAATAAGCCCCGAAAAACGCAAACTGAACCAGGTTTGCCTGAAAGTGCGTCAGCTCAAAAACACCTTTCAGGTAGGGTATTAAAATATCATTTAACACGGTAATAAAGCCCCACATAAAAAACAGCGTGGTCAGGGCAATCAGGGGGTATGTGAATTTCGTCTTTGGTTGTGGTTCCATAAAGATTTGATAATTGAAAAAATTTCGGGTAGAAAAATTTTAGTTGTTATTCTTTGCTTTTATCAAGGCTTTCACGGGCTCCAGGCCAAGCACATTTCCTTCCTGTATGGCTTTTAATACCGCGCCGCCGCCGGTAAAAATATAGTATTTCGGACTGTCGAGGGCAACAATGTATAAGCCGGGGAGCAGGCGTTTCAGCTCCTGCATGGTGTCGCCGCCGCCGTATAGTTTTACAGCATTATTGTTTTCATCAATCAATTCATCAAGTGCGATGGTGCCTTCATTAAAATGGGGTGTAAAGCCCATAACTGCGTTCACAAAAATGGTTTTGGCTTCCAAAAAAACTTTTTTCACTTCAGGATCCTGAAAAGACCTTGGGTCAACGTCTAAAACATAGTTCAGTTTAGTTCCGGCTTTGATGTCTTTGATATGATGCACACGGTATTGCCCGGGAAGCAAGCCCTCCATAGTGTCGGATTCAACAATAAATGGAAGCTCTATCAGTTTGCCGGGAAATTGTGCCGAGTAGTCCACAAATTTTTTGGCAAGTTCCATATCTTCTGGTTCAATTCCCTGAATGGTAAAACCATATTTTGCGCATAAGAAAGCATTATAGATCACGCCTCCCAGAATCAGGTAATCCGACACTTTTAACAGGGCATTCAGGGAATCAATCTTGGTGTCAAACTTGGAGCCGGCAACTACGGAAACAAATGGACGGTCGGGGCAATAAATACGTTCAAGGTTCATGATCTCTTTCTGTAATAAAAATCCTGCGTAAGCAGGCAGGTATTTTGCCACATGCACGGTAGAAGCATGCGGCTGCCAGGATCCAAAAGCGTCATTCACAAATATATCGGCCAGCCCCGCCAGCTGATATGCAAAACGATCAGCGCCTTCACCTTTGGCTTCTTCACCGGCAAACCAGCGGGTGTTGGGCAGATAGATCATATCAATGGTGTGGTCGTTGAGATCACGGATCAAATGGTTTATGGATGTTTCAACATCTAAAAATCCCTGTGTCTCATGCTGATGAAATTCAGGGACCTTGATCGTGATATGCAGTTTGTTCTGCAGGTAATCAACGATAGGTTGTACCGTAGTATCATCAGAGATGGCTATTTCACCGGTTTTTTTATTTTTGGGACGGCCGGCATGTGTCATCAGAATGATTTTTCCGCCTTTTGCATTGATGTAATACAAGGTGGCCATGGTAGCGTCAATCCTGTATGGATCATGGATAATACCTTTTTTAACCACATTATGGTCAACCCTCACCAGCACCACTTTGTTTTTCAGATCTGCATCCTGCAGAAGGGGAAGATTCAGGTTTTCTAAAACTATTTCATTCATAGCGGTTGTATTTTAATATTTTATTAATGGGTTTTCTTGTCTTTTCCCGCAATCTGGACTCTGAATAGCCTACCGTAATAAGCAACCCGATATGTCTTTTTTTGGGGATATTCAGCAGCTTTTGCACGTTTTTTTCGTTGAACCAGCCCAACATGCAGGTTCCGAGGCCCTCTTCTGCTGCCTGAAGGCAAAAGTGCTCGGCTGCAATGCCGGTATCTATCAGGTAAAAATCTTTTTTTCTAACGCGGCCACCAATTTGTGATACCATGGATGGTTTTTCCATTACGATCGCAACAATTACAGGCGCCTGGACAACAAACCGGTTAAATGGAATGACAGTGTTGTATGTTTCCCTGGCCACTTTTCCGCATAATTCAGGGTCATCAACCACCACGAAGGTCCATGGCTGCGAATTGCACGCAGACGGAGCCAGCCGCGCCGCTTCAATACACCGTTGTATTTTTTCACGTTCAACAACACGGGGGCTGTATTTTCTGGAGCTCTGCCGTAGCTTAATAAGTTCAAGAAAAGTCATTTGCACTCTTTCGTTTTAATTTTTGCCCTAACCCATTGTTTCAACATTTCATATTCCTGATCGGTAAAATATTTTTTCGGGAACAGATTAAAGCGGAATTTATTAGGATATACCATTATCACTTCAGGACTGATCAAAGCGGACTGATAAAATTCCCACTTATTGTCGCTGTTAATGGTTTCTGATGCCACCTGAATCTTCTCATCCGTAAAAACATAATTGAAAGGCCTTTCAAAATCAGGCATTTTGGAATACATACGCTTGCCGACCGTGCGTAAATTATAAAAATAAAGTATGGCAATGATAACTCCATAACAGATCAAAAACCATGCAGCCCAATTGGCATAAATATTACTTCCCTTTTTTAGATCATAGATTATAAAAAGGCATCCAGCCAAGAGCGAAATTATACTAACCACGATCAGCAACCGGCTTCTTACCGGATACATTTTTCTGAAATGAGTCGTATAGGCCAGTTGCAGGTCTTCGGGTGTATACTTTATGGTTTTTTCTATTTTATCCATATTTTTCAGCTTAATAAAAAAGAGGCAGACTTTTTAGATCTACCTCTGCAAATATATAGATTTTGATTGAAGAATGCTACTGCGGTCAGTTACTTTCTATAATCTTCAGCAACTCGTCCAGTTTGGGGGTAAGTATGATTTCGGTACGGCGGTTTTTGCTGCGCGCTTCAGGGGTATTGGCTTTGTCAACCGGGAAATACTCGCTGCGGCCTGCTGCGGTGATCCGAATCGGGGCAATAGAAGTGTTTTTAAGCAGGATCCGGGCAACAGTGGTGGCGCGTTTTACGCTCAGATCCCAGTTGTCCAGTATCTGGTCATTACCTTTGTATGGAACATTGTCGGTATGGCCTTCAACCATGATGTTAATATCAGGGTTGGTTTCAAGTACTTTTGCCAGTTTTTTCAGTGCGTCGGCACCTTTGGGGGCCACTTCGTATTTTCCTGAAGCAAAAAGTAAGGCTTCGTCCATGGAAACATAAACTTTCCCGTTCATTTGTTTAACGGTCAGCCCTTTGTTTTCGTAACCGAGTAATGCTTCAGAAACTTTATTTTTCAGGGCTTTTACGGCAGAATCTTTTTTATCGAGAATGGATTGTAATTCGTCAAGATGCTTCTGTTTTTCATCAAGCTTTGATTGAAGATCGTTAAGATTGGCAAGTTTTGAGTTTAGCTCTGACTCCAGTTTTTTCAGATCGTCTTCTTTTTTCTGCAATGCCTCCTTGGTTTTTTCAAGTTCTGAAATCAATTTCTGTGTTTCGTATTTATTACCCTTCATCAATTTTACATTACTGCTGACAAGAGTATCATAAGCCTGGTTCAGATCCTGATATTTTTGGGTTAGCTCACGCAACTTAAGGCCGTTCCTTACAGAATCTGTAATAAGGATCTCGTTATGTTTTTTTAAATCATTTGCAATGGCCGTCAGTTCATTCAGCTTAGTGGAATATTCCAGATTTTGACTTTTCAGGGAGGTGTTTTCTTCCATACAATTTTTGTAACCACTTTCTTTTTCCTGATATTTCTTTAACGAAACACAGGATGTCAGAAAAATTGCGATGCCGGCAACCAAAAATATTTTTTTCACCATATTCCAGAGTATTGTTTTTCAAAAGTACCATTATTAGGTATGGCATTAAAAACAATGCGTTTAAGATACTAACAGCGGTCTGTTAAAATGTATCCATAACAAGCCAACCCGGGTGACATAGATCTTTTCTTCTTTTTGAGGGAAGATTTCTGTTTAAGGATGAAGGTTAAAAATCCATCTCTAAAATACTGGGGCAGTGGTCGGAATGTTTTGCTTCGGGCAGTATAACCGCACGTTTCATCAGGTGTTTGATGGGTTCGCTCACCATATGGTAATCGATGCGCCAACCGAGATTTTTCGCACGTGCATTTGCCCGGAAGCTCCACCAGGTATATTGCTTGGGTTCCTGATTAAATGCCCGGAACCCGTCTACAAAACCCGAATCGATAAATCGGGATAGCCATTCCCGTTCCTCCGGTAAAAATCCCGAGCTGGTGGCGTTTCTTATAGGATCATGAATATCAATCGGTTTATGGCAAATATTATAATCACCGCAAATCACCAGGTTGGGGCGCGTTTTTTTCAGTTCATTGACCCATGATAAAAAATCTTCGAGCCATACCATTTTAAATGCCTGACGGTCTTCGCCGCTTGAACCGGAAGGATGGTAAACACTGATCACAGAAATGTCACCATAATCGGCCCGCAGCACACGGCCCTCATCGTCGTATTTCGGAATTCCCATTCCGTAAACAACTTGATCGGGTTCCTGCTTGGTCAGTATGCCCACACCGCTGTATCCTTTTTTCTTGGCGGAATACCAGTAATTATGGTATCCGGCGGCTTCAAAATCCAACGTCGGGATCTGATCGGGCTGAGCTTTGGTTTCCTGAAAACAAACGATGTCGGGATTTACGGCATTTATCCAATCCATCAGCCCTTTCGAAAGCGCCGCGCGTATTCCGTTGACGTTATAAGTGACAATTTTTTTCATCTGGATACTATTTGGATGCTAAACTACGTAATTTATAAATACCCTTTATTTCATTTTAAAAAATTAAATTTGCATATCAATCTCCTGAAAATTGGCACTCTTTTTAAAAAAACGTGTTGTTGAAAAACCGGATCCGCTGACCGATCAGGAATTGATTGATTTGTACATTAACACCGGTGATACGACCCACATCGGCGAACTTTTCGAACGGTATGCACACCTGGTTTATGGTATCGCCTTAAAATATTTCGACCGTGAAGACGACCGCCGCGAGGCGGTGATGCAGGTTTTTGAGAAACTTTATACCGCGCTGAAGGAACATAAAATAGACAATTTTAAGTGCTGGCTCTATAGTGTTGCCAAAAACCATTGCCTGATGATTTTACGGAAAGAAAACACCGTTTCGTTTAATGAACAGGTGCAATTAAAAAATTTTCAGCAGGATTTTATGGATTTTAATGGCGATTTTTCTCTTAACCAGGCTGAAGACGAAATTATTGATAAAAAACTGCCCGAAGCTATAAAACAACTGAGTGATGAACAACGGATCTGCATCGAGCTTTTTTACCTGCATGAGAAATCGTACAAGGAGGTTGCCGATACCACCAATTATTCGATGAACCAGGTAAAAAGTTTTATACAGAACGGAAAAAGAAATTTAAAAATCATGCTCGAAACCATAAAATGAAACCCAGAAAAGAACACAACCGGATTATTGGTCCTTCAGGATGCATTAGTAAAGAAGGTTTATTTCTTTATCTGAGAAACGAACTCACTGAAAAAGAAAAAAACAGCTTTGAGCAGCATGTTTCAGGGTGTTTACTTTGTCATGAGGCGCTGGAAGGTTATGAAAAACATGCCGGCAGCGATAAATTCATCACCGGAAGTGGTTCCATTCAAAAAGGTTTGAAATCAACATTTGCAGGTACTGCTAATAAAAGTTTAAAAAAAAGTGGCGCCAAAAGGACGCTCATCACAACAATTTCAATAGCGGCAAGCTTTTTATTGGTTTTTATGGGATATTATCTTATTACCACCCAAACCAAAACCGATAAAAAAGAAATCAGCCTTAATGCCCCAATACCGGAGGAAAAAACCATCTCCGATAAACAAATTACAACTGAAGCTCCTGAAGATATTGTCAAAGAGGCAAAAAAGGATGTTGCAGAAGAAACCCTGGCTGAACAAAAAATGGCAGAACTTAAAGGAAAGGGGGAGCGACAGGATAACGAACAGGATAAGTTCCGGGCCCCGACAACCATTGCTGTTACAGGCGAAAGCAAAGATGCCGATCATAGTGGGATCGTTTTTGGCGCCACCGGAACAAAAGCCGAAGGCAAGCAAGATGTCTACAATGGATTATTCGATGGCGGCCTTGTGTTGGGTGGTGCACAACCTGCTCAAAGCCAGGGAGATTCGACAAGCCTCAGAGGAGTTCAGCAGGAAACCGTGCTTGCTATGGACCAAAGGGCTATTGATGAAGTTACGGTGGAAAAAAACAGTTCCCTCAAATCTCTCGAAGAAAAAAAGCCCTATAAAAAAGAGTCCGGCAAAACTAAAAATGTCACCACGGTTGCGAGTGCAAACCGTTCCGAAAACAAACAGACACTTACCAATGCCATATCCTATTACAATTCTGCACAGTACGGCCCTGCCATCACAGAGTTCGAAAAGTCGGTGAAAGAAAATACTAATGATGACCAGGCCCTATATTATCTGGCGATGTCCTATTACAACAATGGCCAGAAAGACGCCGCCCTCCCATACCTCGATAAACTCCTGAAAAAGAAGGATAACCCTTTTTATGACCTTGCCTTGTGGCAAAAAGCCACGATCCTTGCGGAAAAAAATCAAACCGGAGCGGCTCTTGAATTATTTGACGAAATTGTAAAGCGTGGTGGCACATTGAAAAATAACGCAGCAGAGAAAATAAATGAACTCGACAAATCCGAATAAAGCTTTTCCGGAATCTGCCCTGAATAATGTCTTTGCTTTGGTTGACTGTAATAATTTTTATGCCTCCTGCGAACGCTTATTTAATCCCCAACTTGAAAAAAAACCGGTTATTGTTTTATCCAACAACGATGGCTGCGTGATTGCCCGCTCAAACGAAGCCAAAGCAATCGGTATTAAAATGGGCGCTCCTGCATTTGAGTTTAAAGACCTGATAAAAAAATATAAGGTTCATGTTTTTTCATCAAATTTTGCATTATATGGTGATATTTCAAACAGAATAATGAATACGCTCTACGATCTCGCCCCGGATATTGAGGTCTATTCTGTTGATGAAGCCTTCCTCGATCTTACCAGTATCAAGCTTGAGGATGCGACCGCATTTGCAAAGAGGATACGCAAAACCATTAAGCAATGGGTTGGCATTCCTGTTTCCATCGGAATTGGTCCGACGAAAACACTCGCTAAGATTGCGAATCATGCTGCAAAAAAGAATCCCGGATTTGCAAATGTGGTGAACCTGTGCACTTTTGAGGGCCCTGACGGGCTGTTTAAAACCATTTCTGTATCAGAGATTTGGGGAGTGGGCGGCGCCTTCAGCAAGTTTCTGGATGAAAACGGCATCCGTACGGTATTTGATTTTAAAAATGCTGACGAAAACTGGGTCAGGAAACACATGGGCGTTATGGGGCAAAAGACGCTGTTTGAACTGAGAGGAATTTCATGCATCTCGTTCGAATCATTGGCTCCGGATAAAAAAAATATTTGCACCTCCCGTTCGTTCGGCACTCCTTTGGAAACTTATGAAGACCTTGAAGAGGCAACGTCTAATTTTGTTGCCCGGGCCGCTGAAAAATTACGCCGTCAAAAATCCTGTGCCCGGGCAGTAACCGTCTTTGTCATGACAAACAGGTTTTCCAACACCCCGAAATACGTTAACTCGATTCTTGTCCAGTTGCCGGTGGCTACCAGCATTACTTCAGAATTAATACATCACACGTTAAAAGGATTGAGAAAAATATACCGGAAAGGATACAAGTATAAGAAATCTGGTATTATTCTCATGGATATCATTCCGGAGGATCAGCTTCAGTATGGTCTTTGGGATGTAAAAAACCGGAAAAAGGTCACAGACCTTATCCATGTAATAGACAAAATAAATGCCGGAGTGGGGCAGGGGGCTGTAAAATTTGCCGTGCAGGGTACGAAACGGCGCTGGAAAATGCACCAGGAACGCTTGTCTCCTCAATATACCACCAAATGGAACGATCTCTTAAAAATAAAAATTTAGGGTCATATTACTTTGCCATAATACTTTAATGTCGTAAATTTGCATGGTATTGCAACCTTCAAGGTGTTTTTTTCGTCTAATTAGACCATTATGATTTTGTTTTACCAATTTTTAAAAAGGGAAATACGTTCTAATACTGAAAACCGATAATCTCTCACCAACGATGAAAACTTTAAAATACTTAATCCTGTCATTTCTAACACTTTTGCCAAGTGCTATTGTTATGGGGCAGCCTGGGTGCGCCAGCGTTACGATAACAACAAACGCCGGTAATGACTTTGCCTTACCTTGCAGCCAGCCATGTACAACACTTTCGGCGACCGCTATACAAACCAGTGGCGAAACGAGTTCCTATACGGTATCATCCGTGCCGTATGCTCCCCCTTATGCCTATAATGCAGGTACTCCTATATTAGTGAATATTGATGACCGATGGAGCAGCGTTATCAACCTGCCGTTTACCTTTTGTTTTTATGGTACCAGTTATAATCAAATTATAGCCGGATCCAATGGCGTTGTTTCTTTCAATACTTCCGCTGCCGATGGATATTGCCCTTGGTCTTTTTCCACTACCTGCCCTTCCAGCAGTCTAATTACAAATGCAATTTTTGGGGTTTATCATGATATTGACCCTTCAATTTCCGGAACCATGTATTATGCGATCCTGGGTACTTATCCTTGCAGGACTTTTGTAGTTAACTGGTATCAAATCGCCATGTATTCAAGTAGTTGCAATTCGTTGAAAGCAACCCACCAAATCGTTCTATATGAAACATCCAACATTATTGAAGTTTACATTCAAAACAAACCGCTTTGTAGTTCATGGCAATCAGGAGTTGGTTTAGTGGGAATTCAGAATGCAGCAGGGACAGCAGGATTGGCCGCTCCGGGACGCAATACCGGTGCCTGGACCGCATCAAATGAAGCGTGGAGGTTTACACCAACCGGATCAACCACGGTTGGTATTAATTGGTTCGAAGGGGCTACCCAAATAGGTAGTGGTAATTCAATACAGGTTTGTCCAACCGCCAACACTACTTATACAGCCCAGGCTAGTTACTCTACCTGTTTTGGTGCAACAGTTACGGTTGATGATGATATTACCGTTTCTCTTTCAGGTGGCAGCGTAAGCCTGGCTCCCGCAAATCCTACTATTTGTACAGGCGGTTCAATAGATTTGACAGCTTCCGGATCAGATACTTACGTGTGGGATCCACCTACCGGCTTAAATCAAACTACCGGTTCCACTGTAACGGCATCACCAACCACCACCACAACGTATACGGTTACTGGGACAACGCCAATGTGTACTGCATCAAACAGCATAACGGTTACCGTTAACCCCCTTCCGGTCATATCCATCACCCCGCCAGGGGGGAATATCTGCATCGGTGATTCAATAACACTCACAGCTTCGGGTGCTGAAGCATATACATGGGACCCTCCTGCAACATTGTCAGCAGGGGCAGGAGCCTCAGTATCTGCGTTTCCAACGAATACTACTATGTATACAATAACCGGAACAGACAGCAACCAGTGTGTCAATACTACTACTACAACTGTTATTGCATCCACCGGACCGGCAATCCTCGTTACTGCCGATCCTCAAAATTTATGTCCGGGTGACACCAGTACCCTCTCTGCATTTTGCACAGCACAAATTTATACCTGGGCTCCGGGAATTTCGCTTACCAGTACCAATACGGCAGTCACACAGGCTTATCCGCTTACGACCACTACTTATACCATCACAGCTGACAATAACGGGTGTATTAGTACAGAGGATATTACCATTACTGTTGAACCCTTACCGCAGGTTGATTTTACCGCAGATATCAGGGAAGCTTGCCAGGGATTGAAAGTTAATTTTACGGACCTTACTTCGCCAGAACCGGTAAGTTGGTTATGGCATTTTGGAGACAACCTGACTTACGGAAACACATCGGCACTGCAAAATCCTACGCATTATTATGAAGACGCCGGATCCTTTGACGTTTCACTTTCTGTTGTAACCCCCGCAGGTTGTAAAATGAAAATGTTATTTCCCGATTATATTATAACGCATCCAAACCCACTTGCATTTTTTGAAGTGAAGCCCGAGGTGGTTAATGAACTTGAACCCCTGGTATGGTTTCACGACCAATCAGTTGGTGCGTATATCTGGAACTGGTATTTTGGCGAAGACAATGTTATCGGCAACAATTCAAATCTGCAAAACCCGACACACGTCTATTCGGATACCGGAACCTATTACCCTACACTTGTTGTATTTACTAATTATGGTTGCACGGATACCATCAGCGGGGAAGTAACAGTAAGGCCTAATATGACCATCTACGTTCCTAATGCCTTTACCCCCAACAAAGACAACAAAAATTCCGTTTTCAGGGCTTTTGGAGAAGGTATTGACCTTTCAACTTTTGAAATGAGAATATACGACAGATGGGGCAGGCAAGTTCTTCTTTCCAATGATATAGAAAAGGGCTGGGATGGTACCTATAACGGAAAAGAAGCCAGCGAAGGTGTTTATGTCTGGTATATTACGTATTTTGATGTTCTGAAACACTCTCATGCGTTAAAAGGATTTGTGACCCTTATTAAATAAGCGGGTTTTTATAACCATGTGCGGAAGATTTTCTTTTGCCATTACTGAAAAAATTATTGAAGAGCATTATGGCTTCCCATTTCCCGGATTAATGCCACGGTATAATTGCGCCCCTTCTCAGATATTGGCGGTCATTACAAATAAAAACCCCCACACCTTCAGTTTTTTAAAATGGGGCTTTATTCCTTCCTGGTCAAAAGTTAGTTCAACAGGAAATATAATGATCAACGCCAAGGCGGAAACCATTTCTTCTAAACCGGCATTTAGAAACTCAATACAAACCAAACGCTGCCTTGTTCCTGCCGATTCGTTCTATGAATGGTCGCAGGATACGGATAAAACTCCATACAGGATCTTGCTGAAAGACAAACCGGTTTTTTCAATGGCAGGTATCTGGAGTGAGTGGCAATCTCCCGAAAATGAGATCATTTCATCATTTGCTATTATCACAACGGATTCTAACGAATTAATAGGGAAAATACATACACGGATGCCGGTTATTTTTGACAATGATGGCGATGAAAAGTTATGGTTGAAAAATAGCCCGGGTGCTGAGGTTTTATCGCTGCTTAAACCGTTGGATGCGGGTAAAATGCGGGCCTATCCGGTTTCTAAACTGGTAAATCTTCCTAAAAACGACTTCCCCGAAATCCATAAACAGGATAATGGTTCAAATCTTTTTTGGTAAAATCTCTGTAGTGTAAAAATAAAACAGCAATAATTGTTTACAATTATTGCTGAATATGAAAATTTCAACGTATTTAAATACAGCTGGTTACAGCTATAATATCATAAATTCCTGTTAGTCGTTGGTACAGGATGATTCAACTCCATGGCGGTTAGCATCAGCTTCAACAGTGGCTTTGAAATCTTTTATTTTCTTGCTGGTGCCACATTCCTGCGGATACGTAACAACCATTTTTTCTCCGACATAGTCGTATTCATAACTGCAGGTAACACATTTTTTACAAGAAGCAAAAGCGGCAACTACAAAAGCGGCAATAAAAATTAAAAATATTTTTCTCATTGATAGATAATTTTTCAGATTTCAGCTACAAATATATAAACTAATTTGGAAAAAGAAGATTTTAATGAAAAATAATAATCAGGTGAGCAAACTGCACCCTCTGATATCGCTGTAATCGAATCTGCCTAAAACCTCAAAAGTGCCGGTTTTATGAAGTATTCCGATATCCTGGGTGGAGATGAACGAGCAGGTGAATAAATTTGCCAAATCAATGATGTTTATTCCTCCACTTTTCTCATTTTCAAGTTTTGCAAACGGATCGTTTAATTCACGTATATAAATTTTCATCCAGGGTGGTGTTTTATATTGCCCCCTCCCCAGCGAATATGCCTGTGACATAAGTTCACACATGCTGTATTCAGAACATAAATCCGTGATCTGTAGTTTTTTGGTTAAAATGCCATAAAGCTCATCACGGGTAATTTCCTTCCTCCGGCCTTTCATTCCACCAGTTTCGATTATCAGGGTGTTTTCAGGCGTAATTCCTGGGTGTCCCGCGAAATCCATCAAAGCATACGTAATACCAAAAAGTATTTTTTTCTTGCCGGATTTCTTATTTAAAACGGGTACCAATTCATCAACTTTGCTCATATAAAAACCGCTTTCCGGCTGCCCTGATTTTCTGATAAGAAGATCAAGCATAAACGCCAGGGAAGATTCTTTTGCCACCTGATAATCTGGTACTAATGCCAGAATAATATAATCTTCCGGATTTCCAAAAAAGGAGGAAAAGCTTTGTAAAATGCTTTTTTCATACAAGTCCTGCGAAAATACCAGGCTTCGGCTTTGTTGCCCCGAGCTTGTCCCGCTGCTTTTAAATACCAGTTCCGGAGCTGAATTTACACTGCGAATTTCGTTTGTTTTAAAGAGCTCTACAGGTAGGCACGGAATGTCATAACAAGAGGTGATATCATGAATGTTTACCGACAGCAAATCGATAAACGTATGATAGGTTTCGTTGTGTCGATATTGAAAATGGAATATTTGCAAAGCTAATGTGTTGAAATCTTCGAAGGATTTAATACTAAATATCCCGGATTTAAGTTTCTCAATATCCATTACATTGTTTTTTTTTGTAATTTTATATTCAAATTTAAGAATAATTACCAGATGAAGGCCCGTATCGCAATAATTATCCCGTTGATAATAGTTTTGATGGTCTTTATATCCTGCACCAAAGAAGAAGATTTTTCTGAAATACCTCATATTGAATATATGGATTTTACGAAAATCCGGAACTCAAGTAATATTGATGAAAAAGGTATTCTAAAAATCTTCTTTACCGATGGAGATGATGATATGGGGCTTGCAGATTGGGACACCCTGCCACCTTTTGATAAAAACAGCAAATATTATTACAATTTTTTTATTACCTATTTCGAAAAACAGCATGGGGAATTTGTGGAAGTAGTGCCTTCCGTAACCTTCAACTCAAGGATCCCCGTATTAACCTCTTCCAGCAGCAATGGCGCGATTAAAGGAGAAATTGAAATTGAGCTTTTTATCAACAATCCGTTTTCGGTCTACGACACGATACGGTTTGACGCATACATTGCTGATCGCGCCTTGCACGAGAGCAATATTATTTCCACCCCGGAAATAATCCTGAAAAAACACTGATCTTATACCACCTTCCGGATGGTATACGTTACCACACCCCATACCGAGGCGTCCATGGATTCATTGATTTCAACCGGTTTATAATCCGGGTTTTCGGGCATCAGGAATAATTTGTTGTTTTTTTTCAGCAGGCGTTTAACGGTAAACTCACCGTTAACAACGGCAATAACTATTTTGTTGTTTGCAGGCTCTATGGAACGGTCCACCACAAGGATGTCGCCATCATTAATTCCCGCATTGATCATCGACTGCCCCGATACTTTTACAAAAAATGTGGCAGTCGGATTTTTGATCAGGTATTCGTTCAGGTCTAGTTTGCGCTCAATAAAATCTTCTGCGGGAGACGGAAATCCGGCAGAAATTTTTGCAACAAAAAAGGGTAGGGCGGTGTTACTTCCTTTTTCGGGAGTAAAGATTTCAATATGGTCCTTAGGCTTTTTTTTCATATCAATCCTCAGAGAATTGCTTGATCATTTGCCGGTATTCTGAAAAGAATCTGGCTCGAGAAACACACCCAAGGTATTTTCCGGCTTTAACCACCATGAGGTTGTAGTTATCTGTTGTCTCAAATTTTAATGCCACTTCCTCCATCGACTCGTCGGGATCGACCAAAGGTGTAGGCATAAACATTAAATCGCGGACGAATAATTTTCCATACAAGGACTGATTAAAAATGATATCCCTGATATCGTTCAGGAAAATTATTCCCAGCAGGTTGTTTTCGTTGTCGACCACAGGAAAAATATTTCTTTCGGAACGTGCTATAACCTTTACAAGTTCCCCTAAATAATCATCCGGTGATACGGGGATAAAATTTGTTTCTATCAGTTTGTTGATTTTCATGAGGTTCAACACCGATTTGTCTTTGTCATGCGTGATAAGTTCTCCCTTTTCAGCGAGTTCAATTGCATCGACCGAATAAGGGATAAAAGATTTTATGGTAAGGTAGGAAATTGATGCGGTTATGATCAGCGGAACGATCATGTCGTACCCGCCTGTTATCTCGGCAATAAGAAATATCCCGGTGAGGGGTGCATGCATAACGCCTGCCAGAATACCCGTCATCCCGGCCAAGGCAAATTTTGTTACGGGAAGGTCTCCGGCATTCAGAAAACTTGCAAGCAGGACAAACAACAATCCTGTAATGGCTCCTAAAAACAGCGAGGGCCCGAAAATACCTCCAACCCCGCCTGCACTGAATGTTAAAGATGTGGCAATAACTTTAAAAATGACGATGGCGGTTAATAAAATAATGGCTGCGCCTATGCCATTTCCTAAAAATCCAAAGGGTGTATTTTGAAATACGAATTCATACTTACCTTCCAGGCATAAATTAATGTTTCGGTAACCTCCACCGTATAAGGCCGGAAACAACAAAATGAGACCCCCAAGCAACACGCCGCCGATGACCAGTTTCAAATAAATATTTTTATACCGGTCAAAATATTTATCAAAAAACATTAGCACACGGGTAAAATAAACAGAGATGAATCCGCAAAAAATTCCTAATGCTGCATAAAAAGGTAAGTTCGAAAAATCAACAGGATCAAGCTTTGAAATATGAAAAAGAACATTCTGTCCGAGAAAAAAATACGATGTCAGGGTCCCGGTAACTGCTGCTATCAGCAGGGGGACAAGAGAGGCCATCGAAAGGTCAATCATGAGAATTTCGAGTGCAAGCACCACCCCGGTGATTGGCGCTTTGAAAAGTCCGCCGATAGCCGCTGCAGAACCGCAGGCAATAAGTAAAACAACATGCTTATATTTCAAACCAAGCCATCTTCCAACGTTTGAGCCAATCGCGCCGCCCATATTAACAGCTGGCCCTTCCATTCCCACAGATCCGCCAAATCCAAGCGTTATGGAGCTTGCCACTCCGGGCGCATAAATATTCTGAGGAGGCATATAGCCGGTTTTTTTTGAAATAGCCGACAGCACGCCCGGGATACCGTAATTTAGTTCTTTCTTTACGATAAATTTTTTGAAAAGTATCGTAAGAAAAATTCCTGCAATGGGGTAAAAAAAGTATTCGTAATGAATATTCCAGGATGATTTCTGGAAGAACTTAAGGCCTTCGATAAAATATACCAGGTTTTTTGTAAATACTGCAATGATACCAGAGATAAATCCGCACAGAACGCTCAGGATCATAAGAAGGTTCCTGTCGCTGATGTGCTTGAGACGCCAAACCAGAAAACTGTCGAATATTTTTTTGCCTCTGTTCATAAAAAATTTTTCAAAAGCAAAAATACATTTTTTAACAGAAGTACAATTTATTATGTGTTGGCAGTTTCCTGAGGATTCAGAAAAAGATACGCATTTTCGGCACCATTCTGCTCGGCTTCCTTAATAGAAAAACCATATCCTTTAGCAATAATCTGCTTGTCGTAAGATACTTCCACGGTATATTGCTTATGAAATCCCTTACCGCTATGCTCAATAACTTTAAAGTCTACAGGTTTCTTCTCTTTTTGGGATAATTCAAGTAAAACGCTTTTATAGTTCTGCTCTGTTTTTTCGAGGGTGTCAATATCCACATGGCATTTGATAATGCGGTTAATGATAACTTTTGTGACAAACTTGTATCCTTTATCAAGATATATGGCCCCAATCAGCGCTTCAAAAGCATCACCGTTCATAGATTTGCAAATGCCGCCTCTGTCCTGTTCGGAATGGATCAGCTTGTCGAGGCCAAGTTTTTGTGAAAGTTTATTCAGGTGTGGCCTGCTTACCAGTTTTGATCTCATTTCGGTAAGAAAACCTTCATCTTTTAAAGGGTATTTTCTGAAAAGGTAGTCGGCAACAACCGAGCTTAATACGGCGTCTCCCAAATATTCCAGGCGTTCATTGGAATTTTTGTGGCCATTTATCACCTCCCGTGCTGCCGAACGGTGCAAAAAGGCGAGCTGATACAAATCAATGTTTCGCGGGTTGAATCCGAGAATGTTTTTAAGTGCCCGTGATAATTGTTTGTTGGTAAGCGTAATCGGTAAAGATTAACCGTTATATTTTTTGAAAATTACCGTTGCGTTGTGTCCGCCAAAACCGAAGGTATTGCATAAAGCTGCTTTTACTTCGCGTTCCTGAGGTTTATTAAATGTGAAATTCACCCGGGAATCCAGTTCCGGATCGTCTGTAAAATGATTGATGGTCGGAGGGACGATACTGTTTTTAACCGCCAAAATGGTTGCAATCGACTCGATAGCGCCAGCAGCTCCCAGCAGATGTCCTGTCATGGATTTTGTTGAACTGAGGTTCATCTTGTATGCATGTTCCCCAAAAGCGGCAATTACGGCTTTCGTTTCCGAAATATCTCCCAGAGGCGTTGAGGTGCCATGTGTGTTGATATAATCTATATCTTCCGGTTTCATTCCGGCATCTTCCAATGCGCTGACCATAACCCGGTATGCTCCTTCACCTTCAGGATGGGGCTGGGTAATGTGATAAGCATCGGCTGACATTCCACCGCCGGCCACTTCACAATATATTTTCGCTCCTCTTTTCAATGCGTGACCTAACTCTTCAAAGATCAATGCGCCGCTGCCTTCGCCAAGCACAAAACCATCACGGTCTTTATCGTAAGGACGTGAAGCAGTTGCCGGATCATCATTTCGTGTTGAAACAGCATGCATGGCATTAAAACCACCCAACCCACAAATACCGATAGCGGCTTCGGACCCACCGGAAATAAACACATCAGCTTTTCCCAAACGGATATAATTGAATGCGTCTATCATGGCATGTGACGAGGACGCGCATGCGGCAGTAGTGGTATAGTTAGGGCCTTTAAAGCCAAACTTAATTGAGATACTGCCGCCGGCGATATCAGCGATCATCTTGGGAATGAAGAATGGATTAAACCGGGGAGTGCCATCGTTTTTAACAAACTCTGTCACTTCCTCGGTAAACGTATCCAGTCCGCCAATTCCTGAGCCCCAGATAACACCGGCTCTGTTCAAGTCAATGTTTGCAGGATCAATCCCGGAATCGGTGAATGCTTCCTGAGCAGCAACCATGGCATATTGTGCGTACAGATCTAATTTTTTTGCTTCTTTGCGGTCGAAATAACTATTTACATCAAAGTTTTTTACTTCGCATGCAAATTTTGTTTTAAATTTCGAGACATCGAAACGAGTGATTAATGCAGATCCGCTGACTCCTTTAAGTAATGCATCCCAGTAATCGCTGAGATTATTACCAATCGGAGTTATTGCACCAAGCCCGGTAACAACAACCCGTCTTAATTCCATTAATAAAGGCGCTTACTTTGTGTTATTTTCAATGTACTTGACAGCGTCGCCAACGGTTCCGATTTTTTCTGCTTCTTCATCGGGGATGGCTATGTTGAATTCTTTTTCAAATTCCATGATCAATTCAACAGTATCAAGAGAATCTGCACCCAGATCGTTGGTGAAACTTGCTTCAGGTGTTACTTCGTTTTCGTCCACACCAAGCTTATCAACTATGATAGCTTTTACTCTTGCTGTAATGTCTGACATAATATAAATTTTTATTAAATGAGGGTGCAAAGAAAAATATTAATTCAGACATAGCAAAGGTTTTTTTTAATGAACTTATTACCGCCTCTTCATTAAGAGCTGTAATTCAATTTGTTACAGCGGTTTAATATTTTATCTTTTAACAAATTTTAAGAGAATTGATGCGGTTATTTACTGCCTGTGTGCCCAAATCCTCCTGCTCCGCGATGTGATTCTTCGAGTATTTCAACTTCGACCCACTCCGCTTTTTCGTGCTTTGAAACCACCATCTGAGCGATTCGTTCACCATCATTAATTATAAAATCCTCAGAAGACAGGTTTACCAAAATTACCATTACCTCACCGCGGTAATCGGCATCAATGGTCCCGGGAGTGTTTAATACCGTAATTCCTTTTTTTATTGCGAGGCCGCTTCTGGGCCTTACCTGTGCTTCATGTCCCACAGGAAGTTCGATGAAAATACCTGTTGGGACCAAAGCCCTTTCCAGTGTTTTTAGAATTACAGGGGTATCAAGATTCGCTCTTAAATCCATTCCTGCAGAAGCATTTGTTTCGTATTTTGGCAGGGGATGTTTCGATTTATTTACAATTTTTACGTTCATGATTTTCGGATTATATGTAATATTTTTGGCTTCTCAATCAGGATTACCATCATTATAAAAAGCAATAACAGTAAAGTATTGATAAAATAATGCAGCCATGTCTGGGTAACAGGCATAAGGGTACTTCCATAATAAAAAGCCACAGGAACGGCGATGTATAGAAGGATCCTTTTAATGTTATAGTTTACATGGTAATGCTTTTGGCCGATAAAATAGGAAGCGACCATCATGGAGGAATAGCAGGCGAAGGTTGCCCACGCAGACCCCATGTACCCGATACGTGGGATCAAGACATAATTTAACACCAGCGTGATAACGGCTCCAAAAACCGATAGGTAGGCACCAAAACGTGTTTTGTCGGTGAGTTTATACCAAATGGAAAGATTGTAAAATATGCCGAGGAACATATTGGCGAGTAATAAAATCGGCACGACCACAAGCCCTTCAAAATACTCCTTGCCGACAAAATACTTCACCACATCAAGATAAAGCATAATGGCTAAAAAGATAAACGAGCAGACAATCACAAAATATTTCATCACATCGGCGTACAAGGCTTTGGCATTGGTTTCTTTTGCCTGTGAAAAGAAGAATGGCTCGGCCGCATATTTGAAAGCCTGAATTACGATGGTCATCATGATTGAAATTTTATAACAGGCAGAGTAAATGCCCACCTGCGACATGGCGATGTCTTCCGGGGATAAATATTTTAACAATACGCGGTCGATGGTCTCGTTTATGATGCCGGCCAAACCGAAAATAAGCAAAGGCAATGCATACACGATCATTTTTTTCCAAATGGCAAGATCTACGCGGAATTTACTTAGCGGCACCACCACAAATAACAGGAATAGTGTGATTCCGCTGGCAACCAGGTTTGCGATGAAAATGTATCCAACGCCGATGGACGGGCTGTAAACCAAATCGGTAAAACCGCTTAATATGCCATTTTTCACCAAATAAGGGCAGAGCAACAGGAAAAAAAGATTGAGCCCTACATAGATGCAAATATTGAAGATCTTGATAAAAGCAAAAGTTTTGGGTTTGTTTATAGCCCTGAGCTTTGCAAACGGTATAGTTGCCAGTGCATCAAAGGCGATGATTAAAGCAAACCATCGGATATATTCGCTGTTTTGCGGGTACCTGATCATCGTGGCTACCGGTTGTGCAACGATGAAGGCGATGACAATAAACGCTGCTGAAGTGATGATCAGCGAAAATATGGTGGTGTTATAAACACGGTCTTTTTCCGGGCTGTTTTTGTCGTAATACCTGAAAAACGCCGTTTCCATTCCATAGGTAAGCAACACGATCAACAAGGATACATAGGCATACATTTCGCCAACGATCCCATAGTCCGGCGGAGAAAAAATGCGGGTGTGGATCGGTACCATTAAATAATTCATCAGGCGCGCAACTATAGTACTCACGCCATAAATGGCGGTCTGCCCGGCTAATTTTCTAAGTGGGTTCAACGAATAATGGTTTTTTGCAAAATTAAAAATATATAACAGTCCTTTGCATCAAAACAGAAAATGAAATGGAATATTTTATCAACAAAAAAATGTTTGGGGCAGTCCATAACATTTTCATGACATATTTCGTTATCCCTTATCAAGTTAACGACAAATGAAGAAAAATTTCACCATACTGTTTTTATGCCTCTTTTTTTCCTTTCAGATCCATGCACAAAACATACCCGAGCTAAATCAAAAAATTGTTGATTATGTTAAGACCACGGTAGGGAAAAAAGTAAACAACGGCGAATGCTGGGATCTGGCTTACGAGGCCTTAACACGGAACAACTGCGAATGGAACGGGGCCTTTGTTTTTGGGAAAAAAATCAATCCGAAAACCGACAGTATTTTTCCCGGAGACATCATACAGTTTAGCAATGTTGTGATAAAAACCAACAAAGGAAACATGGTTTACAAAGAGACCTACAAAAAGCATACGGCCATTATTTACGATGTTAAAGAAAAAGGAGTGTTCGAAATCGCCCATCAGAACAATGGCTTTTCCGGCCGTAAAGTTGGCCTCAGCGAATTAAACATCAACTCAAAGTATTCGGGAACTATTGATTTTTTCAGGCCTGTAGCAAAAGCTACCCGATAAAAATTTTCTGAAGTATAATGGAAACGATCAGCAGCGCTATTACTATTTCACCGAAAAGAATCTTTTTCAGGTTCAGGTAATAATAGGAAACCAGGATAGAAAGCGGCAGTAGCATATACGAAAATTCGTAAATGATATTTGTGGTTAAAAACAACATACTCAAAGTATTCAGCGCAAACAGCCAGAAAATTACGTTAAAAATCTTACGTACATAAATCACCTTTTCACGGGAAATTAAAAACATTTTAACGGAAGAAACCAAAAACAAAACCGCAATAATCGCCGTGGTCAGGTATTCGTAAACTGAATAAGTCCAGGCGCTTCTGCCGAAATTCAGCACGGAAAAAAAATGCTGAATTTGCGTGAAAACGGACGCTAACTGATCGGTAAGTAAAAAATAGGTGAACAAATAAAGAAATACAGTTGCCAGGCCCATGATGCTTATTAACAATTCGCGCCAGGAAAACGAATGAAATACGAGTAAAAAAATCCAGACAATAATTATTAACCCGGCCGATTTAAAATAAAACAACGAGCATATACCGGTTAAAAAACCGCATAAAAAAATTTCTTTGTAGCTCTCTTCTTTGGTTTTAATTTTAAAAAGCATCAGTAACAACAGAATTGTTAATGCATTTACGATTAAAAAAGGGTGTAATGTCAGCATGGCCGGCGTATAGCTCATCATCAAAACATAAAAAAAAGCGGTCAGGTATGAGTTTTTTGGGATGATCTTAAAATCAGCTAATGTGGCATTCAGTAATATCGCTTCGCCCATTAATAAAACAAAGGCTATTATCGCTGTAAGTAGCGATGAATCAAACAGTTGCCGGTAAAGAAAATTATACCCGAATGACAACTCCACAGGCTCATACATCGGATATCCCTTTACAAAAGCAGGAAGCCAGAGCGCCGCTGCAGTCAGAAACAGTACAACCAGTTGAATATTCGTGTGATATTTAAAAATACGTGTAAACAAAGCTGAACGGTTTTTACATTAAATCTTTTCCAATATCGCTGCGGAAATACTTGCCTTCAAAATCAATAATTCCGGCGCTTTTATAAGATTTGTCAAGCGCTTCCTGAATGGTTTCGCCAAATGATGTTACGCCAAGCACACGGCCGCCGCTGGTAATAAAATTACCTTTCTCGTTAAGGCTGGTTCCTGCATGAAAAACGATGCTGCCGGTGACAGCGTCAAGCCCCGTGATTACTTTGCCTTTTTCATAACTGCCCGGATAACCTTTTGAAACCATCATGACGGTAGTGGTATAACGCTCATCTATCTCCAGACTCACTTCAGGCAAACGGTTATTGGCCGTGGCCATCAGTATTTCGACCAGGTCGGTTTTGAGGCGCGGCAGCACGCTTTCAGTTTCCGGGTCCCCCATGCGTACATTGTATTCAATGACGAAAGGATCTCCTGCCACATTCATCAGGCCGAAAAAGATAAAACCTGTATACACGATATGTTCCTGTTTTATCCCGTAAATGGTAGGTTCTATGATGCGCTCTTTCACTTTGTTCATAAAAACATCATCGGCAAAAGGTACGCCTGAAACAGTCCCCATGCCACCGGTGTTCGGGCCGGTATCCCCTTCACCAATTTTTTTATAATCTTTTGCTGAAGGCAGTATCTTGTAATTTTCGCCATCGGTGATCACAAAGACCGATAGTTCAATTCCCTTAAGAAATTCTTCAATAACAACTTTCTCACTTGCTTTTCCGAATTTTGCTCCGGCCAGCATCTGTTCAAGTTCGGCTTTTGCCTCAGCCGCATCATTCAGGATCACCACGCCCTTGCCTGCAGCCAGGCCGTCGGCTTTAAGTACAAAAGGCGGTTTCAGGGTGTCAATAAACCGGCAACCTTCATCAAGTGTTGCTTTTGTAAAGGACCTGTATTTCGCGGTAGGGATGTTATATTTTTGCATGAAGGCTTTTGCAAAATCTTTGCTGCCTTCCAGCATGGCGCCTTTTTGTGAAGGCCCGATAACAGGGATATTTTTAATATCATCATGGGCCAAAAAATACTCATGAATTCCCTGAACCAGCGGATCTTCGGGCCCGACAAGCACCAGGCCGATATTCTTTTCTTTTACGATCTGCCTTATTTTTTCAAAATCCACCGGGCTGCAGTTTATGTTTTCACCGCACATGGCGGTGCCTGCATTTCCCGGGGCAATATATAGCTTCTCCAGCAGCGGGCTTTGCGAGAGTTTCCAGGCAAAGGTATGTTCCCGTCCGCCCGATCCCAACAGCAAAATATTCATAAAATTCCTTTTAAAGTGTTGTGATAAAATTAATTAATTTTTTGAATGTTTTTGATTTCAGAAAACATTGAATTTTTGATAAAATTTTCTATCGGCCTGTTTGTGTAAAAAACGCTTTCAACCCTTCAATAGCCCTGTAACGATGGCTAATGACGTTCTTTTCATCCGGCAGCATTTCGGCAAAAGTTTTATCAAAACCCTCGGGCTGGAAAACCGGATCGTAGCCAAAGCCCAGTGTTCCCCTGCGTTCAGTGAGAATCTTTCCGCAAACTTTTCCGTGGAACAGGTGTTCTGTCCCGTCTATGATTAGGGCGATTACCGTTTTGAAGCAGGCATTCCGGTTTTCACAACCTTCCATTTCCTTCAACAACTTGGTGACATTATCGTCAAAACTACAACCCTCACCTGCATAGCGCGCCGAATAAACACCCGGTGCGCCGTTCAGGCAATCAACCTCCAGGCCGGTATCGTCGGCAAAACAATTAATATGGAACTTATCAAAAATATAATGCGCCTTCTGTAGTGCGTTACCTTCAAGGGTTTCAGCTGTTTCCGGTATGTCCCCGGTAAACCCGGTGTCTTTCAGGCTGCCGATTTCCACATGGCTATCCTTCAGAATATGCCTGATCTCTTCAAGCTTGTGCTTGTTGTTGGTTGCAAAAACCAGTTTCATTTTTTTAGGCAAAAGTACAACTATTTTATGTCGGAATTTTATTTTGTAATTTCTCAGTATTCTAATGGTTGATTATTATTTTTATACATTTGTATATCCTAATTTTACGATAATGTATTTTAAATCAATACTGGCAACGGTCTTATTTGTTTGTGTTTATATAGTAAATGTATGGGCGCAAAACATCATTTCCCATGATTCTCTGGATTATCCGGATCGTTTTATTTCAAAAGACCTTCCCATGCTGACAGACAAGGAGCTGATGAAAATTGCTTCTTTGCCGGATCTGATTGTGCCTCAGGGTTATGGATTCATTAATAAAACAACCTTACCCTATAAAGTTGACAATTCAACGCAACCTTATATGATTGCTACCACATGGCAGAGCGGTTATGAATGCGGTCAATCGGCAAGTATTGCTGACGTTTTTACTTATGAGATGAACCGTTTGCGGGGCTTATCCTCTTTGGTGGATTCAAACCGCTATGTTACCCATTTTGCCTGGAATTTTCTTAACAGCGGAGGAAATTATACGGGTGCCAGCTATTATGATTCCTGGGAAATTATTCGCATGTGCGGCACGCCCAACGTGGTGGATTACGGAGGCGCCCTGAACACGGGCGGCGAAAAACGCTGGATGTCGGGATACGACCTTTATTACAAGGCCATGCAACATCGCTTATATACCGGATATAATATTCAGGTAGGCACACCTGAAGGCCTGATGATACTTAAAAACTGGCTGGACAACCATTTAGACGGTTCTGCGGTGGGCGGGCTTGCAAATTTTTATGCACAATACGGTTCTCCCAACACCACACTTCCGGCCGGTACCGAAGAAGGAGGCAAAGCATTAAAAACCACATGGGGCGCAAGCCCAAGCCATACCTGGACCATTGTCGGGTACAATGATTCCATAAGATACGACTATAACGGTGACGGACTATACACTAACAATGTTGACATCAATTCAGATGGGTTGGTTGACATGCGCGACTGGGAAATCGGAGGGATGAAATTTATTAATGGCTACTCAGGTCCCACCTGGGGAGACGGAGGCTATTGTTATTTGATGTATAAAGCGCTTGCTGATGATATCACCAATAACGGGATATGGAATCATCGCGTTTCTATTCAATACGTGAAGCAGGATTATGATCCGCTCCTGACCATGAAAATTCAACTGAAACATAATTCCCGAAATAAAATCAAGGTCATGGCGGGGCTTTCAACTAATATTTCCGATACCAAACCCGCCGTCGTCTTAGATCTCCCGATCTTTAAATTCCAGGGCGGCGATTATTACATGCAGGGCGACAGCACAGAAGCTGCAAAAACCATTGAATTCGGCCTTGACATCAGCCCGTTGTTAAGTTATATCCAACCCGGCCAAAATGCAAAATATTTTTTACAGGTTGCAGAGAATGACCCCACAGGGCTATATTCCGGGGAAATAATCAGTTACTCCATTATGGATTATACTTCCGGGATTTCCCAGCAGGATTGCCCTTCAACCAACGTTAATCTTACCAACAACGACACCACCATGCTGTCGATCAACCGCATCATGAATTTCAGCAAAGTGGGCATCACCACCAATGCGCTTCCTGATGCAACCATCAATGAACCGTATTCTGTCCAGTTAAATGCTGCCAACGGAACCCCACCTTATCACTGGGATTATTTGTTTGATTTTTCCGAAAAAGACACCACCGGGACATCCCCGGCGGTTACATCAACCCAGCTGGTAGCAGGCACTACGGGTTATGCCATCCAGAACCTGAGTTTCGATTTCCCTTTTTACGGTGAAAAATATAATAAACTTTTTGTAAGCCCTGATGGATACATAAAATTCGATGACCAGAAATATACCTGGCCTTATATCATTGACAATGTCTTATTGTTTAAAAGCACCAAAATGATTGCTCCATTCCTTACCGACCTTGTTTTTGGATCGGGACAGGGCTTTTATTATGAGGGAAACAGCCAATATGCTGTATTTCGCTGGAATGCATACGTTTCAGGCCAAAGCGGCAGCAGTGTAAATGTGGTGGTTAAACTTTTCCCAAGCGGAAAAATTGAAATGTATTACAATACCATTAACGTGGCAAACACAACCGGATGGATCAGCGCAGTTTCGCGCGGCGACAACAATAATTATCAGTATACCGGGTACTCAAATAAATTAAATGTAAACAGCGCCACCAAACTGGCTGTGCTGACACCGCCTGCCATTCCCCTGGAACTTAAAATTTCGGAAGAAGGGCTGCTGTATGGGACACCCTTGGCCGAATATAACAACCTGCCTGTTACGGTTAAAGTTACCGACAACAACAATATTGAAAACATTAAAACACTGACGTTCAGCTCGGATGGCATTCTTGCTACCTATCATGTGGTTGCAGGGGTTGACTCGGTTATCAATGCCGGAGAACAGGTTTCTTTAGATATTGCCTTAAAGAACATCAGCAACACCACTTTTACCAATGCGCAGATGGAAATTTCAACCAGCGACAGCCATGTTTCTTTGATCGACAGTGTAGAACCGGCCGGCAATCTTGCGCCGGATGATACCGTTGAATTTCTGAATGCATTTTCATTTACTGTTGATACCACGGTTCAGGACAACCATATCATAGCATTGAACCTGAAGGTTTATAACGCCGCTGACACGTTTAACATACTGTTCAATCTTCCGGTACGTTCGCTGATCCTGGAATTAGGATCAGTTTCCGTTGCCGATGGCAATAATAATATTCTTGAACCGGGAGAGAATGCTTCGGTATTGGTTGAGATAAAGAATATTGGCGGTACAAACGCCTATAACGTAAACGGAATTTTAACCTGTAACGATCCGTATGTTAATATTATCAGCGACTCTATGTATGTTGCCGGCATTAACGGCGGAAATTTTTCGACGGGTTTTTATGTGGTCAACATTTCGAATGCCGTTCCCGACGGTCATTTAGCGGTATTTAATTTAAAACTTTCGGCGGATGGCGGATACGTCACCCACAAGTTTTTCACCATACAGATCGGTGGAAATGCCGAGGATTTTGAAACGGCCGATTTTTCAAAATTCCCCTGGACGACAACCACAAATGGCGACTCGGCCTGGTTTGTGACTACGCAATTGCCCTTTGAGGGTATCGACTGTGCCGAATCCGGGAATATTTCTGAAAACCAGGAAACATCGTTATTTGTGACCCTGAACATCCTGAATAGCGGAACAGTCAGTTTTTACAGAAAGGTTTCCTGTGAGGCTCATGCGGGATATACGGATTATGATTTCTTTGCTTTTCTGATTGACGGCGTTGAAATGGGCCGCTGGGATGGAATAACAGGCTGGGTGCGGACGGAATATCCTGTTAGCGCCGGTGTGCACACATTCAGGTGGACGTATAAAAAAGATTATTCGGTCAGCGCGGGCGAGGATTGTGCCTGGCTCGACTATTTGGTTTTTCCACCTTCAATTCAACTTGAATCGGATATCTCTCAAACACCGGCTTCGATTTTTAAATCGTTGCCTGTTGATTCATCAACAATTGATTCTGTAGTGATTACAAATAACAGCATCGATAATCCTGTGATTTACAATTGCACACTAACCGATTTCTCTGCAAACGGAAACAATACCTGGCTGACACCGGAAGTAAATTACGGCTGCCTTGATGCGTCTTCCACAGGTTCGTTAAAATTAGTGTTCGATTCTCACGGCCTGGCCAGCGACACATATAATTGCCTTATCAACCTGACCTATAATTTTGCCGATACCATTAGTATTCCGGTAACATTCCAGGTTGACAACCCATATTCGGTAGACGAGGGTAACTTACATGCAAACAACTTTCAGGTTTTTCCCAATCCGTTTAAAGAACAGACAAGCATTTCATTCACCCTGGATCATCCTGCACATGTAACACTGGAGATTCTAGATATCAATGGGAAAGAGATAAAAACCCTCGTCTACGGAAACGTAGGTAAAGGAACCCATAGATTTCAGTGGGACGGGACAAATGGAAACGATAACATTGTGGCTTCAGGAATTTATTATTGCCGGTTCATTACTGATGAAACCATTGCTTCTGAAAGAATCATTTTCATGAAATAAAACGATGGTATTCAGCAGTGTACTTTTTCTGTTTTTCTTTCTTCCGGTTACCTTATTTTTATATTATATAGCCAGCAAAAAATATAAAAACCTGGTGGCGTTGCTGGCCAGTGTGTTTTTTTATGCCTGGGGGGCGCCGTTATTTGTTTTTGTCATTTTCGGATCCATCATCTGTGATTTCCTTTTTGCAAAATTCATCCACAAATCCGAAGGCCGTAAAAAAAGGATCTTACTTGCGATAGCTATTTCGCTCAATATAGGCATTTTAGCATACTTTAAATACGCTAATTTTTTTGTGGAAAATGTCAATTCATTGCTGTTTTCGTTGGGCCTCAAAGAGATGCATTGGGTAAAAATTGCCCTTCCGATAGGAATTTCGTTTTTTACCTTTCACGAAATGAGCTATATCATTGATGTTTATCGCGGTGTGAAGGCGCCCATGAAAAACATCCTGAATTATGCGTTGTATATTTTGTTTTTCCCTCAGCTTATTGCCGGCCCGATCATCCGGTTCAACGAAATTTCTGACCAGATCGAGGACAGAAGTTATCAGTTTACGGTTGATAATCATTTGCTGGGATTTTTCAGGTTTGTCATCGGGCTGGCCAAAAAAATACTGATAGCCAACGTTTTAGGGGTTGAAGCGGATAAAATATTTGCGCTTGGGTTTGACGACCTGACCACTCCGCTAGCATGGCTGGGAGTTACCGCGTATGCGTTCCAGATCTATTTCGATTTTTCGGGATATTCCGACATGGCCATAGGCCTTGCCCGTATGATGGGCTTCATCTTTCCCGAAAATTTCAACAACCCGTATATTTCGCAGAGCATCACTGAATTCTGGCGGAGGTGGCACATGTCGCTGAGCCGGTGGATGCGCGATTACCTGTATATTTCCCTTGGCGGGAACCGCGTTCCGGTTAGAAGGATGTATTTTAACCTGATTTTTGTCTTTCTCATTTCAGGCTTCTGGCACGGGGCCGAGTGGAACTTCATTTTGTGGGGGGCTTTTCACGGGCTTTTTCTGATCCTCGACCGGCTGTTTTTATTGAAGGTATTGAAAAAAATCGGGAAATTCCCCAGCATCATTTTCACATTTTTTCTCACATTAATGGGCTGGGTTTTATTCCGTTGCGAAAGCATCACCCACATAAAGTATTATTTCACCAGGTTGTTTGATTTCCATTTCAGGCCGACAGACCTTTATTTCGACACCCGCTTTATTGTGATGATGGCTTTTGCGGTATTATTTTCATTTTTTGGGGCTTTTGGAACTGTCGAAAAGTGGCAGGAAAAAGTGTATAGCTCGGATCAAAAAAACCGTAATGTGATCTTTTTAAGTGTTTTCGGAATGTTACTCTTTGTGATCTGTTCTGCGGGAGTGGCCTCGTCGGGCTTTAACCCTTTCATTTATTTCAGGTTTTAACATGCAAAAAACGGTAAAAAAAATATTCATCCCTTTGATTGTCATCCTGCTTTTTTTGCCGATGGCACAGCAGCATTTCCGGATTTTTAAAATCAAACCCCTGAATGGTTATTTTGCAAAAGAAGACAAACCCGATACCCTTAGTTTTGAATCATGGTTCAGCGAATCGTATCAAAAGAAATTTAACAAATACCTGGAGGATACCCTTGGATTTCGGGAGGTGTTCATTCGCATCAACAATCAGATAAACTATTCGTTGTTTAAAAAAACGGATGCCACAAATGTGATAGTCGGCAAACACAATTGTTTGTATGAAGAAGGCTATATTCTTGATTATACGGGCGCTGCTTTTCTGGGGACCAAATTCTGGAATGAGTTGTTGCGCCGCACCAAACTTGTTCAGGACACCTTAAAAAAAATCAATAATACAGACCTTATCATTGTGCTAGAGGCGGGCAAAGCCAGTTATTATCCCGAATACATTCCCGACAGGTATCATCCTGAAAACAGGACGTTGTCCAACATGGAATATATTGCCGGGCAGACAAAAAAACTGCACATCAACATGCTGGATCTGAATTCGTGGTTCTGCTCGATGAAAGACACTTCCAGGTACCCGCTGTATGCAACCTACGGCGTTCACTGGAGCACTTTTGGGATGTATAAAGCCGCGGATACCCTTGCACGGTTTATTGAACATCTGAGGAACATTGACATGCCGGATATGGTCTGGAAAGGTTATACCGTAACGGACGAATTGAAAGATGTAGATTTTGACATCGAGGCGACCCTGAACCTTTTGTGTGATTTGCCGCATTTGAAAATGTGTTACCCCGAAATTGCTTATAACACTAAGCCTGGCAAGGTTAAACCTAAATTACTCACCATCGGCGACAGTTACTATTGGGGATTTATCAATAACCATATTGTTGACAGCATGTATTCGAACCACCAATACTGGTATTATTTCAGGGGTATCTGGCCCGACATCTGGAATGCACGTGACATTCCACGGGAGTTGAATTTGCGGCAGGAGGTTGAAAAACAAGATGTTATTTTAGTGGGGCTGACTGAAATGAACGCCTTTTATGGGTTCTGGGGCTTTATCGATGAATTGTATAATATTTATTTCCCGGGCCACATAAATGAGGAATATGATGCGATGAAACAACTTATGAGAAACGATACGTATTTTTTCAGGCACAGGGCATTGGCGGAAAAATATGGGAAATCCGTTCAGGAAATTATTGAAATTGAAATTAAAAACAGGGATATTT